>Ga0265327_10002227_pt1 | contig 21105 bp, 16 predicted proteins | sample 41621metaG_FD_202089 | JGI IMG/M metagenome (GOLD analysis project Ga0265327, IMG submission 202089) | Rhizosphere microbial communities from Carex aquatilis grown in University of Washington, Seatle, WA, United States - 4-16-21 metaG | ecosystem: Host-associated > Plants > Roots > Rhizosphere...
GTTCAGTGCATCAGATGTTCAAGCCGGAGCATATCGACCGTTTCAAAGCGCAATATCCGGAGACCCTGGTGATTTCCCATCCGGAGGCACCGTTCGAGGTCTGCGAGAAGTCCGACTATATCGGCTCCACCGAAAGCATATTGAAAATCGTCCGCGAAGCCGAGCCGGACACCCGCTGGCTGGTCGCCACCGAGTTGAACCTGGTCAATCGCCTGCACGAGGAAGTGAAGCACCAGGGCAAAAACGTGCATTTCATGTCGCCGACGATTTGCATGTGTTCGACGATGTTCCGCACCGACCCGCCGCATTTGGCCTGGGTGTTGGAAAATTTGGCGGCAGGCCATGTCGTCAATCAAATCACCGTGAAAGAAGCGGATGCGCGGCCGGCCAAGCGGTCGCTGGAAAACATGTTGAGCGTGGCTTGACGCCTCAGCGGGTTTCCGCGCCGCCCAGGCTACGGCGGCGGCGCCACTCGGCAAACTCGCCGGCCGGCATGGGCCGGGCGATGCCATAGCCTTGGCCGATGTCGCAGCCTAGCTCCAGCAGGGCGCGGCAGTGTTCGTCGGTCTCCACGCCTTCGGCGACAATCTTGCGGTCAAACGCCTTCGCCAGCGCGATGATGCCTTGGACGATGGCGTGGTCGCCGCTGTCGGTCAGCATGTCGCGCACAAAGGTCTGGTCGATTTTGAGGGTGTCGGCGGGCAGGCGGCGCAGATAGGCCAGCGAGGAATAGCCGGTGCCGAAGTCGTCCAGCGCGAAGCGCACGCCCAGGCCGGCGCAGGTCTCGATGATCCCGGCCACCCTCGGGATGTCGGCCAGGGCGGCGGTCTCTAAGATTTCTATCTGCAAGGCGCTGGTGTGCAGCGCCGGATATTCGGCCAGCTTGCCGCTCAAGCGCCCCATGAAGCCTTCCGACTGCAAATGCCCGGCGGCGATGTTGACGCTGATTTCCAGCGGCTGGCCCGTCTGGTGCCAGCGCTCAAGCTGGGCCAGCGCGGTGTCGATGACCCACTCGCCGATGATGTTTTCCAGTTCGGAGTTTTCCAGGCAGGGCAGGAACTCGGCGGGGGACAGCAGCCCGCGCTTGGGGTTGCGCCAGCGGATCAAGGCTTCCGCGCCGACCAGCTCGCCGTTGCCCATGTGTACCTTGGGCTGGTAGAACAATTCAAACTCGCCGTCCAGCAGGCCCTGCCGGGTTTGCGCCAGCGACTCGGACAGCTCGTAGGCGCGGCGGTCGCGCTCCGCGTCGTAGAAGTGGTGGCGGTTGCGGCCGGATTGCTTGGCGATGTACATGGCCTGGTCGGCGTGGCGCAGCAAGGTGTCCGGGTCTTGGTCATCGTGCGGATAGAGGGTGACGCCGATGCTGGCGGTGACCATGAACGTCTTGTCGGACACCGACAGCGGCTCGCCGATGGCTTCCAGCAGGCGCTCCACCGTCCCCCGGCATTCCTCTTCCCCCTCCAATTCCAGCAAGAGCACGGCAAATTCGTCGCCGCCGAGGCGGGCGACGGTGTCGCCGCTGCGCAGGGCGGCGCTGATGCGCTGGGCGATTTCAATGAGGACGCGGTCGCCGGCCTCGTGGCCGAAGGAGTCGTTGATCGGCTTGAAGCCGTCCAGGTCGAGGTAGCAAATGCCGAGCAGCTTCTGCTTGCGCCCGGTCTGCGCGATGGCCTGCTTCATGCGGTCGGCCAGCAGCACCCGGTTGGGGATGCCGGTGAGGGCGTCGTAGTGGGCGATGTGCTCCAGTTGCTTTTCGTGCTGCTTGAGCAGGCTGATGTCGGAGGCGATGCCGACGTAATGGGTGATGGCGCCGTTTTCGTCGAGCAGGGTGGAGATGGTCAGCCAGACCGGGAAGGTCTCGCCGTTTTTCTTGCGGTTCCAGATTTCGCCGCTCCAATGCCCCTTGTTGGCGATGGCTTGCCACATGGCTTCATAGAACGCCAGCGGGTGGCGGTTGGACTTTAGAAAGCGCGGGTTTTTGCCCAGCACCTCTTCGCGGGAGTAGCCGGTGACCATGCAGAAAGCCATGTTCATGTCGATCAGGTTGCGGTCGGCGTCGGTGATGACCACGGTTTCCATGGTGGTGTCGAACACCCGGGCGGTCAGGCGCAGTTTTTCCTCGATTTGCCGGCGCTCGGTGATGTCATACACCACGCCCATGGCGCGCAGAGACCGGCCTTGCTTGGAGAAAAACTGGCCTTTCGACACCAGCCAGCGCAAGGTTCCGTCCGCCGCCCGCCGGATGCGGTATTCGATCTCGTAGACATGAGGCGGCTCGGTGGCCGAGCGTTTCACCCTGGCTTCGACGCGGGCGCGGTCTTCCGGCACGACCATGGCGAGAAAATCCTCGTAGCCGTGCGGGTTGCCGTTGGGCAGGCCGAACAGCCGGTAATACTCCGGGCTGAAGGTGGCCCGGTTGCGCACCATGTCCCAGTCCCAGATGCCGATGCGCGCGGCGGATTGCGCCAGGGTCAGGCGCGCCTCGCTGTGCCGCAGCGCCTCTTCGGAGCGCTTGCGTTCGCTGATGTCTTGCGCCAGCAGCGCAAACTGCCCTGCCGCGGGGGCGTAGGCGTAGGCGGAATACCAGACGCCGGTGGGTTTGAAATAATGCTCGAAGTGGCTGGGCGTCCGCGTGGTGGCGACTTGGCCGAAATGCTCCATCCAGCGCTCTTCCAGTTCGGGAAACAGGTCTTTCGCGCGTTTGCCGACCCAGTATTCTCGCGCCACCCCGGTCATTTGCTCGAACGCCGGGTTGACCTCCAGGAAGCGGAAATCGGCCATCTTGCCGGCGGCGTCATAGATCGCCTCGCCGAGGGCGAAGCCCAGGCTCATGTTGGTGTACAGCGAGGCCAGGCGCGCTTCGCTCTGCTGGCGCGCTTTCACTTCCCTGCGCAGGCGCTGTATCCAGTAGGCCGACAGCAGAAACAGCACACTGACGGCCGCGCCGGATTCGAGCAGCAGCTCGGTTTGGGTGCCCTGCGCGATGTTCGCGCCCATCCAGCGGCTGGCGATGGCGTCCCGCTGCCTTTGCGGAATGCTGGCCAGGGCTTTTTCCATGATGGCGAAAAGCTCCGGGTTGGCTTTGGTGACGGCGATGCTGCTTTGGCTTTGATAGGGGGTTTGCCCGGAATAGCCGAGGTTCAGCAGGCCGGCTTGCTTGATGGCATAGTTGGCGGCGGCGGCGTCGCCGACATAGGCGTCGGCCTGGCCGTTCAACACCATCAGCAAGGCGTGGCGCACATTGGCGGCGGCGACCACGTTGATTTTCGGATACTCCCGGCCCAGCAGCTCCTGCGCAAAATAAGCCTGGACGACGGCGACCCGCTTGTCGGCCAGGCGTTCCAGGTTGCCGATGTAGCCATGGCGCTCGTCGTTGACGATGACGGCGGGGTTGGCCACGTAAGGGGCGGTGAAGGACAGATATTGCTCGCGGTCGGGCGTCCGAACCGCCGCGCCGATCATGTCCAGCTCGCCCCGCTTTGCCATCGCCAGGGTCTCCTGCCAGCTCTTGTCTTTGACGACGGCGAATTTCACCCCTAGGCGCTGCTCCAGCAGGCGCATCAAGTCCGCGACCATGCCGACATAATCGCCGTTCGGGGCCAGCCATTCGTAAGGCGCGAAGTCATGGTCGATGCCGAGCCGGATGAGCGGGTGCCGGCGCAGCCAGGCGCGCTCCTGCTCGGTCAATTCCAGGCGGGGCGGCGTCCCGTAGATGAATTTTGCCAACTGGGTTTCGTCGAGCGGGCGGGCTTGCCCCAGGTGGTTGTAAATCGCCGCGGTGCGGCGCAGGCGGCTGCTTTCGATTTGCCCTAGGGGGATCTCGTCGGGCAATATCTGCTTGCGCATCTCCTTGGCCTCGAACAGCAAGTGCTCCAGGCCGAGCTTGCTGTGGTATTGGGTCGCAATCAGGCCGGCCAGCTCTTCGGGGTGGCCCAGCGCGTATTGCCAGCCTTTCAGCGAGGCGCGGCGGAAGCGTTCGGCGCGGCCGGGGTGCTCCGTCAGTTCGCGCTGGCTGGTGAAGAGGAGGTCGCCGTAGAAGTCCAAGCCGTAATTTTGCGGGTTGATGAGGTTGAGCTTGACGCCTTTTTGCGCAAAATAGAACGGCTCGTCGCTCAGGTAGGCGGACATCACATCGACTTTGTCCCGGATCAGGTCGTCGTTGTCGAAGCTGTGCGGGACGAAGGTGTATTGATTCGGCCCCAGGCCGGCCTCGTCCAACAAAGCGCGCAGCGGAGCCTCGCCGCCGCCGGGGTCGAACATGATGCGCTTGCCGGTCATTTCATACGGGCTGATGATGCCGGAGGACTGCTTGCTGATGAAAATGAGCGGATTGTGCTGGAACACCGCCGCCAAGGCGACGACGGGCAGGCCGTTGGCATAGTCGGCGACGATGGTGGAGTCGCTGACGCCATAGTCCGCCTGCCCCGAGACGATTTGGTTGACAATCTGTTCGCCGGGGTTGCGTTCGCGGATGGCGACCTCCAGTCCCTCTTCGGCGTAATAGCCTTTTTCCTTGGCCGCGTAGTAGCCGGCGAACTGGAACTGGTGGAACCATTTCAGTTGCAAAACGACTGGCTCCGGTTTCGGCGGCGGGCCCGCGTCGGCGCGGGCCTCCAGGCCCGCGCCCAGGGACAGCCACAGCAGCACGGCCAGGCGCAAGCCGGGCAGGCGGGCGGCGTGGCAGCGCGGGCTCGTTAACGGGCGGGCTGTGAATTTAAACTGGGGCGCGCGCCCATTGCTTTTGGTCAACGCATGGCCTTTTGTCGGTGTTGCGGCAGTGTCGGCGCCGCCGGGGAAGTTCGCGCGGGCGGTCTATTGCCTATGGGGCAGATTTTACATGGTTTGAGCGTCGGCAGGCGCCCTCATGGCCTGGCGGGTTTGCCAGCTCCGGGGGTTTCGCATAAAGTCCTGCTTTTCCATTGCAGACATCTCGATGACCCCATGAGCAAGCCAACTTTCAATCTGGACACTCTCAAGGCCGAATTGGCCGGCAAGAGCCCGCGCGCCATCCTCAAGGCCGCGCTGGCGCATTTCGACAATATCGCGGTTTCCTTCAGCGGCGCGGAGGACGTGGCGCTCGTCGACCTCGCCGCCAAGCTTAGGCCCGGCATCCGCGTTTTCAGCCTGGACACGGGCCGGCTGCATCCGCAGACCTATCGTTTCATCGAGCAGGTGCGGGAGCGCTACGACATCCGTCTGGAAATCATGGCACCGGAGCCTGCGGCCTTGCAGCGCCTGGTCAATGACAAGGGGCTGTTCAGCTTTTACCGCGACGGCCATGGCGAGTGTTGCGGCATCCGCAAAGTCGAGCCTTTGCGCCGCCAGTTGGCGACCGTGGACGCTTGGATCACCGGCCAGCGCCGCGATCAGAACCCGACCCGGCTGGATCTGGACGAGGTCGAGCTGGACGCGGCGTTTTCCACGCCCGGCCGGCCGCTGTACAAATTCAATCCGCTGGCCAATTGGACGTCCGCCCAAGTGTGGGATTACCTCGACGTCTACGGCGTGCCCCATAACGAGTTGCATGGCCAAGGTTTTGTCAGCATCGGCTGTGAGCCCTGCACCCGCCCGGTGCTGCCCAACCAGCACGAACGCGCCGGGCGTTGGTGGTGGGAAGATGCCACCAAGAAGGAATGCGGCTTGCACGCGGGGAACATCAAGACGGGCGGGGAGGGCTGAGAACTAGCGTGTGGCGGCGCGCCTTTGGCTCTTCGGCGCCAGGACGCCGCCGCAAGGCGGGCAGAGGCTGGAGAGGCGCCTTCCTTGGCGGAAAATTGGGCGTCCGGGTAAAAAAGCGGCAGCCATCGAGCCGACCGCTCAAGCGATAGCGGGCATCCCCGGCTTGTCGTCTGGACGGGTCAAGTGTCGTTCTCGTCGAGCAAATCGTCCAGCGTGACCTCTTGCAAGTCCAGCCCGTGCCGGTCGGGGTCGGAGTAGCCTAAGTCGTCCAGCTCCACGTCGTCGAAGGGGGCGCTCCAGTCGTCCGGCGCCTCGGCCGCGAAAAACGCCGAGTCTTCCCAGGTGGTGCCGTCATATTCGCCGATGTCGCCGTTAAGATATTGCACTTCGATGGAATCGCCGTCGGCATCAATCGCAACAACCCGGAAACTTCGCCCGGTCTCCGCGTCTTGATACCAGTTGTTCAGAATAGGGTCCGCATTGCTCATATTGCCTCCCGCTTGGGGCACGGTTGTATTATTTTTTGTGGGGGGAGCGGCGCTTTTGCCTTAGCGTTTAAGCATAGCATGAACTTACCCGTTGCAACCGCGATCAGTTTTCGCCCACCAGTTCAATGAGGGCGTCGCGCAGCGTCCGTTTCAGGCCGTCGTCGGCCAAGGGGCGGTCTTCGCGGTCGGTGACATGGAAAATGTCTTCGGCGCGGCTGCCGATGGTGGAAATCCGCGCGTCGCACAGGCGGACGCCGACGCGGCCAAAGGCTTGGCCGACTTTGGACAGCAGGCCGGGGCGGTCGGTGGCGATCAGCTCCAGGATCGTCGTGCGCTGCTGCGCGTCCGCGTGGAAATAGACTTGGGTGCGCACCGGGAAGTTGCGGATCTGGCGCTTTTGCAGGCGCTGCACTTGCGGCGGCTCGGCGCCGAGGTCGAGCAGGCATTGCCGGATGCGCGAGCAGATCTGGATTTGTCGGCGCTGGTCTTTGATCGGCTCGTCGCTTTGTTCGAGCACATGGTAGCTGTTCATCACAAAACCGTTGCCGGTGGTGATGATCCTGGCGTCGAGGATGGTCAGCCCGAGCTGGTCGAGCACGGCGGTGCTGTGCGCGAAAATGAAGTCTTGGTTGCTGGCGTGGATGAATATCTCCGCACTGTCGCGCTGGCTTAACGGGCGCAGCAGCACCAAAGGCAGCTCGTCCGGGCCGCAGGTGGCGATGGCGACGGTGTGCCAGGCGATCTCCTCCGGCTGGAAGCGCATGAAGTAGTCGTTGGAGAGTATCGGCCAGATCCGCCCGACGGCCTCGTCGGTCATGCCGAGGCGGTGCAGCAGGTCAAGCGTGTCCGCGCGCGCCACGGCCACCCGGTCTTCCAGGTCGGCGGGCTTTTCCAAGCCGCTGCGGAAGGCGCGCCGGGTGGCGGTGAACAATTCGTGCAACAGCGCGCCTTTCCAGGTGTTCCAGAGGCTCGGGTTGGTGGCGCGGATGTCGGCCACGGTCAGCAGGTAGAGGTGGTTGAGCCGGTCGGGGTCGCCGACCGTGGTGGCGAACTCGTGGATGACCTCGGGGTCGCTGATGTCCTTGCGCTGCGCGGTCATCGACATCAGCAGGTGGTGGCGCACCAGCCATTGCACCAGCTCCGCGTCGCGGTGGCTGAGGCCGTGGCGGCGGCAGAATGCCGCCGCGATGGCTTCGCCGACCTCCGAGTGGTCGCCGCCCGAGCCCTTGGCGATGTCGTGCATCAGCGCGGCGATGTAGAGCAGCTCCGGCTTTTCGACGAGCCGGAAGATTTCGTTGCAATGCGGATGCTCCGCGCCGTGCTTGTCCAGCGCGAAGCGGCGCAGGTTGCGCACCACGAACAGGGTGTGCTCGTCCACCGTGTAGACATGGAACAAGTCGTACTGCATCCGCCCGACCACGTTGCCGAAGGCCGGCAGGTAGGCGGCGAGCAGGCCGTAGCGGTTCATCCGGCGAAGCTGGTGGGTGACGCCGCCGGGGTGGCGCAGGATTTCCATGAACAGCCGGCAGGCTCTGGGGTCGTCGCGGAAGTCTTCGTCAATCAGGCACAGATGCTGGCGGATCAGCCGGATGGTGGAGGCGCGGATGCCCTGCAACACGGAGTTTTGCTGCAAAATCAGGAAAATCTCCAGCAAGGCCAGCGGGTTTTTCTTGAACACCTCGGAATGGCGCGCTTCGATGTAATTGTTGACCGACTGGAAAAACGGGTTGATCGGGATGGCGGTGGCCTCCTGCTCGCCTAAGAGCATGACTTCCTGGAACAGTTGCAGCACCATTTCGTTGAGCCGCTCCAGGCCCATCACGGTGCGGAAATAGTCTTGCATGAATTGCTCGACCGCCTCGTTGGCGGTCTCGCCGCTGAAGCCGAACTGCTCGGCGAGATCCCGCTGGTAGTCGAACAGCAGCCGGTCTTCGCAGCGGCCGGTCAGCGCGTGCAGGGCGAAGCGGACGCGCCAAAGGTATTCCTGCGCCGCTTGCAGCTCGGTGAATTCCGCCTCGGTCAGCCAGCCTTGGACGATGAGGTCGCGCAAGTCCGCCGAGCGGTGGTGGCGCTTGATGATCCAGCCGATGATCTGAATGTCGCGCAAGCCCCCCGGCCCTTCCTTGACGTTGGGCTCCAGGCTGTAGGCGGTGTTGTGATACTTGTGGTAGCGCCCGCGCTGCTCGGCCATCTTGGCGGCGAAAAATTGCGCGGTGGGCCAGATATGCTCGGGGCCAATCCTCAGCATGAGCGCGTCGAACAGGGATTGCGAGCCGGCCAGCAGGCGCACTTCCATCAAATTGGTCATCACCGTCTGGTCGTCGCGCGCCGCCGCCACGCATTCTTCCAAAGTGCGGACGCTGTGCCCGGGTTTCAGCCCGATGTCCCAGAGAAATTGGAAGAATGCGCTGACCGCCTGCTCGTAAGCCGGGTGGCCGTCGCCGCCCGCCGCCTGGCGCGGCGGCTCGTCGAGCAAGATTAGGATGTCAATGTCGGAATGCGGGTGCAGTTCCTGCCGCCCGTAGCCGCCCACCGCCGCCAAGGCGAGGCTGTCTTCCAGCGGGCCGGCCAGACGCCGCCAGGCGGCGGTCAGCAGCCCGTCGATGAAGTCGGCCCGCGCCCGGATCAATTCGGCGACGGGGGTGCCGCCCCGGAAATGCTCGGCCAGCTCGGCGTTGTTGGCGAGTATGAGCGCCTTGTGCTCCCGGATGCTCTCGGGCTGGGACGGGGCGCGCACCTTAGAGGGCGATGCCGAGTTGGGCTTGTTCAAGGCGTTCTTCCTGGCGTAGGGTCAAAATTTCGTAGCCGTCGCGGGTCACCGCGATGGTGTGCTCGAACTGGGCCGACAGGCCGTGGTCTTTGGTGACGGCGGTCCAGCCGTCGGGCAGGACTTTCACGTAGCGCTTGCCTTGGTTGATCATCGGCTCGATGGTGAAGACCATCCCTTCGCGCAGGGTTTCGCCGGTGCCCGGCTTGCCGTAGTGGAGGACTTGCGGGTCTTCGTGGAAACCCCGGCCAATGCCGTGGCCGCAGAACTCCTGCACCACCGAAAAGCCGTTGGACTCGGCGTGCTTCTGGATGACATGGCCGATGTCGCCGAGCCGCGCCCCCGGCCTGACCTGGCCTATCCCCAAATAGAGGCACTCCAAGGTGGTTTTCACCAGCCGCTTGGCTTTGATCAGCGCCTCGCCGACAAAGAAGGTCTTGCTGGTGTCGCCGTGGAAGCCGTCTTTGATGACGGTGATGTCGATGTTGACGATGTCGCCGCTTTTGAGCTTCTTCGGGCCGGGAATGCCGTGGCAGACCTGGTGGTTCACCGAGGTGCAGATGGACTTGGGGAAGCCCTTGTAATGCAGCGGGGCGGGGATGGCCTTCTGCACCTCCACCATATAGGCATGGCAGAGGCGGTCTAGTTCTTCGGTGCTGACGCCTGGCTGGACATAGGGTTCGATCATGTCCAAGACATCGGCGGCGAGGCGGCCGGCCACGCGCATGGTTTCAATTTCGGCGGGAGATTTGATGGTGATGCTCATGGACGGCGTCGGTAATGGGCGCGTGGGGCTTCGGGCAAAAGTCCAAAGCGCCGGCGTGGATTGAAAGGATTTAGCCATTCATGGTATAAAGCCGTGCTCAATTTGGCAATAACACACACTTGCCGTCACATCCCGCGGGGTGCCTTGGCCGCCTTTACTTAAGGTGCGAAGGTCGCCGGATGGGGCAGGTGGAGGCTCAACCCGACGGGGCATGCTTTAAGAAGCTTAACGGCCCCCCCCCACATTATCAGGAGTTTTTTGAATGTCGATTGTCACCATGCGCCAGATGCTCGAAGCGGGCGTCCACTTCGGCCACCAGACGCGGTACTGGAATCCCAAAATGGCGCCGTATATCTTCGGCGCGCGCAGCAACATCCATATCGTCAACCTCGAAAAGACCTTGCCGCTGTTCAATGACGCCATGCGTTATCTGGAGCAGATCGCCGCCAACCGGGGCAAGGTTTTGTTCGTGGGCACCAAGAAGACCACCCGCAAAGTCATCGAAGAAGAGGCTTTGCGCAGCGGCCAGCCCTTCGTCAACCACCGCTGGCTGGGCGGCATGCTGACCAATTTCAAGACCATCAAACAGTCTGTTTCCCGCATGAAGGAACTGGAGGCGATGCGCGACGACGGCCGCCTGGCCCGTTTCAGCAAGAAGGAAGGCTTAGGCATGATGCGCGAGCTGGACAAGCTGGTGTTGAGCCTGGGCGGCATCCGCGACCTGGAAAAATTGCCGGACGTGCTGTTCATCATGGACGTGGGCTATGAAAAGAACGCGGTCAGCGAAGCGCGCAAGCTGGGCATCCCGGTCGTCGGCATCGTCGACACCAACAACAGCCCCGTCGGCATCGACTACGTCATTCCCGGCAACGACGATTCGATCCGCGCCGTGCAGTTGTACGCGCAAAGCGCGGCCACCTCGATCCTGCAAGGCAAAGCCAACGGCGTCAGTTTCTCCGCCGGCGGCGAAGACGAATTCGTCGAGCTGGACGCGAACCAAACGCCTGCCTCGCCAGAAAACGCTTACAGCGAGTAAGCGCCCGCAGGCTGGCAAGAAGCCCCCTATGCGGGCTTGAAAACGCCTCCGCACAGGGGGCGTTTTCATTAAGATGCGATGTTTTTAGGTTAACTTACAGTTTTTTATTTGAAGAGGTTTGTTGATGAATATTTCAGCGGCGCTGGTGAAAGATCTGCGCGAACGCACCGGGTCGGGCATGATGGAATGTAAAAAAGCCTTGGTCGAAGCCGGTGGCGACATTGAGGCGGCCATTGAACTCATGCGCAAGTCGGGCTTGGCGAAGGCGGACAAAAAGTCTGGCCGCATCGCCGCGGAAGGCCGGCTGGCGGTGAAAAGCAGCGCCGACGGCAAAAGCGCCGTGGTGGTGGAAATCAACAGCGAAACCGATTTTGTCGCCAAGAACGAAGACTTCATCGCGTTTGCCGATTTGGTCGCGCAAACCATTTTGGCGTCCAGCGCTGCCACCTTGGAAGAGGCTTTGGCCTTGACTTTGGTCGGCCAGGCGGATGGGGATCTGGCGGGCGGTGATGCCAGCATTGATCAAAACCGCAAGGAGCTGGTCGCCAAGCTGGGCGAAAACATCAACCTGCGCCGTTTTGAGCGCTACCAGTCCGCCAACGGCTTGGTTGCCAGCTATCTGCACGGCACCCGCATCGGCGTTCTGGTGGAGCTGGTCGGCGGGGACGAGGCGCTGGGCAAGGACATCGCCATGCATGTGGCCGCCAGCAAGCCGGTTTGCGTGGACGAGTCCGGCGTCTCCGTGGATCTGATCGCCAAGGAAAGGGAAATCGGCCTGGCCCAGATCGAGGCGGAAGAGAGCGAGAAGTCGGAAGACAAGCGCAAGCCGGCCGATTTGCTGCAAAAGATCGTCGACGGCAAGATCAAGAAGTTCCTGGGCGAAATCACGCTGCTTGGCCAGCCTTTCGTCAAAGACGACAAGCAGACCGTGGGTGCGCTGCTTAAATCCAAGGGCGCGACCGTGGCCCGCTTCGCCCGCCTGGAAGTGGGCGAAGGCATCGAGAAGGAAGAAAGCAATTTTGCCGACGAAGTGATGGCGCAGGCGGGGTTGCGCTAGGCTTCGGGCTAGTCGGCTTTGTCTCCAGGCGCGGGGGATCTCCCCCCGCGCCGCAACCTACTCCGGGAACGAACAATGAGTCAGCCAAAGTACAAGAGGATACTGCTCAAGTTGAGCGGGGAAGCCTTGATGGGCAGCCAGTCGGGCGGTATCGATGCCGACACCATACAGCGGCTGGCCAGGGAAATCGACGAGCTTTGCCGTGCCGGCGTCGAAGTGGGCCTGGTGATTGGCGGTGGCAACATCATTCGCGGCGCGGAAAAAGCGGCGGAGGGCTTGGACCGGGTCACCGGCGACCACATGGGCATGCTGGCCACCGTTATCAACGCGCTGGCCATGCAAGACGCCCTGGAGCATCTGGGGCGGCCGGTGCGCGTCATGTCGGCCTTGAAGATCAACCAAGTCTGCGAGGACTACATCCGCCGCCGTGCCATCCGCCATCTGGAGAAGGGCCGCGTCGCGGTGTTCGCCGCCGGCACCGGCAATCCGTTCTTCACCACCGATTCGGCGGCGAGCCTCCGCGCCGTGGAAATCGGCGCCAACCTCCTCATCAAAGCGACCAAAGTGGACGGCGTGTACTCCGCCGACCCGTTGAAAGACCCGCAGGCCCGCTTCTATTCCCGCCTGACCTATGACGAAGCCTTGGACCAGCGCCTCAACGTCATGGACGCGACGGCGCTGGTGCTGTGCCGCGACCATGACATGCCGCTACGGGTCATGAACGTGTTCCAGCCCGGCGCGGTCATGCGCCTGGTGCAGGGTGAGGAAATTGGTTCCCTGATAACAACCGGATAAAACCTATGACCGTCGATATTCAAAAGCGCGCCAGCGAGCGCATGAAGAAATCCATCGAAGCGCTCAAGCACGAATTAGCCAAAATCAGAACCGGCCGGGCCCACCCCAGCCTGCTGGAGCATGTGCATGTCAATTATTACGGCAACGATGTTCCGCTGTCCCAGGTCGCCAACGTCACCGCCGAGGATGCCCGCACGCTGGCCATCACGCCCTGGGAAAGGAACATGATCCAGCCTATCGAAAAAGCCATCATGACTTCCGACCTGGGGCTCAACCCCAACACCACCGGCCCGGTCATCCGCGTCCCGCTGCCGCCGTTGACCGAGCAGCGCCGCAAGGATTTGGCTAAGGTGGCCCGTGGCGAGGCTGAGAACGGCCGCGTCGCCGTGCGCAACATCCGCCGCGACGCCAACAGCGAACTGAAAGCGGCGCTGAAGGACAAGCAGATATCGGAAGACGAGAGCAAGCGTGGCGAAGATCTGATACAAAAACTCACGGATCAGCATATCAAGGAGATTGATGGGCTGCTGGAGGAGAAGGAAAAAGATTTGCTTGCCATTTAAGCGGCTTTTGACTTTCCTTCGGAAAAACACCTATGCAGCTCATGGCCATTTCGACAGGTTGGATATGGACGCCGCCTTAATACCGTTTAGTCGGGGGCAATTGCCTCGCCATATTGCCATTATCATGGATGGCAATGGCCGTTGGGCGAAAAGTCGGTTTCTGCCGCGCACGGCCGGCCATCACGCCGGCGTCGGCTCGGTGCGCAAGGTGATTGAATATTGCGGATCTGCCGGCGTCGAGGTGCTGACCTTGTTCGCCTTCAGCAGCGAAAACTGGCGCCGCCCGCAGCAAGAGGTTTCCGTGCTGATGGGGCTGTTCTTGGCGACGCTGGAGAAGGAAGCGGAAAGGCTGCACAAAAAGAATGTCCGCTTGCGGGTGATCGGCGACCGGACGGCTTTCGCCAACGAGTTGCAGCAAAAAATCGCCGCCGTCGAAGCCCTGACGGCGGCCAATTCCGGGCTCAACCTGGTGATCGCGGCTAATTATGGCGGTCGTTGGGAAATCACCCAGGCGGTGCGCCGCGTGGCCGGCCAGGTTGCCGCCGGCCTGCTGGCGCCGGACGCCGTCACCCCGGACATTTTGGCGTCCAACCTGGATTTGGTTGGCCTGCCCGAGCCTGATTTGTTCATCCGCACCGGCGGCGAGAAGCGCGTCAGCAACTTCCTGCTGTGGCAATTGGCTTACACCGAACTGTATTTCACCGACACCTTGTGGCCGGATTTCGACGAAGCCGCGCTGGAAGAGGCCATCAAGGATTATGCCAGCCGCCAACGCCGTTTCGGCTATACCGGCGAGCAGGTGGAAACCCTCTTTGTCGATACCCGCCCGCGTTGAGCGGGCTAGTCCGTTCTCTTTTTAAGACAATAAGAAAAAAATATGCTGAAAAATCGCATTTTGACGGCCTCGCTTCTGGCGCCGCTGGCTATTCTGGCAATCTTGCTGTTGCCCGACCACTGGTTCGCCCTCGTCTGGGGCATCGCCATCGCGGTCTGCGCCTGGGAATGGTCAAATTTGGCGGGCCTTGCGGCGATTCCTGCGCGGGCGGGTTTCGTGGCGGTCTGCGTCGGCGCGATGACCTCTTACCAGCAATGGGCCGGGGAAGTGGAAGAGTGGCTGGCCTGGCCGGTGGTGGCTTGGTGGGTTCTGTTCAGCGTGCTGCTGCGCAAAATACCGGCGAAGTTGGTGGCAGTCCAATATCCGGTCGCGGCGCGGCTGCTGGTCGGCGTGTTTGTGCTGGTCAGCGCCTGGATATTGATGGTGTGGACGCAGCACAATTTGCGCGAGCTGCAATTGCTTTACTTGTTCCTGCTGGTTTGGGTGGCGGACATCGGCGCTTACTTTGCCGGCAAGCGTTGGGGGCTGACTAAGCTGTGCCCCGAAATCAGTCCGGGGAAAACCGTCGAAGGCGTGTACGGGGCTCTGGGGGCCGTCACCTTGCTGGCTTTGGCCACGGCCGCCGCCTTGCTTGCGTTTGGCGAAGAGGGCTCGTCTTTCGCGCACTTCGATGCGGTCAAGTGGCTGGATTTTGTCATGCTCTCGCTGGCCACGGCCTTGTTTTCGGTGGTCGGCGATTTGTTTGAAAGCCTGGTCAAGCGGGTTCGCGGGGTAAAAGACAGCGGTGCCATCCTTCCAGGGCATGGCGGGTTGCTGGATCGGCTCGATAGCATCGTCGCCGCCGTTTCCATCTATTATGCGGGTTCAAAATATTTAGAGATCTTCTTCCAATGAAAGGCATCTGCATCCTCGGTTCCACCGGCTCCATCGGCGTCAGCACCTTGGATGTCGTGCGTCGGCATCCCGACCGCTATCGCGTCGTGGCGTTGACCGCCAATAACAATCTGGATTTGCTGTTCGAGCAATGCCAGGCGCATCGTCCCGAATATGCGGTTTTACTCGACGAGGCCAAGGCCGCCGACTTCCGTGGCAGGCTAAAGGCGGCGGGCCTGGCCGGCATCGAGACCTTGTGCGGCGTGGCGGCGCTGGAGCAAGTCGCCGCCCTGCCCCAGGTCGACAGCGTCATGGCGGCGATAGTCGGCGCGGCGGGGCTGCTGCCCACGCTGGCGGCGGCCAAGGCAGGCAAGAGCGTGCTGCTGGCCAACAAAGAAGCGCTGGTCATGTCCGGCCCCTTGTTCATGGCGGCGGTGGTCGAGTCCGGGGCGGAGCTTTTGCCCATCGACAGCGAGCACAACGCCATCTTCCAATGCATGCCGGCCCATTACCATGCCGGACGTGTGGCGCCCGCCGTCCGCCGTATCCTGTTGACCGCTTCCGGCGGCCCTTTCTTGAACAAGCGCCTGGACGAGTTGCACGGCGTCACGCCGGATCAAGCCTGCGCCCATCCCAACTGGGTCATGGGCCGGAAAATCTCGGTGGATTCCGCCACGATGATGAACAAAGGCTTGGAAGTCATCGAAGCCTGCCTGCTGTTCAGCTTGCCGCCGGAGCAGATTCAAGTCGTCGTGCATCCGCAAAGCGTCATTCATTCCATGGTGGACTATGTGGACGGCACCGTGCTGGCGCAACTGGGCAACCCCGACATGCGCATTCCCATCGCCCACGCCTTGGGCTTTCCCGACCGCATCGACTCTGGCGCGGAACCCTTGGACTTGTTCGCGGTCGGACAATTGAATTTCCAGACGCCGGACTTTGACCGCTTCCCCAATTTACGGCTGGCCTACGAGGCCGTCCGGGCGGGCGGCATTCTACCGGCGGTTTTGAACGCGGCCAATGAAGTCGCCGTGGCGGCATTCCTCGAAGAGCGCGTTCGTTTCACCAGCATTCCCGGCATCATCGAACATTGCATGGAACGCACCGTGTATCGCCCGGCGGATTCCATCGACGGCGTCTTGGAAGCCGACCGGGCCTCCAGGGCCTTGGCGCAAGCCTTCATTGCCAATCGACACAGCCACTAACTCCTATGCAATCCTTATCGCTGGCGCACACGGTTTTCTATTTTCTGTTGGCATTGGCGGTATTGATCGCCTTCCACGAGTTCGGCCATTTTTATGCGTGCCGGCTGCTTGGCGTGAAGGTGTTGCGGTTTTCCATCGGGCTGGGCAAATCGGTCTGGCGTTACCGCAAATCGCCCGAGGACACCGAATTTTCCATCGGGCTCTTGCCTTTGGGCGGCTATGTCAAAATGCTCGATGAGCGCGAAGGCGAGGTTGCCCCGCAAGATTTGCCGCATGCCTTCAACCGGCAGCGCGTTTCCGTCCGCGCCGCCATCGTTTTCGCCGGGCCTTTTGCCAATTTCGTGCTGGCCGTCCTGTTGTATTGGATCGTATTCATGGTCGGTGAAACCGGCCTACGCCCGGTGCTGGGCCCGGTGCCGCCCGGCACGCTGGCCGAGCAGGCGGGATTTCAGGAAGGCGAAGAAATCCTCCGTGTCGGCGACACCGCGACCCCGACCTGGAGCTTGGCGATTGGCGCCCTGGTCGAACAAGCTTTAGACAGCGAAAGCCTGTCCATCGAAGTCAAAACTGATCGCGGCCTTAGCCTGCTTAGAACCTTGGCGATGCCCCGCGAAATCGCCGAGAAGCCCGAATTGCTGCATGAGCGGCTGGGCTTCCAGCCCTACCAGCCGTCCTTGCCGGCGGTGGTGGAGAGGGTCGAGCCCAATAGCGCCGCCGAGGCGGCGGGCTTGGCGGCCGGCGACCGTTTGCAAGAGGCCGACGGCAAGCCAGTCAAAGACTGGCAGCAGTGGGTCGAGACCGTCCGCGCCCATCCGGGCCAGGCGATCAAGCTCAAAGTCGAGCGGGCCGACGCCAGTGTCGTTTTGACCATAACGCCGGCGGCGGTGGATTCGGCGAAGGGCAAGGTCGGCAAAATTGGCGCCGCGCCGCAGGTTCCCCCGGGCTTGTTGGACGCCATGCAAGTCGAATACCGCCTAGGCGTGCTGCCCGCGTTCACCGCTGCGGTCGGCAAGACCTGGGATTATTCGACGATGACCTTGAAAATGATAAGCCGGATGCTGGCCGGCAGCGCTTCAGTGGAAAACTTGAGCGGCCCCATCAGCATTGCCCAGTACGCAGGCCAGTCGGCGAGCATGGGGCTGGTGCAGTTTCTCAAGTTTTTAAGCATTGTCAGCATCAGCCTAGGCGTGCTCAACCTGCTTCCGATCCCGGTGCTGGATGGCGGCCACCTGGCGTTTTACCTGTTTGAAGCGGCCAGGGGGAAGCCGATTCCTGAAAGAATCCAGATTATGTTCCAAAACATAGGCATTGTGGTTTTGGTGTCGTTGATGTTTTTCAGCTTTTATTTGGACATTATTAGGCATCCGGCTTGAAGCCGGACGCCGCAAAGCCGAGCCCTGAGACATTCCACCCTCTTGACCGTGTAAACCCAACGATGAAAAAATCACTGCTTACCTTGGCCGCAGCGGCCATTCTCGCTGTCGCGCAACCGCTGACGGCCGAAGAAAACGCCAATAAGGCCATCGAAGAAGCCTTGAAGAAAGTGGCGCCGGATTTAAAAGCGAATTCGATCAAGCCCTCTAAAATCGACGGGCTTTACGAGATCACGGCCGGCGCGAAGGTGTTCTATATGACCGGGGATGGCAAATACCTGGTGCAAGGCAAGCTGACCGATGTGAAAGCCAGCAAAAAGCCGACGGTGATTCCAGGGGTTGACGAATTTGTGTCCGGCTCCAAGCTGTATTATGTCAGCGGCGACGGCAATTATTTCATCGAAGGCTCGGTGATTGATGTCAAAGCCAATAAGGATTTGACTGAAGCGCGTCTGGGCGAAGGCCGGATCGCCGAGTTGGACAAGATCGGCTTGAATAATATGATCGTGTTCAAACCCGCCTTGCCGAAAAAAGCCAAGCATGTCGTCTATGTGTTTACTGACATCGACTGCGGCTATTGCCGGAAATTGCATTCCGAGATGGATCAGTACATGGCGGCTGGCATCGAGATTCGTTACCTGTTTTTCCCCCGCGCAGGTCTCGGCTCGGATTCCTATAATAAAGCCGTCGCGGTGTGGTGCGCCAAAGATCGCCAGGCGGCTTTGACCAAGGCGAAAAAAGGCGAAGCCATCGAGATGAAAGAGTGCGACAACCCGGTCAAGGATCACATGCAACTCGGCGAAGAACTGGGCGCGTCGGGAACGCCGATGCTGGTCACTGAAAAAGGCACCATCATTCCCGGCTATGTCAATGCCATCAGCTTGGCCCAGGGCCTGGATAAGGAATCTAGCAAGTAGTCATCAGAGTATAGGCGGGGTTGTCAACAAGACGGCAACCCGGCCCACAGGATTATATCGAGCATTCACGCGCTAACCCCCACCATCCCAATGCCTTCGCGGCCATCCCACAGGCTGACTTCGTAATAATAATCCGGGCGGAAATAATCGGCGCTTTCGACTATAAACCCCGCCCCATGGAACAGCGAGGCCAGCGTTTCAATGTCGAGGAAATTAAAATATTCCGGCATGGCCCGTTTAATGTCCTCCTTGTTCGCCTGCGTGTCCAGGCGGGGGTTGTGTTTTAAGGAAACCCAGCCAGGCGTGGGGTGCCCTGAGTCTTTCCGGGCCAAGAAGTCCGCGTAAATCGGCTGGTTCATGCCATGGAACACCGAGTCGGCGACCAGGAATAGCTTGCCGCCGGGTTCCAGCCAGCGATGAAAGCGTTGCAGGCAGGCGGCAATCGTGGCGGAGTCGAAAAAATGGAAGACCCTGGCGCACAATATCGCCGCCACGCTGGCCTCGTCCACCTCGATTTCATCGACGCAAGAGCCGGGCAGCAGCCGCAAGCGCTGTCGCAAAGGTTCTGGAGTTTGTGTGTAAAGCGCCTTGAGATGCTGCGGATCCAAGTCGTTGACGATGATTGATCCGCCGTTGCGCAGCACGGAAGTGGCCGTCACGCCATAGGCTGCGCCGACTTCCATGACCGGTTTTCCAGCAGCCTTGGCATAGTCGATAAAATGCCGGGTGTAAGGATCGCCAATCGTCGCGGCCATCCAGCCCATATTGTTCAAAGTGGGAATCAGTTTGGGTTCCATGTGGTTCTCAGTCGTCATTAAGCCCCGGGGTGTTGCCCGGCGGTTTACCATTGCGCCGTGACGCCCAGATACATATGGGCGCCGGAATAAGTGTAGCGGTTGCCGGTGCCCGTGTCCCGGGTTTGGTACACGTCATAGCCGGTGGACAGCGTCGCCTTGTAATGCGCTGCCAGTTGCCATTGCGCCGCCACAAACCCCCCGCCTTTTTGTTCGTCCGCCAAGTTGTAAACGACCGCAGTGTCGCCATCGACGGCGTACATGCGGTTGCCGGCCAGGCCGCCGACGCTGACCCAGCGCGGCAGCCAAACCGCTTGCGGGGCGAAGTAGTGGGTCAGCTTGAGCTCCACCGCGTCGGTGTGGCCGCGCATGGCCCGCGCGGTGTTGGAGGCGTTGACATCGTAAAGCCGCAGTTGCAGCCAGTCAGCGTTTTCATTAAAGCCCAGGCCCAGGGTCGGCGTCCATTGCTGCACGGTCAACGGGCCGTTGCCGCTATTACTCTTGCCGTAAAAGCTGGCGGCATAGCCCAGATCCAGGTATAGCGATTGGGCGCGGCTTAAAAAAGAGACTTGCGGAGCCACGACTTGCACGTCGTTGCTTTCATTGGTCGAGTCGTTGTTGTTGATTTGATGGCCGTCCAAACGCAGGCTTAAGCGGCCCGGCAAAAAGTCCGGGTTTAAATGCAGCCGGGCGGAAAGATACTCGTCCGCCTGGTTGATCGCCGCGATCCCCGCCTTATAGTTCAAGCGAGTGTAGGTCGCGCCGCCGACGAGGCTGAGGCGGTCTCGATAGTCGGCGGCGAGATAAGCGCCCGTGCTGACCATGTCGCTGCGCAGCGGGGAGCCGCCGTAGCCGACGTACGAAAACTGCGGCGTCAGCTTTAAGACCCAAGGATCAGCCGCTTCTTCCGCCGCGCCGGTGTTGCTGGACAGCATGGCCAGGCAGGCGAGCCAATAAGGATTTAAGCCGTGTTGCTTGTTCATGCGTCGAGCGAGTCTAAGGGTTGGTCTGAAATCCAGCCGACGCCGTCCAGCACCGCTTCCCAGCTTTGGCCGAAGCCGTCCAGCCGCAAGCGCCGCACGCCGGTTCCAGGTTCGATGTCGGCCTGCGTGCTGGCCCGCCACTCGATGCCTGGCGCGAGGCGGACGCGGTGTTCGCCTTGTTGCCGCCAGAGCTGCGCGGCCTCGTCCCAATGGCGGCGATACTGGCTGTCGCAACCCGCGCCGAGTGGCCGCAGCAGCGCGGCCAGGCAACGCTGGCCCCAGCCTAGCGGCAGCCAGCCCAAGGGCGGGCGGTCGGCCCAGTGTCCGGCCGCGCTGCTGAAGGGCGTCAGCCCCAAGGCCAGCAGCCAGAGGTCGAGCAGCGGGTCGGCCCGGCCTTGCCGGTCATAAAACCCGATCACCGTCGGCGTTTTTTCAAAGGCGGCGGACGCGCGTTGCGTCGCCAGGCGGAATTGGCCGAGCAGGGTCAATTCGACGCGCAGGGAGGCTGCCTGGCCTTCGTCGTCGGCGGCGGTTTGCAGCCGGTAGCTGAGGCGGCGGCCGGCCGGCAGTTTCAGCGCGTCGGCCAGCGGCGCGTTGCCCGGGGCGGCGCTGACGATGTCGCCTTCCTGCGGCCGTCGACATAAATGGAAATGCTGGTGCCCACGGCTGTCGCCGACCAGCAGCGGGCTGAAATGGAAGGGCAGGGTGGGGCTGCCCAGGTGTTCGCCGGTCTGCACGTGCAAGTGCAGATGCGGTTCCGGCGAGCGTCCGGAGCTGCCGCAGGCGGCGATCCGCTGGCCGGCGTCGACCCATGCGCCGACGCCGACCGTGAGGCTGTCTTGTTTGAGATGGGCCAGCTTCACATAGAGTCCGTTGCCCATGCGCAGCAGCACGAAATTGCCCCAGTTGTTGACCAGATCCACCTCGCCCGGCGGCAGGTCGGGCAGGTCGGCGCGCAAACGCGCGACTTGCCC
>Ga0265327_10002228_pt1 | contig 21104 bp, 20 predicted proteins | sample 41621metaG_FD_202089 | JGI IMG/M metagenome (GOLD analysis project Ga0265327, IMG submission 202089) | Rhizosphere microbial communities from Carex aquatilis grown in University of Washington, Seatle, WA, United States - 4-16-21 metaG | ecosystem: Host-associated > Plants > Roots > Rhizosphere...
GGCGATGATGGGCACCGGTATCGCACGCGGCGAGAATCGCGCGCGCGAAGCGGCCGAAGCCGCAATCCGCAGCCCGCTGTTAGAGGATGTCGATCTACAGGGTGCGCGCGGTATTTTGGTCAATATTACCGCCGGTCTGGATTTATCGCTGGGCGAATTTACCGAGGTCGGCGATATCATCGAGGAGTTTGCCTCCGAGAGCGCCACCGTTGTGGTCGGCACGGTTATCGATCCGGAGATGCGCGATGAACTCAAGGTCACTGTCGTCGCGACCGGTCTAGGCATGCCTTCAGCTGCCGTTCAGGATGCGCCGTTTAAGGTGGTGGAGGCTAAGAAGCCGCTGGTCGAGCCGACGCCGGTGGTTTATCGAGACTTGGATCGCCCTACTGTCATGCGCAATCAACAGGCGGCGGTGGCGAGAGAAGTGGTGGCAAAACCGGCCCCATTGGTCGAGCCCGATATGGAGTACTTGGATATCCCGGCCTTTTTACGCCGCCAGGCGGATTAAAAAGGCATTCGCCGAGGCAATTCGGCGGGTCGCGGCGGGATGTGAGTTTGTGGGCGGCATAGATTCTGCTAGACTTGCAGAATCTATATCCCGCCGTAACAGGGTAAATACCCACAGATGATCAGACAGCGAACTCTGCGCAATGCCATCCGCGCCACTGGCGTGGGCTTGCATACAGGCGAAAAGGTCTATTTAACGCTTCGCCCCGCGCCCATCGATACCGGCATAGTATTTCGCCGCGTGGACCTCAATCCCGTGGTCGAAATTGCGGCCAAAGCGGAAAATGTCGGCGATACGACCTTGTCGACGACGTTAGTGAAGGGCGATGTGCGGGTTTCGACCGTCGAGCATTTGCTGGCGGCGATGGCGGGTCTGGGAATCGATAACTGCTATATCGAGCTCAGCGCGCCGGAAGTACCCATTATGGATGGCAGTGCCGCCCCGTTCGTTTTTCTGCTGCAGTCGGCGGGTATCGAAGAGCAAAAAGCCGCTAAACGCTTTATTCGCATCAAGCGTCCGGTGGTCATTAAAGATGGTGACAAGGTAGCCAGCTTCCTCCCCTTTGCTGGTTTCAAGGTATCGTTCACCATCGATTTCGACCACCCGGTTTTTCGCGATCGCAACAGCCATGCGGAAATCGATTTTTCCAGCACGTCGTTCGTTAAAGAAGTAAGTCGCGCCCGGACCTTTGGCTTTATGCACGAGTTCGAGTATCTGCGCAGCAAAGGCCTGGTGCGCGGCGGTAGTCTCGATAATGCCGTGGTGGTGGACGAATACCGGATCGTCAACGAAGATGGTCTGCGCTACGAGGACGAATTCGTTAAGCATAAGATGCTCGATGCCATCGGCGATTTATATTTACTCGGCCATAGCCTAATCGGCGAATTCAGAGCCGTTAAATCGGGTCACGCGCTGAATAATATTTCTGTGCGTACCTTGATCGCCGAGCGCGATGCTTGGGAAATGGTGACTTTTGAGGATGCGCAAACGGCGCCTATTTCTTATGGGATGCCCGTCGCTCTGGCTTAAGCCCCGCTACGAATTGAGTCCCCGGATTCCTTATGGATTCGGGGATTTTTCTTTTAGGGCTCTCCAATAATAGAATTAAAATTCGCTGCTCTTCAGTTGGTTGGAAAGTGATCTGTTGAGGCGGCGGTTTGCCCTGATATAAAAGGTTGTGCGATAGTTGCACCCCGTTTAAGTGCTGGCAAATCGCCTATCGCTCCGTTGATGATGAAAATAATCCCTCCCGCAAACCGGCCTGGCCCGACGCAAACTTCGACATTTAGTCGTTGGACGCGCACCCTGCTGTCTTTTTGCGCGATCGGTTTGCCGCTTGGCGCGGGTTTAGCGATGGGATATGCAATCGGTCATCAGCCGCCGAATGCAGTTGAGGATGAGTTGGGTGCGGCATTGCGCGATCGCATGCGAGTGCTTGACCCGACTCGTATCGAGGCTCCGCAGATCGATGCATTGGCCGGTCGCATGGCCGCGCTTGAAGAGCAAGTGGGGCAGGTTAACTTTCGGGTCGAGCGTGTCGCCGATCCGCTGATACCCATTCTAGACAGGCCGCTCGCCGCCACCGGCGGGCCGACCGTCGCCGAGTCCTTCCCGCCCAAGCCTAGCGATAGTGAGTCGCAAGACATCTATCAGGCCATCGAACGTCTGGCGCGGCAAATCGATGGCCGCGAGCAGCAACAGGAAACGCTTAACGAATGGCTGACGCAGCGTAAGATCGGCGAGCGAGCGCTCTGGTCCGCGCAGCCGGTGCTGCGCGCTGGAATCTCATCCTACTTCGGTATGCGAGTCGATCCTTTTACCGGTCAACGCGCGATGCATGAGGGTATCGATTTTTCCGCGAAGGCCGGCACGGCGATCATGGCAGCCGGCGATGGTGTAGTGACTTTCGCAGGCGAAAAGCAGGGGTACGGGCGCTTGGTCGAGATCGACCACGGCGACGACTGCTATTCGCGTTACGCGCATAGCAAGTTAGTAGTGGTAAAAGCCGGCGATCTTGTGCGCAAAGGTCAGGTTATCGCGCTGATGGGCAGCAGCGGCCGCTCAACCGGCTCGCATCTCCACTTCGAAGTCTACAAGCACGGCCGTCCGGTCGATCCCTTCGTTTATATTCACCAAGCCAGCCGCTGATAGTTACCTGCGCAAAGGCTTTGTCTCTTTTGCAGCCACTCGGTATGATCCGACCCCTCGCGGGCGATCGCTCTCCAATATTGCGCGTTAGTTATATTCAACATAGCGGCAGCGTTAAAGGTAGTAGGACATTATGTTAGGAACCGTGCTCAAAAAAGTTTTCGGCAGTAAAAACGATCGCGAACTGAAGCGGATGGGGAAGCTGGTTGCTCAAATAAATGGTTTTGAGCCGGCTATAACGGCGCTCGACGACGCTGCGCTGCGCGGTAAAACCGCCGAGTTCAAACAACGCTTGCAACAGGGCGCGAGTCTGGACGATCTGCTGCCGGAAGCGTTTGCAGTGGTGCGCGAAGCCGGCAAGCGCGTGTTGGGTATGCGGCACTTCGATGTGCAAATGATTGGCGGTATCACGTTGCACGAAGGTCGCATCGCCGAAATGCGCACCGGCGAAGGTAAAACGCTGATGGCGACCTTGCCGGTGTATTTAAATGCACTCGCGGGCAAGGGTGTATTCGTTATTACCGTGAATGATTATCTCGCGCAGCGCGACGCCGAATGGATGGGGCCCATCTATCGTTTTCTCGGCATGAATTTCGGCGTGATTTTGTCGGGCCAGGAACCGGATGCGAAGCGCGCAGCTTACGCAGCCGATATCACCTACGGCACCAACAATGAATTTGGTTTCGATTACTTGCGCGACAATATGGCGTTCTCGAAAGAGGATCGCTTTCAACGCGGCCTGTATTTTTCGATCGTCGACGAAGTCGATTCGATTCTGATCGATGAAGCGCGTACACCGCTGATCATTTCCGGCGCTGCCGAAGATAGCTCCGAATTATATCGGCGCATCAACCAATTGGTGCCGAAGCTAGAGCAAGGTGTAGTGGAGCCGGGCCCAGAGCCCAAATCGACCGGTCATTACACTGTCGACGAAAAAATGCGGCAGGTTGAAGTCACCGAGAACGGCCATCAATTAATCGAAGAATGGCTGGTGCAAAACGGCATGTTGCAGGCCGGCGACAGTTTATATTCCGCAGCCAATCTTAATTTGCTGCATCACGTCCACTCGGCATTGCGAGCGCACTCCTTATATCATCGCGATGTCGAATACATCGTGCAGGACGAAGAGGTAGTGCTGATCGACGAGCATACCGGCCGCACGATGCCGGGACGGCGCTTATCCGAAGGTCTGCACCAGGCGATCGAAGCGAAGGAAAATGTGCGTATCCACGCCGAAACCCAAACTCTGGCGTCGACTACGTTCCAAAATTATTTCCGTCTGTTCGACAAATTGGCCGGCATGACCGGCACCGCCGATACCGAAGCCTACGAGTTTCATCAGATCTATGGTTTGGACGTGGTGGTTATTCCCACTAATAAACCGACCACCCGCCAGGACATGAACGATCTCGTCTACCTGACCAAGGGCGAGAAATACGACGCGATTGTCGAGGATGTAAAAGCGGTCACCGAAAAAGGCGCGCCGGTATTGGTCGGTACCGCATCGATCGAAACCTCCGAAGAGTTATCCGAACGCCTCAAAAAAGCCGGTATTCCGCACAAGGTCTTGAACGCAAAATACCATCGCCAAGAAGCGGAAATCATCGCGCAAGCCGGTCGCCCAGGCGTGGTCACGGTTGCTACCAACATGGCCGGTCGCGGTACCGATATTGTATTGGGCGGTAGCGTCGAAGCCGAAATCGCACAAATGAAGGACGCATCGGCCGAGCAGATTCAAGCGGTGCGCGATGCGTGGCGTAAACGCAATGAACAGGTTATCGCTGCCGGTGGGCTACATATTATCGGCACCGAACGCCATGAGTCGCGACGTATCGATAACCAGTTGCGCGGTCGCGCGGGCCGCCAGGGCGATCCCGGTTTGTCTCGCTTCTATTTATCGCTCGAAGATAGTTTAATGCGAATTTTTGCATCCGACCGCGTGAAAGGCATTATGCAAGCGCTCGGCATGGAAAAGGGCGAGGCGATCGAGCACCGCATGGTGAGCAATGCGATCGAAAAAGCGCAGCGCAAAGTCGAGGCGCGCAACTTCGATATGCGCAAGCAGTTGCTCGAGTATGACGATGTCGCCAACGATCAACGTCAAATCGTCTACCAACAGCGCAATGAGTTGTTAGAGTTTGAGTCGATCTCCGATAGCATCGATGCCATCCGCGCGGATGTCGTGAATAGCATTGTCGATGAGTATATTCCACCGGAAAGTTTAGAGGAGCAGTGGGATACCGCCGGCTTGGAGAAACGCTTGGAGACCGAGTTTGCGGTACAAGCGCCGGTGCAGCATTGGCTGGAAAGCGATAAGTCTCTGCACGAAGAGCCGCTGCGCGCAAAAATTATGGATGAAGTAAACGCTGCCTATCAACGCAAGCGCGAAGCGATCGGCGACGAAATTTTCCGTTTGGAAAAGTACATCATGCTGCAGGTGCTGGATAGCCTGTGGAAAGAGCACTTGTCGATGATGGACCATCTGCGCTACGGCATTCATTTGCGCGCCTATGCGCAGAAAAATCCGAAGCAGGAATATAAGCGCGAAGCCTTCGCTTTATTTGAGCAAATGCTGGATAACTTGAAGCGCGAAGTGGTGCGTTTCCTGGCGCACGTTGAAATTCGCCGCCAGGATGAATTGGAGCAGCTCGAGCAGCAGCGGCGCGAAGAGGAAGCGCATAAAAAAATGCAGTTCCAACACGCGCAGGTATCGGCGATAGCCGAAGATAACGAAGAAGCGAATGCGGTTCCTCACGGCGCAGCGCCTGCGCAGCCGACAACGCCGTTTGTTCGCGACGAAGCTAAAATAGGCCGCAACGAATTGTGTAGTTGCGGCTCAGGCAAAAAATACAAACATTGTCACGGCAAATTGAGCTGAGTGAGCAGATAGCGGTTGGTAGTTGGATTTTAGTAGTTAGCTAACTACTAATACCTAACTACTACTCTCCCTCTTTTCTGGAGTAAAAAATCATGGCGGTTGGAAGCGGCGTATTGCCGATATTGCATCGCGTGGCGGGGTTCGGGCTGGGCATTGCCAGCGCCGGCATCAAGAAGCCCGGCCGTCTCGATCTGGTCATTATGCAGCTTGCTGCGAATAGCAGTGTTGCCGCAGTGTTTACCCGCAATGCATTTTGCGCGGCGCCGGTACAGTTGGCAAAGCAACATCTCGCCGCGAGCGGTACGCGCTATTTGTTGATCAATACCGGCAATGCCAACGCTGGTACCGGCGAACCCGGTTTGCAAAACGCCCGCAAAACTTGCGAGCAATTGGCACAGCTAACGCAAACCGGGGTACAGGCCATACTACCGTTCTCGACCGGTGTAATCGGCGAGCCGCTGCCGGTCGAAAAAGTTTGTGCTGCGCTGCCGTCGGCACTAGCGGATTTGAGCGAAGATAATTGGTTGAAAGCCGCGCAGGGCATCATGACCACCGATACGCGGCCCAAAGCCGCATCGGTGCAAATCGATCTCGACGGCAAGCGCGTAACGATCACCGGCATCAGCAAAGGTGCCGGCATGATCAAGCCAAATATGGCGACCATGCTCGGCTATGTAGCGACGGACGCTGCGGTCGACCCTGCCACTTTGCAAATAATTATCGAGCGCGCAGTCAATCGCTCGTTCAATCGCATCACCATCGATGGCGATACGTCCACTAACGATTCCTGTATTTTGGCGGCTACCGGCTGCGCGCAAAATGATCCGATCGACAGCGAGCAGCATCCATTATTCAAGGCGTTCTATACCGCGGTCGAGCAGGTGTTTGTCGAACTGGCGCACGCCATTATTCGCGACGGTGAAGGCGCCACTAAATTCGTGGTGGTCGATGTGCAGGGCGGCGCCAGCGAAGCCGAATGTCTGCAGGTGGCGTACGCGGTGGCGGAGTCGCCGTTGGTAAAAACCGCATTGTTTGCCAGCGACCCGAATTGGGGACGCATTCTCGCCGCTATCGGTCGCGCCGGCGTGAGCGATCTCAACGTCGATTTAATCAGCGTAAGAATCAATGGCATATTGATCGCCGAGCGCGGTGGCCGCTCGCCGCAATACACCGAGCTGCAAGGCGCGGCGGCGATGGCGCCCGAAGAAATCACCATCGCGATTCAGCTGGGGCGCGGCGCCGCGCAAACTACGGTATGGACCACCGATTTATCGCACGATTACGTAACGATCAATGCCGAATATCGAACCTGATTCGAGCGCTCGGCGGCGCGTACACGTTGCGGTCGGCGTGATAAGCGACGGTGGCGGCGGCATTTTGGTTTCGCGCCGCGCCGAGCATGCGCATCAGGGCGGCTTGTGGGAGTTTCCCGGCGGTAAAGTCGAAATGGGCGAAACGGTCCAGCAAGCCCTGCATCGCGAATTGTTGGAAGAGCTGGCGATCGAAGTACAGGAGTGCGAGCCGTTGTTGACCATCGCACACGATTACGCGGATAAATCGGTATTGCTCGATGTGTGGTGGGTCGGTGCCTTTGGCGGCGAGCCGCATGGTCGCGAAGGGCAGCCGTTGCGTTGGGTGGTCGGTGCAGAATTGCGCAGTTTGGATTTTCCAAAAGCGAACGAAGCAATTATTGCCGCGGTCGAAGAAAAACTTTCCGCGAAAGGAAACTGAATTCCTAGTTTTCCTGCCAGTCCTCTCCTAGTAAGTCGTCATTATCGCCGCCGATTTTATGCTCCTCTTTCGCCCAACCGATAAAATCGGTATCGCGACAGCGCGGCGAGCAGAAGGGGCGCTCGCTACTTTGCTCGCTCCATACGACCTCGATACCGCAGTTCGGGCATTTGACGGTTAACGGTTTGCGGTCAGCCATCTTTTTTACTCCCGCTCCAAATGTTGCTGCGCCAGTTCCAGATAAAATCGATGTTTTTTTTCCACTTGCTCGCGCAGTTGCTCCAGGCTACCGGTATTCTCGATGATGTCATCGGCGTAAGCCAGGCGCTGCGTTCGATTGGCCTGGCTGGCGATGATGCGCTGCACTTGTGGGGCGTCATTATTGTCGCGTGCGACAGTGCGCTGCAGTTGAACCTCTTCAGCCACATCGACGACTAAGATACGATTACAGAATAAATGTTGTTTGGCTTCGATGAGCAGCGGCGAAACAAAAATAACGTACGGGCTTTTGGCGGCATCGAGTTGACGACGCACCTCCTCGCCGATCAATGGGTGGAGTAGTTGTTCGAGCCATTGTTTGGCGTTTGCGTCCTGAAAAATAATACGGCGCAGTGCGGCGCGGTCGAGGCTGCCATCGGTTTGAATAAGCTGTGGGCCGAAATGCTGAGCGATTTGCCGCAACGCAGTCGTACCGGGCTCAACGACAACGCGCGCTGCAATGTCGGCGTCGACGATATCGATGCCGAGTGTGGAAAAAATATCGGTGACCGCGGTCTTACCGCTGCCGATTCCGCCTGTAATGCCGACGACGAGCATACTGAATTCTACTGAGGAAGCCGGCGCCTAGTTTAAGCTTTTTATCCCAGCCCGGCGAATTGCAGATAGTTTCCGATCAGTGTTTTGCCCCAGAAAAATGCGATCGCGCCGGCGCCGGCGAGATAGGGGCCGAAAGGAATCGGTGTGCTGCGACCTTTGCGCTGCACCACCAGCAGAATCGAGCCCGCGACGGCTCCGACCAGCGACGACAATAAAATAATAATCGGCAGCATTTGCCAACCCATCCAGGCGCCGAGCGCAGCCAGCAATTTGAAATCGCCGTAGCCCATGCCCTCCTTGCCGGTCGCCAGGCGAAACAGATGAAACACGCCCCATAGAGCCAGGTAACCACCGGCCGCGCCGAGCACTGCATCATGCAGAGGTACAAAGAGATTTTGCAGATTCAACAGTAGTCCCAACCACAGCAACGGCAACGTTAACTGATCGGGTAGTAGCTGATGGTCGACGTCGATCATCGTCAGGGTTAGCAGCGTCCACAACAATACCAGCGCGGCTAATAGCGACCAGGAAAACCCGAGCTGCGCCGCCGCCAACGCCGCCAATAAACCCGCACATATTTCTATAACTGGATAGCGCGCGGAGATAGTGGCGCGGCAGTTGCCGCAACGGCCTTTCAGCAGCAGATAACTCACCACGGGAATATTTTGCCACGGCTGAATTGCGGCATTGCAGGTGGGGCAGTGGGAGTGGGGAAAAGCCAAGTTGAATGGTGCGGAGTTTTCTGGAGCGACGGTTACTTCCAATTCCAGGATAGCGTGGCTTTCAGCGCGCCAGGCGCGTTCCATCATTTTCGGCAGGCGATAGATCACCACATTTAAAAAGCTGCCGACAATGGCGCCCAATAAAAAACACCCGGCGATTAACAGGGCCGGGTATTCGCGAAATAATTCTGTGAAGGTCATTGTGCTCAGAATCGGTCCTACATTACCGAGCCAAGCATGAAGATAGGCAGATACATGGCGATCATCAGGCCGCCGACTAACACGCCGAGCACGGACATAATTAATGGCTCGAGTAGCGCAGTGAGTCCGTCGACCATATTATCGACAGCAGCTTCGTAGTGCGTGGCTACTTTCTCTAGCATTTCGTCGAGGGCGCCGGACTCTTCGCCGATTGCTACCATCTGTGTCAGCATGCTGGGGAACATGGCAGTCGCTTTGATCGACGCGTTTAACTGCTGGCCGGAAGTAACATCCTCGCGAATGCGAAGGATCGCATCGTGGTACGGAATACTGCCAGCCGCGCCCGCCACCGAGGTTAACGCGTCGACCAACGGTACGCCTGCGGCGAATGTAGTGGAAAGAGTGCGCGAAAAGCGCGCGATCACCGAGTTGTAGACGATGGCGCCAATAACGGGGGCTTTCAGCAATAGGCGATCGGTATATTCGGCGAATTTATGTGATGTTCTGCGCGCGCGCCCAAATGCAAAAACACCACCGATCATTCCAGCCAAAATAATGTACCACCACGCTTGCACTATCTCTGATAGGTGTAAAACAAATAAAGTAAATGCGGGTAAATTAGCGCCGAAGCTTTGGAAAGTTACCGCAAATGTCGGTACCACCTTGACCAATAGAACACCGGTAACGATGACGGCAACCACAACCACGGCAATAGGGTAAGTCATCGCTTTTTTGATTTTTGCTTTTAACGCTTCGGTCTTTTCTTTATAAGTGGCGACGCGATCCAGCATCGTCTCTAACGTGCCGGCTTGCTCGCCAGCACCGACAAGGCTGCAAAATAGATCGTCGAAATATTTAGGGTGTCTAGCGATAGAGGCGGCTAGCGAGGTACCGCTAGCCACTTCATTCTTAATTTCAATCACCAAGTCGCGCATGCTGGGATTCTCCAGTCCCTCCGCGACGATATCGAAGCTCTGTACCAGCGGCACGCCCGCTTTCATCATTGTTGCTAACTGGCGGGCGAAGATCGCGATATCGCCCGGTTTGATGGCTTTCTTGCTATTGAACAGCGGCTTGGGTTTGCGCTTAACGGTTTTGGCGGCAATACCCTGCTTTCTCAGCTGCGCTTTGACCAATGCCTGGCTCGAACCATAGGTTTCGCCCTGCGCGGGGCGCCCCTGGCGATCAGTGCCTTGCCATACATAAGGCTGGGTTTTAGCATTAGAGGCTGTCGCCATAATCTATTTAATCCTTGGTGATGCGATTCACTTCTTCGAGACTGGTGATACCGGCCGCGCATTTAACCAGCGCTGACGTACGCAAATCGTTAAAGCCTTCCGCACGCGCGGCCTCGGCAATTTCAATCGAGTTGCCTTCTTCCATGATAATCCGCGAAATCTTCGGCGTGATGCGAACCACTTCATAAATACCCACGCGGCCCTTATAGCCATTACTGCACTTGGGGCAGCCGACCGGTTTCATTATAGTCGCTGTTTTTAATTGTTCCTCCGTGAAGCCCTCATGCAGCAGCGTTTCGTGCGGTAGGTCCGCCGGCACTGCGCAGTGAGCACACAATTTACGCCCCAGACGCTGGGCGATGATCAGGTTCACTGTGGTGGCGACGTTGAAGGCGGCCACGCCCATATTCAGTAAGCGAGTTATGGTTTCGGCGGCGCTGTTGGTGTGCAGCGTGGACATCACCATGTGGCCCGTTTGCGCGGCTTTAATGGCGATTTCGGCCGTCTCAAGATCGCGAATCTCGCCGACCATGATGATGTCCGGGTCCTGGCGGAGAAACGACCGCAGCGCATCGGCAAAATTGAGGCCTACCTTGGGATTAACGTTGACCTGATTGACGCCCTCCAGATTGATCTCGACTGGATCTTCCGCAGTGGAGATATTCACTTCCACGGTATTTAAAATGTTCAGGCCGGTATACAGCGATACGGTTTTACCGCTACCGGTGGGGCCGGTCACCAGAATCATGCCCTGCGGTTGCTGCAGTGCGCGCATATACAGTTCTTTCTGATCGGGCTCATAACCGAGTGCATCGATACCCATTTTGGCGCTGGAAGGGTCGAGAATCCGCAGGACGATTTTCTCGCCCCACAGCGTCGGTAGACTGTTGACGCGAAAATCGATGGCGCGGCTTTTGGACAGCTTCATTTTGATGCGGCCGTCCTGCGGTACGCGGCGCTCGGAGATATCCATCTGCGACATGACTTTTAAGCGCGACGATAGACGGTTAGCCAAATTGACGGGCGGTCGCGCCATATCCATCAAAATGCCGTCGGTACGGAAACGAATTCGATAACTTTTCTCGTAGGGCTCGAAGTGGATATCCGAAGCGCCGCCGCGAATCGCGTCGAGCAAGACCTTGTTTACGAAGCGCACGATCGGCGCTTCGTCGGCTACCACGTTACCATCATCTGCCTTCGCGTCGTCCTCACCGCCTTCGATATCGAGATCGTCCAGGCCCGCCTCATCGAGATCCCCAAGCCCTGCGCCAAGTGCCTCCTCATTGGCTTCTAAGTATTTAACGATACCGGCGGCGAGCGCACTCTCTTCGACCAATATCGCATCGGTATTGATGCCGGTATGAAACTTGATTTCATCGAGCGCGCGCAGATTGGTCGGATCGGAAACAGCGATAAACAAGCGATTACCGCGCCGAAACAGCGGCAGTGTGTGGTGTTTTTGGATCAGCTTGCTATCGACTAACGATTTCGGCGCCATGTTCATATTAAAGGCCGAGAGGTTGAATAGCGGCGTACCGAACTCATCGGAGGCTGCATCGGCGATCACATGGCCGTCGGCTAATTTATGCTCGATCAGGTACGACACAAACGGTCGCTTTTCGCGCGCGCAACCTTGGAATGCCTCCTGTGCGACCTGCTCGCTCAATACACCATCTTTTACTAAGCGCCGCGCTAGGCCGCTGAGAGATATCGCCGAGTTTGTACTCATAGACAAAAAATTCCAGTGATTAAAGCTGGCCTGTAACTAAAATTCGACGCCATAAAGCATCGGCAAAGTATAGCAGCGTCTATTCAATAAATTGAGGCGACAATCAATCGGTTAACGAGTGGTAATGCGATTAGTGGCCGGCTATCGAGCGGAAGAAAATGCCGTTGTATGACAAGGATTGTCACATATTGTCGTTTTGAGTATGCCTTTTGTGCTGAGTTTGAGCTTATATTTTATGATTGGCTTTCACCATTCGATCTAGTCGACTGTTTTTAAAGGCGATATTTGACATTGGAACACCCTGTGCTTTACTCAAAGCCAAGTAGCCCGTATGCCAACTGGAGCGGCTACGGCAACTAATGACCTTAACAGCAGCGGAGCATCTCCCATGAAAAATATCCAACAAGGTTTTACCTTAATTGAATTAATGATCGTTATTGCGATCATCGGTATTTTGGCAGCGGTTGCGTTGCCGGCATATCAGGACTACACCGTGCGTGCCAAGATATCCGAGATCGTATTGGCTGCCTCATCTTGCCGTACTGGTATTACCGAGTCTGTTACAAGTTCTAGTAACGTAGATGTGAGTGCTGCGCTACCGCTTGCTTGCCCGACAACTGCAAGCAAATATGTTACGTCCATGTCTGCGGATGCTAACGGCGTCATAACTGTTATAGGCAACGAAACTAATTTGACGCAGTTGACCTCAGGAACACATACATTGACGCTTACCCCCATCCAGACAGGCACTACAGCATTGGTTGGTACTACTGATGGTGGTAAAACTATTGCTGGCTGGAGATGTGGCAATACAACCGATGGCACCACGATTCCTACGAAATACTTGCCAGCATCTTGCCGTGGTACTTATCCCTAGTATGTAGTTAGATTGTGTAATATAAATCAATATAGAAGCCGCGCCTTAGGGCGCGGTTTTTTTTAATGTCGATTTGATGCATCACCTATATGGTCAAAATCATTGTTTATAATGGGGTGTTTTTTCAGGATGGCATTCAATACATGCTGAGTGTTGTATGGTGATGAATAATAGTTGCAGGGGTCGATTGGTCGTAGCCTCCATCCATTTTTTATTGACGTTGTTAGTTGGTGGTATTGCCGCCACTCTGATTTTTCTTGTTTGGTTTCCGGGTTCATTGGCAAGAATGGTGGGCGGAACTCAGCTTTTTTGGTTGGTTTTTTATAGCGATCTCGCGCTTGGGCCATTAATTTCACTGGTTATATTCAATAAAAAGAAAACGCGTAAAGAATTGGTCGTCGATTACTCTCTTGTCGGCGTGGTTCAACTAGGCGCACTGACTTATGGCATTTCCATTATTGCAGTTTCGCGGCCAGTTTTTGTGGCCTTTATTGTTGATAGATTCGAGGTGGTTACCGCAGTCGAATTGAACGACTCCGATTTGGCTGAAGCGATTGACATGAGATATCGCTCGCGACCATGGTTGGGGCCGAAACTGGTCGGAGTACAAATGCCCGCGAACCTAAATGAACACAGTGATTTAATATTTTCTGCCGTTGCGGGTAAAGATGCGCAGTTTATGCCGAAATATTATCGCCCTTATGAGGCGTCAACCGATGAGGTGAGAAGAAAGAGTGGATCAATTGAAGCCTTAGTTTCAAGGCATCAAGAAAAAAGACAAGAGTTGGATTTGGCGATTAAAGAGTTAGGGCATACATCAGGCAAATTGCGCTGGTTGCCAGTGCATCATCGTTTTGGCTTTTGGACCGCGCTAATCGATGCAAAAACCGGTTATCCAGTAAAATATTTACCAATCGATCCGTATTAGCTTTGAATTCGCATCGACAAATCCAGCGCCCGCACATGCTTCGTCAACGCCCCGCAAGAAACATAATCCGGCCGAATACTAATCAGCGATCCGATCGTTGCAGCGGACACATTCCCCGATATTTCAATTTTTGCGCGTTGCTGCGTTAGAGCTACAGCCTTTTTTGCATCCTCGAGCGAAAACTCATCGAGCATGATGATGTCGGCTTGCGCATCGAGGGCAGCTTGCAGTTCTTCGAAGTTTTCCACTTCTACCTCGACCGGCTTACCCGGATGCAGCTCGCGCGCTTTGGCGACGGCATTGGCGATGCCGCCACAGGCGGCAATATGGTTTTCCTTGATTAGTTATGCGTCGTATAAGCCCATGCGGTGGTTGTAACAACTTCGCCGAGCACGCCATCTTCGTCAGTGCGCAGGCTCTGTTGCATGAAGTCGGCTTGGAAGATATTTGCTAGGGTTTGATTTTTAGGTTTTTTTAAGCTTGCTCGCCGCTACAGGTCATGCCGATGATTTTATCGATCTGCTGTTTTAGCTCGGGGATATCATAGCGCAGAGTTTTCCAGATGATTTCTAAGTCAACTGAAAAATATCCATGCGAGACTTGGTTGCGCATCAGATAGATATCTTGCCACGGAATCTGGTTGTGCAAAGCACTAAATTCGGGATGGTGGCGATCTATATTGCGCGCAGCTTCGCCAAGTATTTCGATGTTTCTAATGACGCCGTCCTGTACTAACTCGGCGCTTAGAAAATCAGCCTCGCTGAGGTCGCCTGTATAACGATCGATGCGGCGAATCGCTTCACGCATATGATTCAAATAATCGGCAATGCGTAAATTGTCTTTCTTGCTCATACGGGGATGGCTTCGGCAAGAACTCGATCGCGAAAACTTTTCGGCAGTGCTTTGGGTGTTAATACATCGACTGTTATACCCAACAAGGTCTGGAGCTGTCGTTGAATACGTGCAATGTCCAGCAGTGTAGTGTCTGTTGTTGGATCTACCAAAAGGTCCAAGTCGCTATCGTTGGTATCTGTTTGATGCAGCACGGAGCCGAACACGCGTACATTTGTCGCGTGGTTAGCTGCTACGACTCGACGGATGTCGGCGCGGTGAGTATCAAGGGCTTGTGACGGTTTCATTGGTACATGCTCGGTTAGTGCATATTAGTGGTAATGGTAGGGATAACTCGCCGATTAGACAATCCGCATCGACAAATCCAAAGCCCTTAAATGCTTCGTCAACGCCCCACTAGAAACATAATCCGGTCGAATACTAATTAACGATCCGATCGTCGCCGCGGACACATTCCCCGATATTTCAATTTTTGCGCGTTGCTGCGTTAGCGCCACGGCCTTTTTTGCATCCGCGAGCGAAAATTCATCGAGCATGATGATGTCGGCTTGCGCATCGAGGGCGGCTTGCAACTCTTCGAAGTTCTCGACTTCTACCTCGACCGGTTTATCTGGATGCAATGCGCGCGCTTTGGCGACGGCATTGGCGATGCCGCCACAGGCGGCAATATGGTTTTCCTTGATTAGGTATGCGTCGTATAAGCCCATGCGGTGGTTGTAGCAGCCGCCGCAGCGTACTGCGTATTTTTGCGCGGTGCGCAGGCCCGGAATGGTTTTGCGGGTATCGAGGATTTTGATGTCCGTGCCTTTGACGAGTTGCGCATATTCGTGCGCGGCGGTGGCGGTGCCGGACAGCGTTTGTAGAAAGTTCAGGGCGGTGCGCTCGCCGGTCAGTAGGCTGCGGGCGCTGCCGTGCAGGGTAAGCAATGTTTGATTAGGGGTTACCGCAGCACCGTCGTCGACATGCCAGTCGAGCCTCACGCCCGCATCGAGTTGGCGGAACACCTCGTCGACCCAGGGGCGGCCGCAAAGAATCGCCGACTCGCGGGTGATGATCGTCGCGCTGGCTATTTTTTCGGCGGGAATCAACTGGGCGGTAATGTCGCCGTCGCCGATATCCTCGGCCAACGCCCAGCGCACGCTGCGCTCGATGTCGGCGCGTAGTTGCGGGCTTAGCTGCGCGGTCAGCTCGGGTTTTGGGTCGATCGGCTTGAGTGGCATGTTATGTGCGTATTTTCCAATTAGTGGGGTGTTTTCTGGCGTGCATCACGGCTAGCACAATAACCCTATCTTCTCGTATCACAAAATACACACCGTATGGAAACCGATGGACAAAAATCCTACTACAGTTCTTATGAATGATTTTGTAGCGACGAGGGTTTCTGGTTATTTTCTCAAGCGCCTCTTCTACGCAAAGTAAAAAGTCCGCGCCTAAACCATTTCGACATACTTCGTAGTATTGATATGCCTCGGCGAGATCGGCTTCGGCTTCTTGCCGAATGGATAGCACAAAGCCCATATTAGCCTTTTACAATCCTATCCTTGACGGTTTGCCAGCTGTCGCCAAGGTCGCCGTCCTCTTCTAGCGCTCTCAGCCTTTGTTCAATGACCTGTTGCTGCCTTTCGGTGAGTTCCATCTTATCGGCGTGATCTATAACGCTATCCCAAAGTTGCTGAGCCAACAGGATGCGTTCACTGGAGCTGAGTTCTTGAATATTCATTAATTTACCTATTGTCGAAGTTGCGGCCGCAGTCGCAGTATAAGCCGCCGTTTCAGTGATGAATACCCACCCGGTCCAGATCACAAAATAAGGTTTTGGTGTTTTTTATTACTGATTAGTCTGAGTAGGACGGTATCGGCGCGAGCGATGTGATGCGGTTCAAGATACAGCCATTTGCGCGAGAATTTCTGCGGAGCGCTGTTATAGTTGTTTGCAAGAGCCCCGTATTAGCTATGCGTCCGTTTATGGAAGGGGCTCCCGTTTCTATGGCACGGCTGCTAGCAAAGGCATAGCCTGTAACTTCCGGTGAAATGACAATGACAGGTCCGCGATCAAAAGTTGTTCCGATCAAGCCCGGTTCCGGTGGCTCTGGTAGAGGCCGGGACGGCGGTGCTATGGATGCGATGATAGCGCCGTTGGGGCGTTTGCAGGAGCGCTGCAAGCAATTGCTGCAGCAGTTTGTGCAGGCTTTATTCGATCAGGCGGACGATGCGTTATTCGAGCTGGCGGACCGCGCCACGCACAACCTAGAACAAAACATGTATTTCGAGTCGATGCGCGAAGTGCGCATTAAGCGCCGCGGCATCGAGCAGGCGGTGGCGCGCGATGTCGGCGAAAACTTCCGGGCTTTAACGCTCGGTATCGCCAGCGCCGGCGCCGCCGCGCAGGGTGGATTGGAGAATATCTCCACCGCCAATTTATCTTTGGTCGAGCACGATGAGCTCGAAGAGATCGTCGCCGTCGACGGCATGATCGCGAAGGCGGAAAAGGAGTTTGCCGAGTCGTTGGCCCTGCTCACCGCGCGTATCGACGCACTGATTACTACTGGCGTTACCATTAAAACCAATCCATTCGGACCCGCCTGTCTCTGTCAAAGCTTTTTGCAGGCCACGCATAGCCTGGATTTGGACATTAAAGCCAAGTTGGTGCTATTCAAGTTATTCGATCGTCACGTGGTCAAATCGCTCGACACCTTATACGAGGCGGGCAATAAGCTATTAGTCGAGGAGGGCGTATTGCCGCGCCTGAAGCGTGGCGGTGCCTCTAAATCGTCTGCCGGCTATGAGACGGGGCGCGATGACGGCGATGCGGAGCAGGTATTCAGTAGTTTGCAGCAATTGCTTGGTCAGGCGCGGCACGAGCCGGGCTATTTTATGATGGATCAGCGTAGCGGTTTGCTGGCACCGGGCCTGGCCCCGGCGCTGCCGCGCGATGCGTTGATGCAATTGCTCGCCGATATTCAGCAACAGCAAATGGTGTCGCTGCTGGGCCAGCGCGCGGCGGTATTGCGCGGGGTGGTGCCGCAGCAATTGGATGTATTGCAGGCTTTGAGTCAGGCGTTGCAGCAGCGCTTGCCGAATCAAGCCGTCAGCATCGGTCAGGTCGACGACGATGCGATCAATCTGGTATCGATGCTATTCCAGTTTATTCTCGAGGACCGCAATCTGGCCGCGCCGATCAAAGGTTTGATTGCGCGCTTGCAGATACCCATTCTAAAAGTCGCAATGCTGGATAAATCATTTTTCAGCAAAGGCGGTCATCCGGCGCGTAAATTGTTGAACGAGGTGGCCAACGCCAGTTTGGGTTGGGTGCCGAGCGATCCGAGCGGTGACGTCGAGCGCGATCCGTTTTACTTCAAGATCGAAACATTGGTGACCCGCATCATCGATGACTTTATCGATGATGTCGCGGTATTTCAGGCCGCGCTGGAAGATTTCGTAGCGTTCGTCGAAATGGACCGTCGGCGCGCGACACTGATCGAACAGCGCACCGTCGATGCCGAGGATGGCCGCGCGAAGTCCGAGTTGGCGCGCGCGACCGTGCAGCAGGCATTGAATGAAAAAGTGGCCGGCAAACGCTTGCCCGCGGTAGTTGCGAAGCTGCTGCAGGAAGGTTGGAGCAATGTGATGTTTCTGATCTGCCTGAAGGAAGGGGTGGATAGTGCTAGCTGGCAGCATGCGAGCAAAACCGTCGACGATCTATTAGAGAGCGTCTGCGAGACCGATAGCCCAATCGATCGCGCGCAGTTGTTGCGTATGCTCCCGACTCTATTGAAAGACCTGCGCTCCGGTTTGAATAAAATCGGCTTCAACCCGTTCGATTTGAGTCAATTATTTACCGATCTGGAGCAGATTCATTTACAGCGCCTGAAAAAAGAAGAGCCCGCGCCGGCGGCCCCGAGCGAATTCGAAAGTTCATTACTTGAAACCTCATTACTTGAAACCTCATTGTTACAGCCGTTACCGCTCGCCATCGAAACGGTGGCACCGGCCGACGTAACGCAGGCAGCGGCGCCCAGCCAAACCCTGGATGAAGTTCTCGAGGCTCGCCAGGCGCTCGATCCATTGGCCGATCTGGACCGTCAGCTCGCAGCGCATCTCGGCGAGATCGATGAGGAACTATTGTCGCCGAGCGCCGACCTGTCGGCAGGCGCAGCGACAGCGGAGCCAATTGTTGCGGCCGCCGAGCCGCCCGCGGCACCGACGGTCGAGTCAGAGCCCGAGCAGCCGACATCGAGCCGCGAGCAGCGCAATGCCGACCGAGTCGATCAATTGGAAGTGGGCAATTGGGTCGAATTTCAACAGGGGCCCGGCAAAGTAGTGCGCTGCCGCTTGGCGGCGATTATTCGCGCCACCGGCAAGTATATTTTCGTCAACCGCGCGGGCGTTAAAATCGCCGAAAATAATCGCGACGGTTTAATCAAAGCCTATCAGCGCGGCGAACTCAATCTGCTCGATGAAGGACGCTTGTTCGATCGCGCGTTAGAATCGGTGATCGGCAATCTGCGCGAGATGAAAAACCGCCCCACCAACTCGTAGAGCCTATAACAAGATGGCTTGGCACCGAGCCTGTGCAGGGATGCACGTCTTTGCGTGTCTGGGGAAGTGATCCCCCGTTGCGCCAGCTTAGACAACGCTCATTGTGTTAGAAACTCTTAAGCATTCCTGTTAGGCGCTGATCGCTGTGGCCTCTGCGCGACCCGGTGTGTATGATCGACCGGATTGCGACAGGGGCCACGCGCATTTATGCACGACACAGAAAATGGGTGCCACACCGATGTCGGCCGGCATCGCGGCGCGTATCGCATCGATCGACACGGCTGGCTGCAGCCAGCCAAATATTGCCCCTCCGAAAACTTCAATCAACGCCCCGCCGATACTCATATCGAGTTGCTGGTAATTCACAATATCAGCTTGCCCGCCGGCCAGTTTGGCAACGGCCACGTCGAGGCGCTATTCGCCAATCGGCTCGATTGCAGCATCGACCCCAGCTTCGAGGATTTGGCCGAGCTGCAAGTTTCGGCGCATTTGCTGATCGATCGCCACGGCGCGATCACGCAGTTTGTATCGTTTGACGCGCGCGCGTGGCACGCCGGCCAATCGCGGTTTGGCGGCCGCGATAACTGCAACGACTTCAGCATCGGCATCGAGTTGGAGGGCACCGACACGCTACCCTATGCCGACGCGCAATACGCGAGCCTGGCAGCGGTCGCGCGGGTTTTATGCGGCCACTATCCGGGGATCGTGCCGCAGCGTATCGTGGGGCACAGCGATATTGCGCCCGGGCGTAAAACCGATCCGGGACCGGCGTTCGATTGGCCGCGCTTCAGGCGCATGCTCGATATCGACGTCGACAAGTAAATCCGACAATATAATTTTAATTGGTTACGCAACGGCACATTTAATCTTTCACTGGAACGGGCATCATGGAATTTCTAGTCATTTTGCTGGCTTGGGCGCTGGTGCGCACGGTCGGCGTACCGTCTGGATTGCAGCGCGACGATTGGTTGCTGGCCTGGCGTTTGCGCGCGAATGCGGCATTTGCGAATCTGCCGGCCGAGGCTCGGTTGCTTGCGGTGGCTGCGCTGCCCTGTGTGTTAATCGGCTTGCTGGAGTGGGTGCTGGCTGCGCGCTGGGCCAGCCTGCCATTGTTCGCGCTGGAGTTATTGGTGTTGATTTACAGCCTGGGGCGCGGCGATTTTCAAGTTCAACTCAGTCGCTATACCGCCTGCTGGCAGCGCGGCGATCTCGAGGCGGCCTACCAAGAGGCGATCGGCGTTGTTGGTATCGATGCCGGTCAGCCGATCGGCAATGCGGCTGACTTGCATGCCCAGGTGCGGCGTCGGCTGTTGTATCTGGCGTTCGAGCGTTGGTTTGCAGTGGTGTTCTGGTTTTATTTTCTCGGCCCCTGGGCGGCGCTGTTCTATCGGGTTTTGCAGTTGCTGAATGCGCATTCAGCGGAGTCTGATCGCCTGTTGCTGCAGCGCTGGCGCGCCTGGATCGAATGGTTGCCCGCGCGCCTGCTGGGATTGGCGTTCGCGCTGACCGGCAATTTTGCCAATTGCATCGGCGCTTGGCGCGAGCACCTAAGCGCTTGGCTACCGATTCCCGATTTGCTGGCGAGCTATGCCATGCATGCCCTGGATGGGGCGACCGCCAATGCGGCTGAAGACGGCGCCGATTTTGCCGGTCGCGCGACGCATGAGCTAACCGAACTGATCGCTTTGTTGAGCCGCAGCTTCATCGCGTGGTTATTGTTGTTTGCGTTGTTGCAGATGCTTAGGTAACCCGCCCGAAGGGGCGGGCAGTTGCTGGTTGTTAGTAGTTAGTTGTTAGTTAGGTCAAAATCACCAACTACCAACTACCAACTACCAACTACCAACTACCAACTACCAACTACCAACTACCAACTACCAACTACCAACTACCAACTACCAACTACCAACTACCAACTACCAACTACCAACTACCAACTA
>Ga0265327_10002229_pt1 | contig 21100 bp, 27 predicted proteins | sample 41621metaG_FD_202089 | JGI IMG/M metagenome (GOLD analysis project Ga0265327, IMG submission 202089) | Rhizosphere microbial communities from Carex aquatilis grown in University of Washington, Seatle, WA, United States - 4-16-21 metaG | ecosystem: Host-associated > Plants > Roots > Rhizosphere...
ACGTTCGCAAAAGATTAAAAATATCAAGAAACAAATTGCATCTCTTAGGCTAAAACCGGAAGATTTAATTTTTGTAACTACTTAATTTTGTGCGAAATAAAAAAACAGTTATATGTAATTTCAATTAGTTTTACAACAGTCATTCCAATCGGATTTGGTCGAACCGGTGAGCGAGTAGCAAAAATTCCACGCTCGACCGTATCCATAAATGGTGTTACAATCAGCTTATGATTAGTAACTTTGAGCAAATGATAAATTAAAATAATATGCGATAAACCATCTAAGTCTTTCAAACCTGCAACAAATTCAGGAAATATTTCGATTGTTCCTTTTACGCTTTTTGCACCAATATTTTGTATCGGAATATTTTCCAATGTTTTGAATGGTGAATGAATAATACCAATTGGATTGAATGAAATACGCGGCGTCATTTTTAATTGTTGTTAATGTCTTTTAACCATTCGATTGCGCTGCTTATATTTTCAAATTCGACGTTCGCAATTCCCAAATTAGTAACTATTTGTTTATATTTAATTTCAGTCAATTTGGCGAACGAACTTTCTTTTGGACTTATTGTTACGTAATATTTAATGCCAATTTTATTTAATTTTGGCAAAATATTGTCTTTAATTTTATCGAAAAGTTCTGGTTTGCAAAGGCTTTTTGCATCGCTCGCGTCAACAATCCAGGCTTTTGCTTTGTTGGTTTCTGCAAATTTCAAAACGTCTTTTATAGCAGACTGAAAATCATTTTCTTCGATAAAAAAATGATTCCATGTTGCAATGATTGCTTTTGTCTCATTATTCCAATGAAAACTAACTTTTTCTTGAATTTCAATTATTTTTTTCATCTTTTAATAAATTTAGTTTTACAAACGTATTTAATTTTTGTATTTGTTTATTTAACACTGACGATAAAATTTTATAAGCGTTTTCGCCTGTACAATGTCCTGTATAATAAATAGTTTCTGGTGTCAATCGTTTTAATTCTTCACCAATAAATTTTATTTCATTTTCTGATTCAGTTTCAACAAATTCATTGTTGTCAATTAAATGAAAACCGCCAATAACAGTATTGATTTGTAAATTTGGAAAAAAACGTTTGACAGTTGCAACAATGTTTAAAATTCCATTGTGAGCACAACCACTAAATATGGTCAACCCATTTTTTGTTTGAATAACAAAAATTAATTCATGATGAAAATCGTCAGGTATTAATTTGAAATCGTGTTCTTTAAACAGCATTTTATTTGCTTTTGGCTCAGCATATTTTTTATCGAAATTTGTAATAAGAATTAAATCGTCGAAAACATTGCAAGCACTTTCGATGAATACGAATCTATCATTATAATCAAACAATTCACTAGCGTATCCAATATATTTCTGCGTTTCGTTACGGATTGAATAATAATGATTTGTAAACACTTCTTTTTTTAGATAGACATGCGCTTTTTGATTTATTTTCAAAAAGTAAACAAGACCTCCGATATGATCAGAATGTCCGTGTGAAATTACTACGAAATCGACTTCTTTTAAGTCTATATTTAATTTTTCTGCATTTTGAATAAATAAATCTGTTTTACCTGTATCGAAAAGGATTTTATGTTTTTCAGTTTCAATATATAAAGATAAACCATGTTCTGTCGCCAATTTCTTTGATATTGAGCTATTATCGACAAGCGTTATGATTTTCATAACATAAATTATTTTACAGCGGTCAATAAAAATATCGGGTATTTTTTGATTGTTTTATCTGCGTTTTCTTTTTGCATTTCAAAACTTTGTTTGAATTCGACTTGCTTAAATCCTTGTTTTATTAATATTTGTACTAAACTGTCTGGATTAAATCCAAGATGCCCATCAAATGCGCGGTCGTGAAAAGTACCGTCTTCTTCGTATAAATCGGCAATTGCCAGCAATCCGTTTGTGTTTAATAATTTATAAAACTTCGACATTATTTTTTCAATGTCAATAACATGGTTCAATGCCATTTGCGAATAAATGACATCAAAAGTTTTTGCCGAATAATCGTTTTTTTCTAAATCGAAAAACAACGGATGTAAATGATGAATGTCAGCAACAGCAAGTTTTTCTATCATGGTGTTTATCATCTCAATGGAACTATCCATTAGCGTCATCTCGGTAAAATGTTTTTGCAACGCAATACTTAACAAACCGGTGCCTGCACCAAATTCCAATGCGGTCTGATAATTTTTATTGGCTATTAAAGGCGTTAAATCCCTAACAATAGCTTCGGTTCTGTGAATATGTTTTTTATTTTCGTCCCAAGTCTGGGCTGCTGTGTCGAAATAATTTGTCATAATTGTTTTTTGATAATTTATAAATGAGTTATTAAAAAAAAGAACTTTGACAAAATTTTTAACTTTGTCAAAGTTTAGCCAATTTTCAATTTGGTTTAATGACTACACACATGTTCGTGTCCATCAACGTGGTGCTCGTCATGCGATTTGCAACTTTCGCCACTGTCAACTAGCAGACCGGCGATGTATTGATTTACAACATCGTCTGGTTTGCCTGAACAACCGCGTACAACTTCAATTCCTTCTTTATTCAAAACATTGATTGCACCATTGCCAATTCCACCGGCAAGCATAATTGTAACGCCTTGTGCAGCCAATACACTTGCAATGTTCGATTTGCATCCGCAACCTTCTTCTGATTTAATAACTTTTTCTCCGGTAATTACATTATTTTCAGATACAGTGAAAACTTTATAAAATGCACAATGTCCAAAATGGTTATCAATCTGATCATCATTTGTTACAGGTACTGCAATTTTTCTCATTTTATTTGAATTATTTGCGTTCGATTCAGTTGTATTTGATTTGATTGCATTTAATTTTTCAATCAACTTTCCAGTTATATCGCGGAAATTGTCCTGAACCATTTTGCTTTGTTGATAATTGTAAAAACTGCCTTTGTCTGCCGCTTCGGCCATTCCGTTTACCAATGGAATTTGTGAGAGTAATTCGATATTAAATTCTTTTGCAAGCATTTCGGCGCCGCCTTTTCCGAAAAGAAAATATTTTTCGTCGGGATGTTCAAACGGTGTAAACCAAGCCATATTTTCGACGATTCCCAGAATAGGAATATTTATATCTTTATTTTGAAACATCGTAATTGATTTTTTGACATCGGCAAACGCAACATGCTGCGGAGTTGTAACAATCACGACACCTTCAACATCAACTTCCTGACACAATGTCAATGGAATATCGCCGGTGCCGGGTGGCAAGTCAACGACCATGTAATCAATTTCGCCCCATTTTGTTTCGTTGAACAATTGCAACAAAGTACTCGATGCCATTGGACCACGCCAGATAAGCGCTTGTTCGGGACTTACCAAAAATCCGATGGACATTAATTTAACTCCAAATTTTTCGAACGGAATAATTTCGTAATTAGCGCCTTTGGGTACGATAACTCCGCGTTCTCCTTCCATTCCAAACATTGTTGGAACCGATGGACCGAACAAATCAGCGTCAACCAAAGCCGTATTATAACCATTTTGAGCAAACGCCAACGCTATATTTGCAGCTACTGTTGATTTTCCAACCCCACCTTTGCCCGAAGCTACTGCAATAATGTGTTTTACATTGGGTAAATTTACTTTTTCTATTGTATGCATAATATTTTTTTTAACATTTTTCTAAACCTTGTTTTAAATCTGCAATAATGTCGTTTACATCTTCGATGCCAACAGCATAACGAATTAAATCGTCGGTAATTCCGGCTTTTAGCTTGTCTTCTTTCGAGACTTTTGCATGTGTCATTGATGCCGGATGTTGAATGAGTGTTTCAACGCCACCAAGCGAAACGGCTAAAAGTGCTAAATGAACATTATTCATCAATTTTTTTGCTCCTTCAAAACCTGTTTTCAATCCAAAACTTATCATTGAACCATCGCCTGTCATTTGACGTTTACCTAAATCGTATTGTGGATGCGATTTTAATCCCGGATACATAATCCACGCAATTTTCGGATGATTTTCGAGAAACTCAGCAACTTTCATTGCGTTTTCCTGCGCTCTGTCAATACGAATAGACAATGTTTTTAAACCACGCAAAACCATGTATGCTTGATGCGGATCCATGTTGCAACCCATTAAAACCATCATGTTTCGTAATTGTTTATAAAGTGCTTCTTCTTTTGCAATGATGACACCTGCAACAATATCGGCATGACCGTTTATAAATTTCGTCATGGAATGAAAAACGACATCTGCACCCAAATCCAACGGATTTTGCAAATATGGACTGCAAAATGTATTGTCCACAACCAACAAGATACCATGTTTATGAGCAAGTTCTGCACATGCTTTCAGGTCGGTAATATCCATTGTTGGATTTGCAGGTGTTTCGATATACAAAACTTTTGTATTTGGACGAATTTCCTTTTCAATTGCTTTAATATCAGTTGTATTGATGTAAGTTGACTGAAATCCAAAGCGCGTAAATTGTTTTTCCATCACACCACGAGCCGGACCGTAAATTGCGTCTGTGCTAATAATATGGTCACCAGAGCTTAACAACGATAAATAAATAGTTGTTGCGGCTGCCATGCCAGAGCTTACTGCAATTGCCCCAAAACCGTTTTCCAATTCTGCAATTTGACGTTCCAAAGCATTTATTGTTGGATTAGATATTCGCGTGTAAATAAAGCCATTGCTTTCGCCCGAAAAACATTTTGCGCCTTCTTCGGCACTTTCAAACGAAAAGGTTGATGTTTGATAAATTGGTACAGTTGCCGAGCCAAATTGGTCGTGAAATGCGCCTGAGTGAATTAATTTGGTGTTAAAACCTGATTTTTTTGTGTTCATTTTATATTTATTAATTTTGTTATTCCAATGCTTTTAATGGACTGTGGTGGTGGACTCTGTCTTTTACCACGAGCGTTGTAAAATCCATTTTTAGATTGCGTTGTAATAAAATATCGTGCCCTAAACAAATACCCATAATTATTGCAAAATCGCAGTTTTCTGAATTGATTTGTTGCGCCTGTCCCAACGGATTGCACGAAACTTTGTGAATACAACTATCTGCGTTCACTTCGCTTTGTTTTAATCCACCAACGCTGCACGAAATCGGAATCATTGGAAGTCCATTTTCGACGAATATTTTTTGAATGGATATTGCATGTTTTTCCATTCCAAAACAATATGCTAGACCAATTTTTTTATAATTCATGGTTTTCGAAAACTCAATAATTTCTTCGATACGCGAAAGTTTTCCGGCACGTCCACCGTCAACCAATTGAGCAGCGGCTTTTATTATTTCGCAATTCGAGTTGTCCTGATATTGTTCAATTGTTGCAGTTTTATCGAAACTTTCGCGCTCGCATGATTCCTGTTGTTTTCTGCAAACTTTGTCAATGCAATCTATACAATCCATATTATACAATTTGAAAATTGGTTAATTTGAAAATTTTCAAATTAATAACTATGAGAATCAGCTTTAATTTCTTCAATGTCAATCTTTTTATTGTCGATTGAACGCCAAGCGTACCAAATGTAAGCAATGACAAAGGGAACCAAAAGCGACACATAACTCATTACTGTTAAAGTATATTGGCTCGACGAACTGTTTTCGATGGTCAGCGAACTTTGCAAATCGTAGGTTGACGGATAATAAGCTGTGTGATTGAAACCTGCCTGCAAAAACAACGAAAACACAGTCAGAATTGTTCCTAATCCAGCGCCCCAAATTCCTTTTGTGCTGCATTTTTCGTAACATTGAATTGGTCTGATTATTCCGATTAAAACCATCGTTACGCCAAGTAAAAATAATACAGCAACAATTGGCATTGCTAGTAAATTGTGCAAATATTTGTAAGGCTCTACAAAGACTTCTTTTGTTGTCGGATTAACTGCAAAACCTTTCGATAACAATAACCAGATTGTGAACGTCAAAAAGAAAAATACAAATGGAATTGCATTATAAAGTAACTGTTTTTTAACGCGCTCCATAATTTCGATGTTTCGCACTCTATTCATAAAATAAAGCAAAGCCAAAACACGCGCCAAAAAGAAAACGGTCAACCCTAAACTTAGATTTTGCAAATTAAATGCAGCTTCCAGACCATGTGCTGGTCCTGTCCATTCTGACATAACAGGCATTTTGTCGCCAATTAATTTTGTGATATTCATTTTGTCAACCGAAAAAGCTGAACCGGTAAAAAACGTTGCGACTGCGGTACCAATTAAAACCGTCCCCAATAAACCGTTGACAAACAAAAGCGTCTCATAAGTTCGTTTACCAAAAAAATTGTTTGCTTTTTTTCGATACTCATAAGAAACAGCCTGAACAACAAAGGCAATTAAAATTAACATCCAAACCCAATAGGCACCGCCAAAACTGGTTGAATAAAACAATGGAAATGATGCGAAAAACGCACCGCCAAAAGTTACCAATGTGGTAAATGTAAATTCCCATTTGCGACCCAAAAGATTGATTAAAACGGTTCGTTCGTCTTCGGTTTTTCCAAGTGTGTAAATAAGTGTTTGTCCGCCTTGTACGAACATCAGAAAAACAAGAATTGCACCCAACAGCGAAACAATTATCCACCAATATTGTTGCAATGTGATATATGAAAATGCTTCAAACATAATTTTATTGATTTGATGATGTGTTAATTTGATGATGTGATGATTGTTTCGTTTTCAATTATTTCAGGCCCTTTTTTAATTTGCGAAAGCATAATCTTGATTTCGGCAATCAGCAAGCCTGTAAAAATTACAAAGAAAAGCCAAAAAGTAATTTGAACCGATGAAGGTTTAATTTGCGAAACGGCTGCGATGGTTGGTAAAATGTCTTGTATTACCCAAGGTTGACGGCCAACTTCGGCTACAACCCAACCCAATTCTGATGCAATATAAGCCAACGGAATTGTCCAAAGTGCGGTGTATAAAATAAATCGTTTCTTTTCGATTTTATCCTTCATTGTCAAAATCAAAACAACCAATAGTATAGCAATAAAATGAAAACCAAGTCCAACCATAATTCTGAATGAATAAAATGTACTTTGTACAGGTGGAATTAATTCATTCACATTGCGATTGGCATAAAAACCATAACCAAAATGTTTGTAATTTTCGTTAAATTTTGCAAGCGCAGCATTTGCCATACTGTCTTTACCGCTTTTCTTTGCATTCTTATAATCGGCAAGCGAAGTAATTGCCAATTTACCTTTTTCGCTTCTTTCTTTATACGATAAAATATTATGTTCTGCATTTCCTTTTACTAAATCGTGAATGCCGGGCACATAAGCATTGGGATTGAGAAAAGCCATGTACGAAAGCATATTTGGAATCTCAATTTTGAATAAGAAATCTTGTTTTTTAGGGTCGGTTTCGTTTTTGTTTTTTTGCAAAAATCCAACTGCGGTAAGTGGTGCATTTTGTTGTCCAATAAATAAGTTTTCCATTGCAGCAAATTTCATGGGTTGATATTTTGCCATCAATCGGGCTGAGCCGTCACCTGTGAAAACGATTAATAATGACGCCACCAAACCAAAAATTGCAGCTACTTTGATGCTGTTTTTTGCAAATAACAATTCACGGTGTTTTAATAAATACCAAGCGCTTACGCCAATTACGAAAATCGCTGATAAAACGTAACCAGATAAAACTGTATGGAAAAATTTATTCATCGAAATGGGAGAAAACAAAACGTCCCAAAAATTGACCATTTCGTTGCGTGCAGTGTCAGGATTAAATTTCATGCCAGTTGGAACCTGCATCCATGCGTTTGCCACCAAAATCCATAATGCTGACAAATTTGAACCAATAGCAACCAACCATGTTGAAAGTAAGTGGAATTTTTTGCTGACTTTGTTCCAACCAAAAAACATAACGGCGATAAATGTACTTTCCAGAAAGAACGCCATAATGCCTTCGATTGCCAGCGGTGCGCCGAAAATGTCGCCCACAAACCACGAATAATTTGACCAGTTTGTACCGAATTCGAATTCGAGAATTATTCCTGTGGCAACGCCAATTGCAAAGTTAATTCCAAAAAGTGTCATCCAGAATTTTGTAATTCGTTTCCATTCAGGATTTCCGGTTCTGACGTATTTCGTCTCCATAAAAGCAACAATAAACGAAAGTCCCAGTGTTAAAGGCACGAACAGCCAATGATACATTGCTGTAAGTGCAAATTGTGCCCGCGACCAATCTACGAGCGAAAAATCGACATAATTCATGATTTATTATTTTGTTAATTGTTCTATTACATAATTACTGCGTTCTTTGTCTGTTTTGAAATTGGATTTCAGGAAATTGGGTAAGAAAAAAAGTTTCAAAAACACAAAAATCAAAAACAATTTTATAATGATGATGAGCCAGAGTTTTTTACCAATGGTCATACTTTTAAATCCTTGATAATAGAATCTGAAAATTTTACTAAATATCATTTCTCAATTGATTAAGATTTACTAATTCTTCTACCCCAAATTTCTTACAATCTTTACATTTAACATGGTTTTCGACACCTTCAATTAATTTGAAGCATTTTCCACATCGAAACCAATCTTTTTCAAATTGATAATTGCCACCGTCAATTTCTATTGCTTTTCCTTCGACAAATGCTTTGGCGATTGTTTTGATTGCTTTGTTGTAAATTCGTGTGAAAGTTGGACGCGAAACATTCATTAATTCTGACGCTTGTTCCTGAGAAAGCATGTCATAATCAACTAATTTTAGGCTTTCATATTCTTCATATTTTAGTGTTACTTTTTCAATTTCGCAAAGCGGTAATCCAAAGGGCTTAAAACCTTTCATTTTGGGTGGATTGCAAATTTTTCTACTTTTTTGTGGTCTTGACATATTGCATTTATATTTTCATGCAATAGTAATGAACCTACGTTCATAAACAAAATATTTTAAAGTCTTTTTTGAAATTATTACGAACGTAAGTTCATAATCAGATGATTAGTTTTGTATAAAAAATTAAGTATATAAAATTGGAATAAAGAATATATCAATAATTTAAGGCAAATCTTTAAAATATCCAGTTAAAAATAAATCCAACAATTAATATTCCGGTAGTTACAATTCCAACGAATGTTGCAATTAGCTGCCACTTCAAAACTTTTTTGAGGATAATAATTTCGGGTAACGACAAACCAATGACCGACATCATAAATGCCAATGCAGTTCCAAGTGGCACACCTTTTTCAATCAGAACGCTTACAATCGGAATTATTCCGGCTGCGTTTGAGTATAAAGGAATGCCAATTAACACAGATAAAGGAACTGAATACCAATGCGATTTATCCATGATTGAAACCATGAAATTTTCCGGCACAAATCCATGCGCACCGGCGCCAACTGCAATACCAATTAAAATATAAATCCAGACTTTTCCAACGATGTCTTTTACTGCTAAATAACCAAAATTGATACGATTTTCAATTGTTAATTTTTCTTCTGCTTGTGTATTTTCGCCAAATCTTGTTTTGTAAACCCAATCGGCAACCCACTTTTCAAGTTTTAATTTACCAATTAACCAACCTGAAAAAATTGCAATGATTAAACCTGTTGAAATGTAAATTAATGCGACTTTCCAACCAAACAAACCAAAAAGAAGAATTACAGCAACTTCGTTTATCATTGGAGCTGAAATTAAAAATGAGAATGTAACACCCAAAGGAACGCCACTTTCGACAAAACCTAAAAATAATGGAATTGCAGAACAGGAACAAAACGGCGTAACAATTCCAAGTAAACTTGCCAAGACATTTCCGGTAAACAACGATTTTTCTTCCAATGCTTTGCGTGTTCGTTCCGGCGTAAAATATGTGCGTATAATTCCAACAAAGAAAATGATTAAAGCAAGTAATAATAAAACTTTTGGCGTTTCAAAAATGAAAAATCTCAAACTTTCAGTTAAATGATTTCCCTTTTCTAATTTTAAAACTGAATCAATTATGAAATCAGATATTGGCTGCAAAAAATGGTAAAGTAAAAACCACAACGGCAACAGAACCACAATAATTTGAAAATGCTTTGATTTGAAAATTTGAAAATTAATTTTTAGCATACGTTTTTAATATCGTCAAAAATTTTATTGATAGTCAGTTCGTCGGCTGGTGTTTGACCTTTCACAAAGCCAAAATCAGTCAACCGAACATAATTGTAATTTGCAATTGCGGCTTTGTCCATTATTTTTTTACCACAATCAACCGCGCAACCGTCAAGAACCAAAACATTTGCAAGTTTTAAACTGTCAATTAGCGTTTGGCTGTCGGCTGCAACCATTGCAAGACATTTCATATTACGAATATTTGTATCTCGTAATTTACGTGCTAATTTGTCGGTAATTTCGCCTAAATCACATGCGCCGGAACACGCCAAAACTACCATTTCTGATTTGTCGCTACATGAGCAACTACAATTTTTAGTTTCCATTTTTTAAAATTTTATTGTTCAACAAATTTATTTACAGTTTTTTTTGTAATTGGCATAACTACCATAACCACAGGTAAAGCAACAACATAAGAAAAAATCCAAGATTGCAACCAATTTATTACAAAATCGGAATGTAAACCTAAATTTTTGATAGTTCCTACAAGTGTAACTATCATTGTCATTATCAACACCATTATTGCAAGTGTGATTTTCATTTCGTGTTTTTTTGGAATTTTCATTTGATAAATAATTTTTGAATGTAAAACAGATAAACATAATATAAACCAACTAAGATAAATACAATCGCAACGATGCGATTAAACCATTTTTGAAAGATTTGAATATTTTTATAAAAATTTCCAATACTTGAAACACTAAAAGCCAGCAAATAAGCAATAATTATTACAGGTAATCCGGTTGCAAATGCAAATACAACAGGCAAATATAAACCTGATGAACTTGCAATTGTTAATGGAATCAACATTCCAAAAAACAAAACTCCACTATACGGACAAAACGCAAGTGCAAACACAATTCCAAGTAATAAAGCATTTAAACTGCTGCCTTTATTCGATTTGCTTTGCATTTTTTCTGTAAGACTACCAAACGAAGGAAATTTTATTTTGACAAAATCTAACATCAATACACCTATTATTATAAGCAAAAATCCTAAAACTTTTTCACCGTTTGCGGTGAAAATTTTTGAAACATGAAATTTACTTGCACCAAAAAATAAAATCAAACCAATTAATGTATAACTAATTGCTCTGCCAAGTGTATAAATCAAGCCGTTTGAAAATATTTTCCGCTTGTTTTCAATATCTTTACTAATGTATGCAATTGCTGTAATATTGGTTGCCAAAGGGCACGGACTAATCGCAGTCATTAAGCCCAAAATGAAAGCGTAAAGTATCGGCGTTTGTGTATTATCCAACAAATTTTGAAGAAATTCCATTTCTATTTTAGATTTTTATCAATTTCGATTTTTAATAATTCGGCGTATTTTGTCGGATTGGTTCGTGCGTATTGAAATGCCGTATTTGTAAAATCGGTTTTCGTTCCATTGGCTTTAATAATCAATAAAGTTGATGTGCTGACTTGATATTTTTCAACAAGCGTTTTATTTGCTGATTCGTCCATGTTGAACGATGCAAATTTTATTGTTCCGTTGGCAAGTTCTGTTTTATAACTTTCTTCCAACAACTTTTTAGCGTTGTTTTCAACTGCGTTGCACGTAGGGCAACGGTTTGTAGAATGAAAATAATACACTTCAAGTTTTGCATTTGAAGTTGTAACGCTTTTTTTTGTTTGTGCCTGACTACAAGCCAAAAACATTGTGCTAAAAAGCACCACTGCGAATAAACTAATTACTTTTTTCATTGATTTAAAATTTAATTTATTAATATTCATTTTAGTATTTCAGTAAATAGTGAAACGAAAAGACAAAAAAATTACTCTGCAAACAATTCTTTACATAATAATTTTGCAATTTGCCAATTTTCGCGGTTAATACAATATTTAATATACGGTGGTTCGGTAGTTCCTTGTATTAATCCAGAAAGTTTTAATTCTTTCAAATGCAACGAAAGCGCCGACCTGCCAATATTTAATTCTGTTGCAATATCGCCACTGTAACAACAGGCATTCATTTTTGAAAGTTTTTCTAAAATCATTACTCTTGCCGGATGGCTCATTGCTTTTGCAAACTTTGCAATTTGCAATTGTTTTTCGGTATAATTTACTACTTTACTCATTGATTGCTTTTTCGATAAAATTTTTGATTTCGGTTTTTGATGGGACTCTGCCACTAAAAACAACTTTTTCATTTACAACTAATGCCGGTGTTGACATTACATGATATTGCATTATTTGAACAATATCTTCAATTTTTTGTATATCAGCGTCAAAATGGTTTTCGTTTACAACTTCGGTTGTAACTTTTTCAAGGGTTTTACATTTTGCACAACCTGTTCCAAGAACTTTTAAATTGATTTTCATATATTTATTTATATCAATAATTCATTTTAATATTTCACGAAATTATGAAATGATTTTGGAAAACAAAATAAAAACGAAGAAATATTCTACAAAAACCACAAATTGTTTTTAGCAAACATAGGTAAATTTTTTGATTTAAAGTGAGGAAAAATTTCAGCTACCATTTCGGGGTATCGAATTGTAACCGGCAAACCTTGTTGTTTAACTTGTTTCCAATAAATGCGGCTAAATTTATAAATCTGATTGATTAACTGATTTATTGTATCATAGTCTAATAGCTCTTTTTTTGATGCCCAAAATGATAATTTAATCGGGTAAGGATAACTTTCGACTTTAAAAGTTGGATTGTCGTCGTAGCGTGTATTATTGCATAATAAATATTTGTTTCGTCCAATACAAACATAAGTTCCGCTTTCCGGTATAATTTCCGGAAAATTATCGTCGAAAAATAAGTAATCGTTGCTTTCGGTTTTGTTAATTGTTACAATAATTATAGTAATATCTTTATCAACGGTTTGTAATAATCTTTGAATTGGTTTTATATCTTCGCTACTCATTGTTTTATAAAAATGAATAATCAAGCGCTTGATACCGTTATTGTCTTTTTTAAATTGCTTAACCGCTGTAATAATGGAATTAGCAAGTTTTTCGATGCTATCTTCACTCATAGCGTCGAAACCCTTAAAATATCCACTGTTTGAAAAGCAAAAAGCACTACCGACATACCTTGTATTGAATTTTTGAGAATAAAATGCTCCAACACCAATAATCAAATCGTTTTCACCGTTTGGCTCCAAACGCCAAGGTATTCCATCGAGTTTTGCGCAAATAGCAACCATAATATTCTGCAACCTATACTCAAATCCATATCCACCAATTTTTGCAACATCAATAACCTGAGAACTAACTCCATGGTAAAGTAATTTTTCTTTTAATAAATAATATACACTAAGGGCTTCATCGTTGATGCTTAATTTACTAACTGGACTAATATAAATTGCTAAGTATCTTTTTTTCTGCAAATCAAAATTCTTGGATTCAATCTGTGGAATTATCTCTTTTAATGGGTCGGAAATATCTGAAAAAAAGATTTTCTTAAAATTATAATGCAGAGTTGGTTCTCCAATATATTCGGAAAGACCTTTAAAAATTGGATTTCCATTTTCGAAATCCAAAGGCTGGTCATTACTAAATAGGCGTTTGCGTCCTTTAAAATATTGTTCCAGCAATTCAGCTTTTTCGCTATGGTCTTTGTGACAAATAAAAAAAATGCCTAACTGTCTATCATTATCAGGAAATTTATAAACACCACTTTTTATACCAAATTTAGCGCTGAAATGAGCTTTCTTGTTAGCAAACAACAAACTATTACTTGCCTTAGAAACATGGAATACTTTTGTGTTGTCAACCTGAATGAAATCACTGCAATTTAATGGAATTATTTTTTTAAAGTCTTCGTTGTTAATGTATTTATTAAAGAAGTGTTTAATAAAAACATAAAATTCCTTATAAGCATTTTTCTTAACATCCGGAATATCAATAATACCTTCTTTCTTCTTTAAATCATTGTTTAACACGGCATATACATTTTGCAAATCGTTTCGTGCCGGGTCGGATAATTTCATATTTCTTATAACTTGTTTATTATAAATAGTTTTTGTAAAAAGGTCAATAGCATAGCCAAGTTGTAGTATATTCTTTTTGTAAACGCGCGAATGTTTGTCATAAGCAATTACAAGTTCAGGAAAATTAGAAACCCTGCCAATTTGTACACGTAATCTGAAAACATGGTATTCATTAAATTTTTCATTGGTTGACTTATTGTCTTTTAACCAAATAAGTAAATCATCAACAAAATCAAATTGTACAATATCTGCAATATTGATAAAGTATTTATAAATAAGCCACGTATAATAATGTTTTGAAAAATCAGCACTTTCAGCAAGATTGACATTCAATTTATATGAATTTTCGGGAATAGTCGAAAAATCTGTATAGAGAAATTGCTGTTTTTTCAGTTCTTCTGCTGGAATTACGTCGCTGATATTTATTGGGAATTCATGTTTCTTAATTGGGTAGAAACCATCTTTTCGCTCTTTGATAAACGAAAATTCTTTTTCCTTCACAGGATGTTCAAAAGTAAGAATGTTTAATGACAAATTTTCTGTTTTCATCTTCGTGAAAAATTAAAAAATAAAAAAGATTGAATACTTATATACCTGTTCTTTTTCATCAATGTAATATGCTATTAAATTGATAATGAAATGCAAAAATAAGCAATACAATGCAACGAAAATTGATTGTTAATAAATTTTCTATTTGATTAATAAATAGATTTTTACAAAGGTGTTTGAAAATAATTATAATGCAATTCTATCAAAAAGACGCGAAAAATTAGAGTTGGTAATGGTTTTTGAAATATAGAATTTGAAAAATGCAAATATTGTTTATAGGATATAGGAAATGTAGGAAATGAAATAATTGAGAATTGAAAATTGAAAATTCAGCTAATATGCTGAAAAACTTTAATATAAGTAAAATTACAAAATACAAAAAGCGCGTGTAGGATATAGGATTTGTAGGAAATGTAGGATTTGATTTCCTACAAATCCTACGTTTCCTATTTCCTACGATTGAATTTTCGAATATAAATTATGTTCGTGTTTTAACAATCCAGCTTTTCGAAATTGACCAATATATTTTTCGGCTGTTTTATTTATAATTTGAAATTTAGCCGCAATTTCTAAATATGTTTGTCTGTCGAATTGCTGCGGTAGCGCTTCAAAAAACTTTAGTTTTTTGTCTTTTAGTTCGTTCTTCGGCAAATTTTGAAAAACTGCTACTGCATGTTTTTCTAATGTTATTGCAATTTCCAATGACGTATTAAAATCAATGTCGCTGCAAATCATTGGGCTGGAAAATACTCCGTCTTCTAAAATCCGCAAGGTTGACAATATCATTGCAATTCGAAATGTAATTACTCCAAGTCGTTTAATATTTGCAGTAAAATCATTACCCAAAAGCAATTTGTTTCGTTTAAGAATGTCATTAAAAATATGCGTAAATTCGTCTTGCTGCGCTTTTGAAAATTCAAATGATATTGGCAGTTGCAAATTATTTAATGAGTTGTATAGCTCAAAAATCTGCTGTCCTTTCTCATTGAAAAAATCAACGTAGTTTACCTTACTATGCGAAACGAATGGATTTTTGAAATCGCTTTCGTCTTCGAATGCGTAATATAAAAAACGACTGAACAGCCCGTTTTCAACATCTGGCATTAAATTATGAACCTGCTTTGGCGTTCCGCTTAAAACAATTGCAAGATGTGGGTCTTTAATTTCGATGTATTCATTCTCGCTCCGGCGTTTCATGTTCGTACTTTCGTGATGAAATGCTTTTCGCAATACATCGCTGAAATTTCCCCATTCTTGCTTAAAAGAGTTCGCCAATGTGTCTGCTTCGGTTTCGAAAATTACACCCTGAAAATTATTGTCGTGCAATGCCTGTACAAAAGCTGATGCACTACAATTTGCCGGAATAAAAAACATGCGATAAGGCGGTTCTTCCGGTTTTTGCAATTCAGCTTTTTCTTTTCTTGTCCGACTGTTGAATTGCTCTAATTCAGTTTCATAATCTTCTTTAGCACGTTTTGAAGTTGCAATAATATTGTAGTGGATAACCTGACCAAAAAACTTTGACCATTCCATGTTGCTTTTTCCAGAACCTGCCGGTGCTGTGATAAAAACAAAAAGATGGGGCGAATATGGTTTATTGAAATAAATTCCCCTAACATTTGGCAAACATGCACTCAATAAACCGATTGCACCGATAAGAAAAATATCTTTTTCGGTATTGTCGCCAAATAAAGCTAAACTTTCCTTGAGAATATCGGGTACATTATTGTAAACTGATTCCGGCAAATTAGGCGTTTTTCTGCGCAGTAGTTTCCGAACTCCTAAATATGACTTTTTTTTTCTGCGCAATAGTTTCCGAACTGCTAAGGTATGATTTTTTTTCTTTTGGAACGGTATCGTAATTCCTATTCATGAAAATTTATTGTATCTTAATTATCTCGGATTGCATATAACCGTACTCGGAGTAAACCATAACGAAAAAAAATTGCAACCGTACCCGCATTTTTTCATGCGCGTCAGCACGTGCGTCGGCGAAAAATGCGGGTATGGATTGCAATTTTATGTTACCGGAATTTTCTTTCGTTAAATCATTTCTCTGCAATTCTATCCTTTGAAGAAATCTGGATACAAAAAAATTTGTTCTCTTTTAATTTTTCTGTATCTGGATTTCTTTACTTTGTATCGAACTAGCTGAAAAAATCTCACGAAATAAATTCTGGTTGTATCAAATAACTATCAACCTGCACTTTTATCACAAACGCAATTTTTTTTATCAACGCATCATATCGCAGGATTTTATCACCAGCATTTTGTGACAAATTTATTACAAATCGCAGGATTTTATCACCAGCATTTTGCGACAAATTTATTACAAATCGCAGGATTTTATCACCAGCATTTTGCAACAAATTTATCACGAATTACAGGATTTTATTACCTGCATTTTGCGATAAATTTATTACAAATCGCAGGATTTTATCACCAGCATTTTGCGACAAATTTATTACAAATCGCAGGATTTTATCACCAGCATTTTGCGACAAATTTATCACGAATTACAGGATTTTATTACCTGCATTTTGCGATAAATTTATTACAAATCGCAGGATTTTATCACCAGCATTTTGCGACAAATTTATCATGAATTTGATTTGTTGTTTTTTTAAATTTTCAAAGAACTTTATTTTACAAATTTATCAAATATTATCGATTTTCAAAATCTAAATTTTATCCCCCGTTAAGTGCCGGTAACGAAAAAGAATTTTGCGACGTACCCGCATTTTTTCATGCGCGTCAGCCCGTGCGTCGGCGAAAAATGCGGGTATGGATTGCAATTTTATGTTAGGCAAATTTTTCTGTAACTTATACCTCGATTGCCAAATTTGTTCCCCATATTCGTCTATGGCTGTGCCAAAATCGAAAATAATCTGTCTATTTTTTCCTAGTTTTTTTTGATTCAAAAATTGGTTAAATTTTAAAAAATACTATCGACTTAGCACCGCTTTACCGAACATGAGAAACTTTATGGTGTAGTATATAATCTATTCTGCCATTTCATACTCCAAAACGGTATAAATACCTTCCATACATCAGTTTTTCGAATAAATCCAAGTCTCAATAATTTAAAGCAATCAATAAAAGGTCTATAAACAAGTGCATAAATAAGAATTGAAATAGCAAATAGCGTTGAATATTTCATATATGCTAATAAACCTATAAAGGGAATTGGAACTAAAATGATAAAATAATAAATTAATAATTTTTTCATAATAAACAAAATGCTAATTTAAAATATTATGTATCGTACATGCAACGGCAATACCAGCAACTGTAGCGGGACAATAAGCCCCAGCAACCAATGCAAAAACCGATACCCAACCCTGTTGCGAATATACATCCGTCATACAATCAGCGACATTTTGTCCCAAAGTTGCTACGTTAATTGATTTCAATACTACACCAGCTTTCGCAGATGAAGATTTGTAAATAACATTAATTGTTTGTGCCGTTAAATCCAATTCAAAAGATAATAAAAGCGTACTTTCTTCATCATAATAATGAATACGCTTAATATTAGAACTTATTGTTTCCAATTTAAATTGAAGAATGTTTGCAATCGAATCTGCATACATATAAAAACCTATTCCATAATTGACACTATTTTCGACATTATAACCTACCTGATTCGCAACCACGACCGACATCGATAATGGCGCATCACGCAATGCATTTGTGTTATTATCAGTAGGGGTAACTTGTAGTAAATTACTATAATCAAACGTAACATTATCAACTGCGGCACTCTTGAATTTGTTTGAGTTAGTATTTTTCCATTTCATAATTGCATTATAATAAATCTGATTTTGCAATTTTACAGTATTGAAAGAATTGTTATCAACTTTACTAGTTGAGTCTTTCAATTCAGTTTTACTACATCCAAAAAGGAAAAAAGATAGAATAAATAATAATTTTAAATTTTTCATGTTGTTAAATAATTTTTTTTTCCTGCTCTATTTTGGTTTTTCGGAATTCACCAGTAATTTTGCGCAAAATTTACTTATGCAATAATAGTTATTAGTAATTTTGTCAGCAAAATAATTTTTATGTTATATAGCATCAATTTTACTAAAAAATATTTACAACCCGCAATAAGCGTAATCATTACATTCCAATCTAAATATAACACTTATCAAATCATTTAATTTTGCCTAACGAAAAAAAATTGCCACAGTTGGCTGGTTTTTAGCGTGTTGGCAATAAGTGTGTCAGGAAAAACCAGCCAATTGTTGGCAATTTTATGTTAGGCACTTGATTTTTAATCATTTTATATTCTATCAATTTGTTCTTTTGTTAAACTGGTAAATTTTATAATTTTTTCTATTGGTTCGTTATTTAATTTCATTTGTTTAGCAACTCTTTCCATTCCCAAGTCAAATCCTTCATTTATAAAAACTTGTTCAAATCGTTTTACTTTTTCGATAAAATCGTCTTGATTATTTATATAATCCCAATCAGATTGGTCAAATTTTTCAGTGCTAATTCGTTTTATTATTTCGGCGAAAATTTCATCTTTGAGATACTTATCGAACCAACCTTTCTCATTTAGTTTGTTTCTTGTTTTATCTGCCAATTCAAACCAATCCAAATATTTGCTATATTTTTGATTTTTTACAATGTTGGGTTGAAATGCATAAATAAGTTTATTTTTTTGAAGAAAATCAAGTTTTTTTGTTCTGTTATCAATGATTTCCAAACATTTCTCCCTTTCGGCAATTAATTCAAGAATATTTTCTGTTTTCCATAAATTTTTATTTCTGATAAAATCATGTAAAATTTCACTTGTCATCGTGTAAGATACAAAATCATCTTTAAAATTTAAGTTATCATCTGCTAACCATATTAAAGTTATTACAGGAATTAATTTATCATAATCTTTAATATCCTTTTTTTTATTATCTTCTAAATCAATGCTTTTATCTGGCATTTTTTCCAATTGCAAAACTGTATTCATCGAATGGTACATATAAAACCGCTTAACAATGTCTGTTTTAAACCATTGTTGCATATCAATTATAACGTAATTATCATTGATTTTGCACCGAAAATCAAATTCTACCGCTGTTGCATTATCGGTTATTTTATGCTTTGTAGGAAGAATTTCGAGTTCATCAATTTTTATATCAAAAAAATCTTCAAGAAAACGCTTTGCAATCTTAGTTTCAGAAAAAACTTTTTTAAAATATCTATCGTAATTTAATGGTGCTAAATACATAATTTTCCAATTTTAATATTTATGCAAAATTAATCATTTTTCGAGAACTTATCAATTTTTCAAAATTGGATTTAATAATTTTCCAAATTCCAACTTTATGACTCTGACCAGTAGTGCCTAACGAAAAAGAATTTTGCGACGTACCCACTTTTTTCATGCGCGTCGGGCTGTGCGTTCGGGAAAAAAGTGGGTATGTACGCAAATTCTATGTTAGCGGCAGTTCCTTCGTTCATAAATCGTTTCATAACAAAGTTATTCAATTTTATTATCCAAAAATAATCAAAAATATCCGATTTCCAAATAATCAACCTTTTTCAAAGCGGCACGGCCGCTAACGAAAAAAAATTGCAGACGGTTGCGCATTTTTTCTGTGCGTCGGCTCGTGTGTCAGGGAAAAATGCGCAACTGGACTGCAATTTTATGTTAGCGGTATTAATCATCTAATTATTTTATCTTTATACTTTTTTTTATTCAAATGTTTTATAATAAGTTTCTACCAGTGCTTCACCAAATCTTCTTTGAAAATTGTGTCTATCAACACTAATTAGTTTTTTGTTAATAAAATTAATTCGCTGTGTTTCAGAAAGACCTTTTTTAAATCCTTTTTCTCTTATTATCTCCCAATAAAGCTGTTTACTATTAAAATCATATATCCCAAATATCCTTCTAATCTTCATTTTCTTAGTTTCCGATAGGCTATCAGAAAGGCGTTTTATTTCATCTCTTTTAATGTTAGAAAAAGTCTGAAACAAATTATATCCTTTAAATATCTCTGAAATATTTGGCATATAAATCAATCTGAGATTTTTATCAAAGCAAATCATAATCGAATTAGAGGTTTGAATACTGCTATATCCTCCGTATGACCTATAATCAAACTCTTTATAAAAATCAGTTACAATCAAATAAGTGATTACTATCAAGCTATCATTATCTTTAAATTTTACAATAGAATCATTATCTAAAAAATAACAGTTTGAAACTTTTTTATGCCTTATCTCAAATTGATACAATTTATTAAAGAAATTTTCATTTGAATTTGAGATTATAATTTGCTTTGCTTTTTTCAAACAATCCTTATCTTTATTGGACTGTGCGAACATAAATCCAGTTATAAATAAAATTAAAAATGTAAATATCAGTCTCATTCTTTTATTTTTTTTTAGTTACCGCTAACGAAAAAGAATTTTGCGACGTACCCACTTTTTTCATGCGCGTCGGGCTGTGCGTTCGGGAAAAAAGTGGGTATGTACGCAAATTCTATGTTAG
>Ga0265327_10002230_pt1 | contig 21082 bp, 11 predicted proteins | sample 41621metaG_FD_202089 | JGI IMG/M metagenome (GOLD analysis project Ga0265327, IMG submission 202089) | Rhizosphere microbial communities from Carex aquatilis grown in University of Washington, Seatle, WA, United States - 4-16-21 metaG | ecosystem: Host-associated > Plants > Roots > Rhizosphere...
TGCTGTTCAACCACGAAAGCCCGGTGCGGGGCGAGACCTTCGTGACCCGCAAGATCACACGCGCCATCAGCCGCATTGCGCTGGGCCTGCAGGACTGCCTGTACCTGGGCAATATGAGCGCGCTGCGGGATTGGGGCCACGCCAAGGACTACGTGGAAATGCAGTGGCTGATGCTGCAGCAGGACCACGCCGAGGACTTCGTGATCGCCACGGGCGTGCAGTACAGCGTGCGCCAGTTCGTCGAGTTCGCGGCTAAGGAGCTGGGCATCACCCTCGCGTTTGAGGGCGAAGGCGAATCGGAAGTGGGCCGCGTGACGGGCATAGCGCCTGTGGTCAACGCCAAGGGCGATAGCCAGGTGCTGGCCAAGTGCAAGGTGGGCGACGTGATCGTCAAGGTTGACCCACGCTACTACCGCCCCACCGAGGTGGAGACCCTGCTGGGCGACCCCACCAAGGCCAAGCAGAAATTGGGCTGGGTGCCCAAGATCACCCTGGGTGAGCTGGTCAAGGAGATGGTGCTGAGCGACTACTCGGCGGCCAAGCGCGACAGCCTGGTCAAGCTGGCGGGCTTCCAGGCTTACGACCATCACGAATAAGCGCTTTGGCGCTACAGCCGCAGGCCGGGGGCTGCACCGACAAAGCGCCCCATCCACCCACCAAACAAAATGGCCCAGCTCACAAGCCAGGCCTCATTCAAAAAAGCACGAGTTCAGCAATCACACCGCGTTGGCCTTGTCCTTCAACAACTGGTTGTCCTGCCCTGCATGGAAATACGGCTTGGCAAACATACCCTGCCACAGCCCCACCAGCACATTGTTGAACGCCTGCTGATGCTCGGCCCTCACCGCCCCCGTCGCCGGGTCAATCAGCTTCACCGCAATCTCCGGCGTCACCAGCACCTGAAAGCCAATCACATTGATCGCCACCCGCTGATACGTCTGGCACAACCAGTTCAAGGTCTTTGGCGACATGAAAAAGATGTGCTGCCCGTGCTCTGCCGTCAGATAGTCCCAATCCGCCGTCACCTGGTTGGCGATCCCCGTCTGGATCACCACCACCTTCGGATTGGTCTCAAAGATCGCATCAAACGCCGCCTTGGGCTCATCGAAGTGCTCGACCACCTCGCACAGGTTCACCACATCAAAGCCGCTGAACGTGGGCGTCTGAAAGCCCAATGCCAGCCGCGGTTGGCTGTAGCGGTCATAACCCCAGGCGTCCCAGCCAATGTCGCGCATGGACCGCACAAACAGCCCCGAGCCACAACCGTAATCCACGATGCGGGTCTTGTTGTCCATGCCACACAGCGGCAACAAGGTGTTGAGCACCCCGGCATTGATCAGCGAGCGCGTCACCTGCCCCGTGTCGAACATCTCGTTTTCAGGCACATAGGCCTCGGCCAGCCAATAAGGCTTCTCGGTCTGCACCGCACCGCAGTGGTCGCACTGGCTGTACTGCACATCAAAGCGATGCAGCACCTGCTTGTTGAAAATCGCGTGGGTGGGCGAGCCGCACAAACGACAGGCTGCATGCACCTTTGCCACCTTCTTCGCCTTGCAATCGTTGGCCGCATCGCTCAGGAAGCGCTGCATGATGTCGCCCATCGTGTCCCAGCGGAACTTCCTGGCCTGAACGCGCCCTGCTTCGATCATCGTGCGGCGCACTTGCGGGTCCTGGATGGTGATCAGGTGCTCTGCCAGTTGGGTGACGGCGCGGCCATCCATGTGCACATACAGCGGCACATCCCCGCCCACTTCCGGGATCGACGAAGAGTCTGAGGTGATCACCGGGCAATCACAGGCCATGGCCTCCAGCACGGGCAGGCCAAAGCCTTCGTACAAGGACGGGTAGACCAGAGACACGGCGCCTGAGTAAGCCGCCTGCATGTCGTTGTCATCGAGGATGACCACCTTCACGTCGGCCGGGCCGGCCTGCGCCGCGAACTCGGGCTCGATCTGGCCGCCGCCCGTGCAGACGATGCTGTAGCGGGCACGTGCGTCGCCCAGGGTCTCGAATGCCTTGAAGAACAAGGCCACGTTCTTGTAGCCGCCGCGCGTGCCCGAGATCAGGAAGTACGGGTGATCGATGCCGTGTCGGGTCTTGAAGCTGTCAATCGCGGCAGGCGTCGCCGGCACGAAGTCGGTGCCCGTGTAGGCAATTTCGACCTTCAGGTCCGGGCGGTTCAAATGCTTGCGCAAGTCGCGCGCCGAGTTCTCGGAAATCGCCGAGAAATACTGGCCGTACTGCATGGCTTCCTGCTTCTGGCGCCACATGGGCTGCGTCAGGTCCCAGCCCAGCGCCTCGGGGATCATGTCGTAGATCAACATGGCCGAAGGCGTGCTCACCGGGAAGGTGTAGTAACTTGAGATGAAGAGGTCGGCCTGCTCGTCATTGCACAAGGCCTGCACCATGCGGCGGTCTTCGTCCAGGTTGTCATAGCCGAAGGGCGGCACATCGCGGTAGCGCACACCGTCAACGCGCACGCAGGTGCGGTTGCGGTCCAGCACCACCACCTCGCTGGCAAAGCCGGTGTTCACCCAGTGCTGCAGCAGCTTGGTCCACACGCGGGCAATGCCCGAGCGGCCAATCTGAAAGAACACCCCGTCAATGACGATCTTGGAACTCATGTTCATCCTTGTTGAATACGCGGTCGGCCCGACCTGCCCCGCCTGATGACCTGGCTTGCGATGACCTGGTGATCACCAGTTGTGCAGCATGAGGTTGCGCTCGCCCAGGAAGTCCGCCCCCAGCAGGAAGAAGGTGCCCGGGCGCCAGTCCTTGAGGTGACGGATGCCCACGGACACGTTCGAGCCACCGTTGCCCAGGAACATGTCGCAGCGCGCGGCCAGCCAGGAATCGAGGATCACCTGCTCGCCCAGTTCTACACCAGAATGGCCCGCGTAATGCACGCCTGTGTCATTGCTGCTGCGCACGCAATCCAGGCTCAGCACCTTGTCGCCAAAGCGCTGCTTGAACTCGACCAGCAACTGGTCGCTGTCAGTCAGCAGGAAGATGTTCAGGCCCGGGTTGACCTTGAGGATCTGCTCGATCGAGGTCCAGTAGGCCTGGTTGATCGTGTCCAGATGGGCCATCTCCTTGACCTTGTCGCTGCCGCGCATGTGCACGGCCAGCCATTGCTTGCCGGCAAATAGCGTGGCGGCCTGCTGGTCCACCTTGGCTTGCAGCGCGGGCTTCAGGCGCAGGTACTTGGTGAAGATGTGGCGGTAGAGCTGGTTGCGGTCCTTGCCGAACAAGGGGCTGCTCTCAGGGATCCAGGGGATCAGGTCGTTGACCTTGGTGTGGAAGTCGCTGACGACCACGTCCTCTTCACGGCGCAGCTGGTACAGGCCGGTGATGCGCGAGCCCTCGCCCGACCACTTCTGGTGGTCTTCCAGTTGCAGGTTGCTGCTGCTCCACTTGGCCGGATAGAAGCTCAGGCCCTCACGCGTCAGCGCGTCCATGGAGAGCGTGCTCACGGGTTCGAAGAAGTTATCGAAGGCGTTGCCAGTGGCATGTGGGTTGCGGAACAGGCTGTTGCTGCCCCAGTTCACGATGGGCTGGCGGCCAGTGATCTCGGCCAGCAGCAGGCCGGCGGCCACATGGTCCAGATCCGACCAGAAGCCGTAGCCCCAGGCCTTGATCAGCAGGTACTTGTCTTTGGCGTTGGCACCAGCCGCTGCAAGCTTGGCCTTGGTCTGTGCCTGGCTCAGCAGCGCGTTGACGCTGGAGCCCAGGGCCTGCACTTCGGGCATGGTCTTGAGCGCGTCGGCGTAGTAACGGGCAGCGAAGTCGTGCGCGCCAATGCGGCTGGCGATGTCACCCAGCAGCTTGAGTGCGCCGGTGTGGCCAGGCACCTGCTCCAGTTGCTGGCGGCACAGCATCTCGGCCTTTTGCAGGTTGCCGCGCTGCAGGTCGCTTTCGGCCGTGCCGACCGAGAAATCTTCGACCAGGGCGGGCGCGGCGGCAACCACACGCGGGGCTGACTCGACCACATCGGGCGCACCGATCAGCTTGTTGACCTGCGAGTCATGCCAGATGGTGGTGTAGACGTTCTCAAGCTGGCGGCAGAACTCGGCGGTGTCGAACAGGGCCGTGGTGTGGCGGTTGGCGGCCAGGCGGGCCTTGACCTCGGCCAGCTCTTCAGGATGAGTGGCCAGGCGCAAGGCCAGGGCTTCGTAGCCTTGCACCGAGTCGGCCACCAGATCAGGCATGTTGATGGCATGCAGCAAGCTGCCGGCCACGCGAGATGGGAAGGCCCCACCCAGGTAGGTCACCACAGGCAGACCGGCCATGAGCGCGTCGGCAGCGGTGGTGTGGGCGTTATAGGGTTGGGTGTCCAGGAAGATGTCGGCCTGGCGGTAACGTGCCAGGTGGTCTTCCACCATGGGCACGCGGCTGGCGAACACGATGCGTGACGGGTCCACACCACGCTTGGCGGCTTCGGCGCGCAGATTGCGCTGCGAGGCTTCGCTGCGCGACATCAGCCACAGCACGCTGCCGGGCACCTGGCTAAGCAGGCGCATCCAGATGTCATACAACGCCGGGTTGATCTTGTAGTCGTGGCTGAAGGAGCAGAACACGATGCCTTCGTCGGGCAGACCGCACTCGGCGCGCGTGGGGGTGCGCTCCGAAATCTTCAGGCTGGCATCGGTGGGCAGGTAGGCATCGGGCAGGTAGACGACCTTCTCGTCGTAGTAGGGCTGGTGCGCCGGCGGGATCACGAAGCGGTCCGCCACGATGTAGTCCATATAGGGCACGCCCATGGTGCCAGGGTAGCCCAGGAAGTTGACGTGGGCCGGCGCCGGGCGGTGGCCGAACACATCGGTGCGCGAATCGGCGGTGTAGCCGGCCAGGTCCACGGCGATGTCCACTTCCATCTCGCGCATCAGCTCGGCAATGGCGCGCGAGCTCATCAGGCGCGCGTCCACGAACTTGTCGAAGGCGGCCAGCATGCGGCCACGCAGGCGGCTCTTGTCGTCGATGCCCAGTGAAATGGCGATGGTCTCGAAGCGGGATTTGTCGTGGTGCTCGAAGATGCCAGCCATCAGGTGGCCCACGGGGTGTTCGCGCAGGTCAGGCGACACGTAAGCCACGCGGATCTTCTTGTGGCGGTAGCGCTGGCCCGTCCACAAAGGCTGGGCCGAGATGGGGAAGCGTTCGCCGAACATGCGGGCGCTGAGCTGGTGGCTGGCGCAATCATCGGAGATGGCCATCAGCGGCAGGGATTTGCAGGTGTGCTTGCCCTGCTTGATGCCGTCGATGATCTGCTTGGCCAGGGGCTCGAAGTCGGTCCAGTCGCAGGCGTGCATGCGTTCGTAGACCAGCAGGCCCAGGCCCCACTCGTAATTGGGGTTGAGGGTCAGCAAGCGCTGGAACATGGCGACGGCTTCGTCCGTGCGCTTGAACTCCGTCAGGATGATGCCGCAGTTGCCCAGGGCGGTTTCGTGGTCGGGCTTGATGGCCAGCACGCGCTGGAAGAAGTCCAGTGCCTCGGCATGGCGATGCTGCTCGCGCATCAGCACGCCGCTGTTGACCAGGGCTTCGATGTACTGAGGGTTCAGGGCGATGGCCTTGCCGTAGGCCGCCAGGGCCTCATCGCGGCGCGCAAAGCCCTGCAGCACGCTGCCATAGGCCATCCACAACGGCGCAAAGTTCTGGTTGGTGGTCAGGCAGTTGGCCAGCAAGCGCAAGGCACCGGCCTGGTCCTGCCTCTGGGTCATGATCAGCGCCAGGGAATACGTGGCGATGCCGTCAAACGGGTGCGTCTGCAGGTAGTCGCTGAAAACGACTTCCGCCTCGGCCAGCCGGCCAGAATTTTGCAACTCCAGCCCGCGCATCAGGGCGCTCTGGTCGACCGTTGCCTGGGGCGCGGCCGCAGGCGCCGCCGGCACCGGATCGCCTTTGCCACCCTGGCTCACGTCACGCAACACTTTGGACACGGCTTGCGGAGCGGGGCGCTTGGCGGCGGCGAGGTGGGGGCGAGTTCCCATTTGGTCATTCCGGTTGTCACGGCACGCAGCGCCGCAGAGCCAAGAATATGGGGGTACGCCCAGGGGTGATCCCGCCAAGAGTGCGTGAAAAACCCCACAAATTGAGCTTGCCGGTGGCAAGCGCCCGGCTTACCGGGTCATCACTGCGGCATCTGGTCAGGAATCAGCCAGGCCGTCAGGCCCGACCCCAGGGAGCGCAACTGCGCGCTGGCCATGTAACCGTCATGCAGGGCATTCACGTAGGCAATACGCAAGTTGAAATGATCGCTCTCTGCCGACATCACGTCAAACAGAGAGCGGCGCCCCAGTTGCGACCACTGCTGGAAAGTGAAATTGCGAACGCGCTCGCTGTCGCGCAGCACGTCGACATAGCGCTTGGCCCGCTCGAACGAGGTGGCCGCCACGTCATAGGTTTCGGCCGTGCGCGAGAACTTGGTGTTGAGCAGGTCGGCCAGTTGCTGGCGCGCGGCCTCGGCCCGCTTGACAGCAGCCTGGGACACCGCGTCATCGGAGAAGCCGTTGAACAGGCTGTAGCTCACCGTCACACCGGCATGCCAGGCCGACACCTGGCTGGTGCCTTGTGCGCCTGTCGACTTGCCCACGCTCCAGTTGAGCTGCGGGCGCTGGCCTGCCACCACGGCTTTGGAATAGCTGTCAGCCGCATCGGCCTGAGCCCGCAACTGCTGTGCGTCATTGCCCATTTCGATCTGGCGGTTGATCTCGCCGATTTCCGGCACAGTGGCCAGCGGCAAGGTGATGCCATCGCCCGGGGGGGGCGTGTCGCCAATCAACTTGCGCAGCTTGATCTCGATCTGGCGGCTTTGAGCCAGGGCCTGGTCACGCTGCAGCTCGGTCTGGGCCTGTGTCTTGCGTGCCTGCACCAGTTCGCTGGTACGGCCCTTGTCCTCGGCGACGATGCCTTCCAGCGCCTCCACCAGGCAGCTCATCTTGCGCATGTACTGCTGGTACACCTGGGCCTGCAGGCGATAGCGGTTGCGCTCCAGCGCGGCCGAGACGGCCTCCAGCACCACCTGCTCGCCGGTGATCGCCGCGCCGAACTTGGCGGAGCCGGCCAGTTGCGAGCGCCAGTCCGTCAGGTGGCTGATGCGGCCGTTGTCCCACAAGGGGGCCGACACGTTCAGGCTCACGCTGGACTGGTTGCCGCTGGTCACGGTCGTGCTGTCCTGCTTGCTGCCACCCGTCCCCAGGTTGCCGCTGACCGACACCTGGGGCCAGCGCCCTGCCTTCACCTCCGTCACATCCAGTGCGGCGGCTTCGGCCAGCAGGCGCGATGCCCCGAAGGCGGCGCTGCGGCGCGAGGCCTCCCGCGCGATCAGTTGCAGCTGCTTCATCGGGTCCATCGGCTCGGCTTCTGCAGGCGCGGCAGCCGCTGCCGCCTTGGCCGTGCGGGACGCGGCCTTGTCCGCCTTGCCGTCACCGGCAACGTCATCACCGCAACGGGCCCAGGCGCTGCCCTGCGCGGCCAATACGGCCACGGCCAGGCACAGCGCGGTCTTGATGAGTGTGGATTGGCTCATGTCTTAACGCTCTCGAAAAGCTTCCTGGGACTTGACCAGGGGCAGCAGCAGGTACTCCGCTACTGTTCGTTCACCGGTTCGCACCTCAACCGTTGCCGTCATGCCGGGCATCACGGCCAGCGGCTTGCTACCCTGGTGCAGGGTGGATGTGTCCGAGCGGATCATGGCGCGGTAGTAGGTCGCGTCCTTGGCGCCCGTCTTGGCGTCATCGCCCAGGGCATCGGGGCTGATGTACTCGATCACGCCCTTGAGGCCGCCATAGATGAAGTAGTCGTAGGCGCTCAGCTTGACCGTGACCGGCTGGCCCACGCGCACAAAGCCAATGTCCGATGGCTTGACGCGTGCTTCGATCAGGATCTTCTTGCCCACCGGCAGGATTTCCATGATGGGCGCGCCCGCCGGCACCACACCACCCACGGTGGCGATGCGGATGTTCTTGACCAAGCCGCGCACCGGCGACTTCAGGATCGTGCGGGTCAGCATGTCCTGCTTGACCACCATCTGCTCTTCGAGCTGGGCCAGTTCGGTACGTACGCGAATCAGTTCGGCGCTGGCATCCTGCCTGAAGCGGTTCACCCGCTCCTGGATCTGCAAGGTCAGGTCATTGACCTGGCGCTGCAAGCGCATCACCTCCACCTCGGACATCAGCCCTTTGGCCGACATGCGCTCGGCCATGCTCAACTCGCGGCGCAACAGCGCCTGGCTGCGGCGGGTCACCGAGACGGCCTCTTCCAGCGACTGGCGCCGGGCCTCGTAAGACTCGGTCTCGCCCTGCACGATCTGGCGATCGGCCAGCACCTCGGTGGGGAACACCAGCTTGCGCCCGGTGGACTCGGCCAGCAGACGCGACAGCGTACCGGTCAAAGCCAGGCGCTTGGCCAGGCCTTCGTTCTGCTGCGCTTCAGCGCGGGTCGGGTCGATCTGAACAAGGTCCTGCCCCTTCTCGACCATCATGCCTTCACGCACCAGCACATTGCTCAGGATGCCGCCTTCCAGGCTGGCAATGACCTGCTCGCGGCCATCCGACACCACGCGCCCGTCGGCCTTGGTGATCTGGTCCACGCGCGCCAGAAAAGCCCAGGTGATGGCCACGACCACGGCGGTCAACATCAGGTAGAGGGCCCAGATGGCCTGGGGTGTGGTCTCGACCAGCTCGGCCTGCTTGATGCCAGACAGGAACTCGTCATCGCCACGGAAATACTGCCCGTCGCCGCGTTTTCTGGAGAGAAACAATGCCATGGCGGGCCTCAACCTGCTGCGGCCAGCTCACGCGGCGCGGCGGGCCCCGCTGGCGATGCAGGCGCCTGCTGCGGCACGGGTTGCACATGGCCGGGCTTTTGCCCTGCCAGCATGGCCAGGACCTTGGCCTTGGGCCCGTCCGCCAGGATCTTGCCGCTGTCGACCACGATGATGCGGTCCACCACGTCGAGCAAGGCGGGGCGGTGCGTCACCACCACCAGGGTCTGGCCATGCACGGCCGAGCGCAGGTGATTGATGAAACCCGCTTCGGATTGCGCGTCCATCGAGCTGGTCGGCTCGTCCATCAACAGGATCTGGGAGCGCGTCACCAGGCAACGCGCCAGTGCCACCAATTGGCGCTGGCCACCCGACAAGAGCGAGCCCATCTCACCCACAGGCAGGTCATAGCCCATCGGGTGGGCTGCAGCCAGCTTGTCCAGACCGGTCTGGCGCGCCACTTCAAGGAAGTGCCCTACATCGGCATTGGGGCGGCCCAGCAACACGTTTTCTTTCAGCGTGCCGTAGAACAAGCGAGGCTCTTGCGACACGAAACCCACGTGGCTGCGGAAGTCGACCGGGTCGATCTGGCGCAGGTCCAGGCCATCGACCTCCACAAAGCCGTCGGTGGGCTGATACAGCCCGGCCAGCATGCGCAGGATGGTCGATTTGCCACTGCCTATCTTGCCCAGAATGGCGATGCGCTCACCGGGCTGGATCTCCAGGTTGATGCCTTTGAGCACCGTTGGCGCGTGGTCATGCTTGCCCTTGGGGTAGGCAAAATTCACATCGTTGAGCGCCATCTGCCCTGTGATCTTGCGGCGCGTCAGATATTGCTTGCCCGGCACACGTTCGGTGGGCATGGCCATCAGGTCATTGAGCACCATCAGGGCTGCCTTGGCACCTTGATACCGCCCGGCCAGCGCGACCAGCGATGTCAACGGCGCCACCGCGCGCCCGGCGAACATCACGGCACCGATCAAGGAGCCGCCAGAGATCTGCCCATCCTGGATCAGGATCACGCCCCAGATCAGCATCACCACCGTGACCAGAGGCTGCAACACGGTCGAGAAATTGCTGACGATGCTGGCAATGGTGCGGGCGCGCAGGGACGAGGCCGCGGCCGCCGCGTTGGCATCTTCATACCGTTTGGAGAAGTAACCCGCGGCACCCGCGGCACGCACATCCTCCAGGCCTTCCATGGCTTCCACCAGCACGCCTTGCAGGTCGGCATGCTGCGCCATATTGGCCCGCATGGAGCGGCGCAGCATGCGCTGCACCCCCAGCGACACACCCAGGATCAGGGGCACGGCCACCAGCAGCACGAACACCAGCGGCCCGGCCACCACATAGGTCATCAAGATGAACAGGAAGACAAAGGGCAAGTCCGTCAACACCGAGGCACTGGCCGATGTCGAGAACTCGCGCACGATTTCGATCTGGGACAGGCGGTGCGCAAACGAGCCGGCCGATTCAGGACGATGCTCCAGGCGAATGCCCATGGCCTGGTTGAACAGCATGTTGCCCATGATCAGGTCGGCCTTCTTGCCGGCCGTGTCGATCAGGTAGCTGCGCAACTGCCGCGCGATCAGGTCAAAGCAAATGCCCAGCAAGGTGCCCACCCCCAGGGACCACAGCGTCACCATCGCGTTGTGCGGGATGACCTTGTCGTACACGACCGAGGTGAAAAAGCCCGTGACCAGCATCAGCAGGTTGCTGAGCAAGGCCGCCAGCATGGCCGAGCGGTAATAAGGTACGTAGCGCTTGAGCGTGGACCACAGCCAGTGCGAGGGCGACAGCTCCTGTGCCTCGCGGTCACCATGCACAGTGCCCGACTTGAGGGCCGCCAGCAGCGTGTAGCCGGAGTACTCGGGCAACAGCTCTTCTTCGGTGGCCACACAGACTTCGTTGCCTGACCCCGGCATGATCACTTCATACCGTGCGCCCCCTGCCCGCTTGGAGCGACCACTGATGCGGCGCGTCAAGATGACCGCGTCGCCGTTCTTGAGCAGCATGACCACGGGCATCAGCAAAGACAGGATCTTGCCGGGCGGGCGTCGCACCAGGGTTGCGCTGAAACCCACCCGTTTGAGCAACTGCACCGCCTGAGGTGCGGTGATGCCGCCCTCACCCGGGTGGAAGCCATCCAGGATCGACGACTCGGAGCGGTCGATGCCGTGGTGATGGCACAGCCACACGATGGCCTCCAGCAGGGGATCTGCCGGCAACGCTGCGCCCACACCTGCCTGCTCGGGCGCTTCAGGTGTGTCTTCAAACGTTTCGATCAGATCGGGCTCGGAGGTGGGGTCCACCAATAGCTCCCATGGTCAACAACAACAGGGCACAGGCCTTTTTGGGCGTGTACCTGGGATGCTAGGTGGGGGGAGCCAGAACCTTAAGCGGCAATAGAGCGGTCTTCTCAGCGCAATTCCCGCACTGCGGCCACGACGTCAGGCGCATCTATATAGCCAATGGCCAGATGCAGCGGCGCCAACCGAACAGGCGGTCAAACCGCATCTTTTTTCACGTTTTTCAACAGCGCAAGGCCCCCACCATGTGCAAGCAGCAGTACGAGCGACCACCTCTGTTCAACTCACACCGAGCCTCAACATGACCCCAAACGAAGAAACCTCCATCCGGATGTCTGGCAATTTCGATCAGAGCACCTATGGCGCCCTGCTGCGTCATGCGCTGCTTCGTTCGCTGGCGATGGACACCAAGTTGCCCGGTGGCATCCTGACCATGCAAGGCATGTCAGGCCGCAAGTACCGCTCGCTGATCAACAACTTCATCGGCAGCCTGTCAGATGCGCGGTATCTGGAGATTGGCTCCTGGGCTGGCTCGACCGCCTGCTCGGCCATCTTCGGCAACAAGATCCGGGTTCGCTGTATCGACAACTGGTCCGAGTTTGGTGGCCCCAAGGCGCACTTTCTGGACAACATCCATCAGGTCAGCTCGCCTGTGGTCGACTTCCAGTTCATTGAAAGCGACTTCCGCCAGGTCGACTACAGCACCATCGGCAAGAGCAACGTCTATCTGTTTGACGGCCCTCACACCGAGGCAGACCAGTTCGATGGCGTCATGATTGCCCAGCCGGCACTGGACGATCACTACGTGCTGATCGTCGATGACTACAACTGGCAGGAAGTGCGCGACGGCACGCACCGCGCCATCAAGACACTGGGTGCCAGCGTCGAGTGCGCCATCGAGATCCGCACGACACACGACAACTCGCACCCGCTCAACGGCATGCAGACCAGCGACTGGCACAACGGCTACTACCTGGCCGTGTGCCACAAATAAACGCCCAAACAAAAACGCACCGTCATCGGTCAGATGAAGGTGCGCACAAGGATGGGTGGAGGCGCGGCCCGGAGTCGAACCGGGCTCAACGGATTTGCAATCCGACGCATAACCGCTTTGCTACCGCGCCTCAAAAACAGCATCCAGCGGGGGGCTGGAAAAAAGGGAAGCACGCTGGCTTCCCTTTTGAATTTGGAGCGGGATAAGAGACTCGAACTCTCGACCTATACCTTGGCAAGGTATCGCTCTACCAACTGAGCTAATCCCGCATATCGCCAGACTTGATTCTGACAATTTTCTTCGCTTTGACTTGCGTCTTGATCGTTTCTGGTGTCGCGATCAGCGAAGACCTGAACTATACATCGAATTTAGCCCTTCGCGCAAGGTGTTGCAACTTTTCATCAAGATTTTGTTGGCCTGGCTGCCCGCGGCGGCGCCTTCAAGCCTGGGCGTCCAAGCCTGATCTGGCCAAGGACGTACACTTGCGCCCCAGGCCCCGATGGTGAAATCGGTAGACACAGCGGACTTAAAATCCGCCGCTTGCTGAAAGGCGGCGTGCCGGTTCGACCCCGGCTCGGGGCACCAGGCCGTTTACCGATGACACGGCACCCGCGGCAAGGTTGCAGCAACACGACTGCGGCACTTCAGCACAAATGGCTGGCCGGCAAAGCCCCAGCCTGCTGCTCTCCCATCCCCACATGCCTAGAATGGTTCCAGCGACAAGCGGGAGCCACACCATGCGTGTACTCGTCCTCGGAAGCGGCGTGATCGGCGTCACCAGCGCCTATTGCCTGGCGCGAGCCGGTGCCAAGGTCACCGTGATCGACCGGCAACCCGGGCCTGCGCTTGAAACCAGCTTTGCCAATGCCGGCCAGATCTCGCCGGGTTATGCCTCGCCATGGGCCTCGCCCGGCCTGCCGCTCAAGGCCCTGCACTGGCTGCTACAACGTCACTCGCCCCTGTCCATCCGCCCCGACGGCAGCCTGTGGCAATGGCACTGGATGGCCCGGATGCTGCGCGAATGCACACCCGAGCGTTATGCCACCAACAAGGAGCGCATGGTGCGGCTGGCCGAATACAGCCGCGACTGCCTGCGCCAGTGGCGCCAGGAGCTGGACCTGCGCTACGAAGGCCGTGCACTGGGCACACTGCAGATCTTCCGGACGGCCGAACAACTGCGCAACGCCCACAAGGACACCACCGTGCTCGACCGTTGCGAGGTGCCCTACAGGCTGATGACGCCCGACGATTGCATCGAGCAGGAACCTGCCCTGGCCGCCCGCAAGCACCTGTTGACCGGCGGGCTCTACCTGCCCGGCGACGAAACCGGTGACTGCCAGCTCTTCACCCAGCTGATGGCCGACAAGGCGCGGGCCCTGGGCGTGCAGTTCCGCCACGATGTGCAGATCGACCAGATCCTGCATGACGGCCAACGGGTCAACGGCGTGCGCCTGCTCACCCCGCAAGGCGCCGAAGTCCGCCTGGCAGACGCCTATGTGGTGGCCATGGCCAGCTACTCGCGCGCGCTGCTGCGTGAGCTCGGTCTGGATCTGCCGGTCTACCCGGTCAAAGGCTATTCCCTGACCCTGCCCATCACGCAGCCCGATGCGGCGCCCCGCTCCACCGTGCTGGACGAAAGCTACAAGGTGGCACTCACCCGTTTTGATCAGCGCATCCGCGTCGGCGGCATGGCCGAGCTGGCAGGCTTCGACCTGACGCTGCGCCCCAGCCGGCGCGCCACACTGGAGCGCGTGGTGCAAGACCTCTTCCCCGGCGCCGCGCCACTTGATCAAGGCGAGTTCTGGACAGGCCTGCGCCCCATGACACCAGACGGGACACCAGTCATCGGCCCCACCCGCATCGACAAGCTGTGGATCAACACCGGCCACGGCACCCTGGGCTGGACCATGGCCGCCGGCAGCGGCCAGTTGCTCGCCGACCTGCTGCTGGGCCACGCACCCGCCATCCGCAGCGATGACCTGGCCTTGCGCCGCTATGACCGCGCCTTCTCGCACACGGGCCTGGGCACGGCCCCCACACCCGTGGCACACGCACAAACGCGCAAAGGCGCGGCACACGAGCCTGCGCGCAAAAGAAAAGCCCCTCCAGGTTCGCTGGAAGGGCTTGTCTGAAAGCTGGAGGCGCGGGCCGGAGTCGAACCGACCTACACGGATTTGCAATCCGGTGCATAACCGCTTTGCTACCGCGCCGTGGGTCTCTTCGAACCAGCTCGTTGGCCGATCTTGTTCGTCGAGGCACGAAGTATCTCTGAAAATTCAAACGCCTGCAGGCGGCCCTCCAAATTTTGTACAAGGTCACTGCGCCGGGCGGTGCCTCACAACATCAACTCGCCGGCATAGCCTGTCATCTCCAGATAGCCCGAGCCGATGACGCGCCCCTGCGCGTCCAGCAGGTCGCTCAAGCCCTCCCAGTAGACATCGCCAATGCCATTGCCACCGTCCACCTCCTGCTGGTTCATGCGCGCCTTCACCGTGTAAACCGCGCCGGCCAGATCGATGCGCCAGCTCACCGGGTATGAGGCCCCCGTGGCGGGGCTGCGCCAGGTCTGCCCAGTCGTCATGCGGATCTCCTCGTGCTTGAAGACGTGGTCAGGCCGGCCGGGTTGCCGCAGGGTGGCGCCTTCCCACACCGCGCTGCCATCGCCTCGCCGCATGCGAAAGACCATCAAGGCCGAGCCATCATGCAGGTTCATGCACACCCAGTCTGCCCCCACGGCATCCGGCGCCATCATGCGCCGGCCCCAGCCATGGTCCAGCCAGGCCAGGCCCGTCACCTCCACCGTGCGCCGCTGGTAACCCACGCGCCCGGCCACCTTCAATTGCGGCTGCGAGTAATAGCGCGTGGGGTAGCCCAGGAAAGGGTCCCGGTGGATGGTGCCGCCCTCGCCATGCAGCATCACGGCTTGTGTCTGCCTGCAACGCAGATCCAGCATGAAGTCCGCCGCGGTCGCGCGCCCCAGGAACACGCCCTGCCCCACCGCGCCACTGCGGGCCAGCAGCCAGTCCTGCAAGGTGACACGCATGTCGTCCTGCGCCACGTCCACCAGGCCGAAGCCCACGCGCGCCATGCGCTGGTTGTGCCATGCGGCGCCATGGAGCGGGTCGCTCAAGGAGGCGCGCGCCCCGATCAGGTGCCTGGGCGCAAAGCGGCTGGGGTTGTGCTCGGCAGACTCCACGGCCGTGCGGAAATAAGCGATGTGAAAGCCCAGCGTCTGGCGCCCCTCCAACTGCAACACCCCTTTGAGGTTCCACCACTCGGCACGCGATGCCAGGTGCGCCCCCTCGTCCTGCGGAAAGCGCAAGGGCACATCGGGCGGGTGCGCCGCGCTCACCACAGGCAGGCTTTGCTGAGCCCCAGCGCCCAAGGGCAACAGGCCCGACGCGCCAGACAAGGCAGACACGGATGACAAGCGCAGCCATTGGCGGCGCGTCAGGCCCCAGGTCATCACCAGTCCTCCTTCACGGCGCTCACCACGTCGCGCCCGATCGCCGCCCTGGCGGCCACCCCGGCGGTGACCGTGCCGGCCACCACCACACCCAGGCACAAGGCCACCAGACGCAGCCAGGGCAGCGACATGTCCATGGTCCAGTGAAAGCTCTGCGGGTTCACCACCTGGACCAGGATGAAGCTCACGGCCAGGCCCAAAGCGAGCCCCATCAAGGCCCCGACACCCGTCAGCACCGCGCCCTCGCCTGCCAGCACACGCCGGATCTGCTGCGGCGTGAACCCCAGGTGGCTGAGCAAACCAAACTCCTTGCGCCGCGCCAGCACCTGCGCCGAAAAGCTGGCCGACACACCGAACAGACCGATACCCAGCGCCACCGCCTGAAGCCAGTAAGCCACGGCAAAGCTGCGGTCAAACACCTGCAAGGTGGACTGCCTGATATCGCGCGGCGACTGAAAACTCAGCAGCGAGCCATCCAGCCCCTGCCTGCCGGCCACCTGACGTATGCCTTCCTGCACCTGCGCGACCCGGGCCTGCGGCCTCAACCACAAAGCCAGATCGTTGACGGCCCTGTCGCCCGTGAGCCGCTGGTAGTCATCGGCCTGCATGATGAGTGCGCCCTGCTGGTGGGCATAGTCCCGCCACACACCCAGCACCTGGGTGCCGACAGGCGCATGCCCAGCCAGGAGCGGCAAGGGCAAGGGCGAGCCAGGCCGCAGCCCATACAGCTCGGCCATGGTCTCGCTCACATACACACCCACGTGGCCCGCTGCCGCCGGCAAGGCCGCGCCCACCAGCGGCAGGGCCAAACGCTGGTCGCCCCCCGTGGCACTGAAGGGCCGTGAAATCAGGACCACCGGCGCTTTACCCGGCTGCAAGCTCAGCTTGCCCACGCGCACGCCCATCACCTGCGCCACACCGGGCTGATGCGCGATCGCATCCAGCAGCGCAGGCGCCAGGTGCAAGGTCTCGCTGCCGTTGTTGGCCGCACCCGTGCGCACATACAGGTCAGCGGGCAACAGCGTATCCAGCCAGGATGTGATCGAGGCTCTGAAGCTGGACACCATCACGGTCAGCGCAATCGACAGCCCCAGGCTGACCACGATGCCGGCAATGGCCACCGATGCCGACTGCCGCATGTGCCGCACGCGCTCCAGCGACAACAGCAGCGAGGCCCGCCGCATCAGGCTGGCGCGGGGCACGCCCTTCATCACTGCATTGAGCAGCAGGCTCACCGTCGCCGGCACGCACTCGATGCCGCCCAGCATCACGCAGGCCATGGCCAGGTAGGCCCACACGGGCACACCACGAACCGGAGGCATGCAACTCAACAAGCCACCCATCAGCAACAAGATGGGGCCCAGCCAGATCGCGTGGCCAGATCGCTCCGCCAGCGTCGCCCCTTTGAGCGCCTGTGCAGGCGCGAGACGCTGCGCCATGCGCGCAGGCAGCACGCCACCCCAGATGGCCGCCAGCACACCCAGGCCGCCATACAGCAGTGCCGCACGCCATGACCACTGCAGCGCGGGTGCACTGCCGGCAAAATAATCACCACCCAGGTCACCACCAGACACGGTCAAGGCCAACTGAGCCAGGCCCGTGCCCAGGGCAATGCCCATCACGCCCCCCAACACGCCCAGCACACCGGACTCCAGCAACACCAGGCGCAAGCGCTCGCGCGCACTCAGCCCCAGCACACCCAGCAAGGCGAACTGCTTCTGGCGCTTGGCCACAGACAAGGACAGGGTCGAGAACACCAGAAAACTGCCTGTGAACAAGGCCATCAAGGCCAGCACACCCAGGTTGACCCGGTAGGCGCGAGACAACTGCGACGCCTGCGATGACGCGGCCTGAGGCGACTCCACCAGCACGCCGGCCAGTTGAGGGATCGAGCCCAGCACCGCGTCCGGCTGCCGCCCCCCCTTGAACTGGATGTCCAGACGCGTGACTTGCCCCAGCATGGCAAAAGCCAGTTGGGCACCCGCGATGTCCATCACGCCCAGCGCCTCCCCCCCCGCGCTCACGGTCCCGGCCACACGCAACTCGACAGTCTGCAAGCCAGCCTGAACCTTGATCTCGCTGCCAGGCACCACGCCCAGCACAGCTTGCGCCCGCGCATTGAGAAAGATCACCTTGGGGTCGAACAAGGTCAGCCGCTCATTGCCGATGACATCGCGCGACACCTGGGGCATCAGCGCCGGTGTCAGCAGCCTGGCGGCCAGCGGGTCCAGGCCCAGCACCCGCAAGGGATGGCCGCCCGATTGCGTCTGTACGTCGATGATGGGACTGACCGAGCGCACGTCCGGGTGCCCGGCCAGCAAGGGGTACAAGGCCTCGTCAAGCCCACCTCTGGCCGCATGCAGGCTCACATCGGCCTGGCCACTGACGGACCTCACCGCGCCATCGAACTCGCTCAAGGCTGATTCGTGGATCAGGTGCACCGAGAACGCCAGCGCCACACCCAGCATCACCGCGAGCAGGGCCGCCATGTGGCGTGCACCATGCCGGCGCCATTCCTGCCAGGAAAAAGTCAGCAGCAAGCGCCAGATGGGTGAGCGTACAGGCCGCAGAGTGCGCGCTTCAGCAGACATCGCGCGAGGGGCTCATCACCACTCTTCAGTGGGCTCCGAACATTCGGATGCCACCGGGTTCACGCTGCAGCGGATCTTCTTGATCAGCTTGAGGCCCTTCTTGTCGTACAGGCCCTTCTCCGCCATGAGCACCCGCCCCTGTCGCAAGAGCAAGGCGTAGCGCTCGTTGTCACGCGGCGTCAAGTCAACCCAGAAATGCTCCGGCACGTCTTTGTCGGCCAACTTCAGCGTGGCCATGGCCAGCTCGAAATTACCTGCAATGTATTGCCGCGCCCTTTGCCCGAAGCCCTTGGGGAACTTGGCCGATCGGATCACCATCTGGTAGGTGCTGATGGTCATGGGCATGCGGATCACGGCGCCCTTGCTACCCAGGCCCCGGTACAGCTCGAAGGGCATGTAGGCAATGGTGGGCAGCACCACCATGTCCACATTGTGATTGTTGAACATGGGGCCCACATTGCTGATGTCCACCGACACGGGGCGCGCGCCAATGCGCTGCACCAGTTGCGACTCCGCCTTGTCCTGGTCAAAGGTGCCGAAACGCTTGCCGGCCTGCCCGTCAATGGAGGCGTTGGACTTGTCGCTGGTGAACACATAAGCCGCACCCAGCGGGAAGATGCCGGCAACCTCGTACGGCCCCTCCACCATCATCTCGGCGGCTTTGGGTGTGCTGACCAACTGGATGAAGCGGCGCACCACGTCGTAGCTGGCATCCAGATCGACCTTGCCGTTGCGCACGATGCTGGACGCACCGACCGCATCCAGAGAGGCCGCCATGGCATGGAAGGATTTGGTACGCAGCCCCGTGGCCATCACCGCATCGCACTGGCCGGTTCTGAAATCCTCGACGGCCACACGCTCGTCCACATAAGGCTTCACATCGATGTCGACACCGGCCTCCAGCATTTCCACGCGGAAGTCACGGGCGGCGCGAAAGCCATCGCCCTTGGCCCCCAGCGGATCGAAAACACACATCTTGGCGGGCAGCAGCGCCGGTTCGGCCATGGCGCCCGCAGACACCCCCAACAACGCGCACCACACAACGCATGATCTGAACAAATTCATGACAAGAGCTCCTCGCTTGATCACCAGTTTTCAGTGAGTTCCGTGCACTCGGATGCTTCCGGGTGGATGCTGCAGCGGATCTTCTTGATCAGCTTCAGGCCCTTCTTGTCATAGAACCCCTTCTCCGCCATCAACACGCGGCCCTGGCGCATCAGCAACACATAACGCTCGTTGTCGCGTGGCGTGGAGTCGATCCACAGCTTCTCCGGGATCTCGCGGTCGCCCTTGACCACGATGTTCAAAGCTGTGTCGTACTGTGAGGCGAAATAGTCTCGCGAATCCTGCCCGAAGCTCTTGGCAAACCGTGCAGACCGGATGATGGCCTGCCCCGTCAGGATGACCACCGGGAAACGTGCCACGCCCCCTTTGGTACCGATGCCTTTGTACAGCTCCAGCGGCTTGTACACCATGGCCGGCGCCATGATCACGTCCACCAGGCCATTGTTGAACATGGTCGAAAAGTTGCTGATGTCAGCGGCAACCGGCTTGGCACCCACGCGCTGGATCAGCTGGGCCTCGGCCTTGTCGTAGTCCATGGCGGCCACACGTTTGCCGGCGGCTTTCTCCAGGGTGTCGATGTTGCGATCGTTCACAAAAGGATAGACCGCGCCCAGCGGGGCAATCCCCGCCAGCTCATAAGGGCCGGCCACGATGAAGTCCAGCGCCTTGGGCGAGCTGATGACATTGACGAACTGGCGCACAACCTCATAAGAGGCTTTGAGGTCCACCTTGCCATTGCGAACGATGGTGGACGCCCCCACCGAGTCCAGCGCTGCAGAAAACGGCACATAGGGGCGCGTCCGCAAACCGGTGGCCATCACGCCATCGCACTGGCCGGTGCGAAAGTCCTCCACAGCCACACGCTCATCGACATAGGTCTTGAGTTGCACGACGTGGCCCTTTTTCAGCATTGCCAGGGCGTAGTCCTGCATGGCGCGGTGCGTCTCCCCGCTGCCGATCGGGTCGAAGACGCAGAACTGGGCGCCATTGCCCTCGGGTTTGGCGTCCGGCCTGGCATTGGGTGCGGCCTGAGCGGCACACACGCAAGCCGCCAGAAAGGCGGACGCCAGCAAGGTGGATGAGAACTTCATGATGTTGAGCAGGAAAAAAGACAAGGATCGTTGACTTCTGCGCTGGCAGGTTAACTGCCATCAGGACAGGCATCCCTTGAGGAAACCCCGCCCCGCCCTCGCCCAAAACCCCTCATATGGCGCCTCATCGCCCCTCACATATGGGGCAGTCCCGAGGGAACCCTGATATCTGAGCCCCGACCCTTTGCTAATCTGACGGTGCCGTACATCAAATCGCTTTACGTATGACGTGCAGCATTACATTCACACATTTGGAAGAGATCGAGGAACACTCATGAAATTCACCAAGCACCTGTTTACCGCCGCCGTCCTGGCGGCCATGGGCACGGCCGCACACGCCGACATCCTGACCGTCGTCAACGGTGGCGCCACCTTCACGGGTTCTGGCGCACTGACATTCAGCGCCGACCTGCTGGGCGCGCTGGACACCGGCAAGATCGCCGCCACGGGTTACGGCGCTGCCACCCCGTCCATCCTGAAGGACACCGACGGCTTCTACACCAGCATCCAGGTGTCGGCCCCGATGGCCACCCTGTCGCTGGACACCGATACGCTGGAAGTGGTCGGCGTGGGCACCAAGGGCGGCCTGACCCTGACCGCCCCCGTGGTCAAGAGCGTGTCGAGCGGCGGTTCGCTGACCGTGACCGACATCAAGGCTGACCTGACCAGCAAGACCATTTTCGCCACCATCATTGGCGCCAATGGCGTGGGCACGGTCAACAACTTTGCGTTGTGGAACTTCAGCACCATCACCGGCACCACCGCCTACGCTGGTCCTGGCAACTACGTGAACGACATCAGCGGC
>Ga0265327_10002231_pt1 | contig 21046 bp, 16 predicted proteins | sample 41621metaG_FD_202089 | JGI IMG/M metagenome (GOLD analysis project Ga0265327, IMG submission 202089) | Rhizosphere microbial communities from Carex aquatilis grown in University of Washington, Seatle, WA, United States - 4-16-21 metaG | ecosystem: Host-associated > Plants > Roots > Rhizosphere...
GTAACATCGCTCGAAAAAGAATTAGGTCATAAAGTTGACTTCGATAAAATAAAAAATCTTGTTAAAATAAAATTTGCAAAGACGTTTGGTTTTGAGTGGTCTGAATAGAATTTGTCATTTTATTGAAAATAAGTTTTTATGACGACATTTTTTAAAAATCAAAAAATATTGAAGATATTTAATAGAAAAATCAAAAATATCTTAAATTTGTTTTTCTTAAAAAACAATTTAATAACTATGAAATATCAATTTTCTATTTTCTATTTTCAAATATTATTGACAATTTTCTTTTTTTGTTCCTGTTCATCAAAGTCGGGCAAAGAAGAAAAAGAACCGGTTGTTAAAATTCAGATAACTGTAACTCAACCCCAAAATTGTTCGTTTGCAAATAATCTTGAATTGAACGCGGTTACCAAATTTCAAAAAAAATCGGTAGTTCGTGCAAACGCGTCGGGCTATATTGCTTACCTGCAAAACAAAACCGGCGATGTGATAACTTCGGGAAGTATATTTGCTAAAATAAAAACCAAAGAACAAGTTGCACTAAAATCGGTTGACACAAACAGTACGTCTTACAAAAAATTTCAGACGCCGACCAATGTTACAACAGGCGCATCGGGCGCGGTTAGCAGTGTAAATTATTTGCAAGGTGATTTTGTAAATGAAGGCGACATTCTTGGAGAAATTGTCGAGCCAACGTCGCTCGTACTTTTGTTAAATGTTCCGTATGAATATCATTCTTCGGTAAACGTCGGAACGAAATGCGAAATTGTTTTGCCCGACGGCAGGCATATTTTCAGCACCATAAACCAAAATTTACCGACAGTCGATGCCGATTCGCAAACGCAAACTTTCTTAATTCATTTGTCGCCCGAATATCAATTGCCCGAAGGTATGAAATTAATTGTGCGCATACCGTTGAAACAAGATGTAAATGTGCTTGGCGTGGTTCGAAAAGCTGTGCAGACCGACGAAACGCAAGAAAACTTCTGGGTAATGAAATTAATAAACGATTCGATGGCAATAAAAATTCCGGTTGTTATTGGTTTGCAAAACGATTCATTAATCGAAATCATTTCAAGCAAAATTTCGAAAGACGACAGAATTGTTTTGAACGGCGCTTTCCAAATGCCGGATTCATCGATTGTTACTATTAAGAATTAGGAATTAAGAATTAGGAATTAGGAATTATGAAATTAAATAAATGAAAGATAACAATGTAGTGAAAGAAAAATCTTATGCGTTTGCTGTAAGAATTGTTAAACTTTATAAATATCTATGTGATGAGAAAAAAGAATTTACACTATCCAAACAATTATTGCGTTCTGGAACCTCGATTGGGGCAAACTTAGAAGAAGCGATTGGAGGACATACTGATAAAGATTTTATGGCAAAAATGTCCATATCTTATAAAGAATGTAGGGAAACTCACTTCTGGTTAAGATTATTAAACGATACGGATTATTTAACAAAAATAGAATTTGTCTCAATAATAAAAGATTGCGACGAACTTTTAAAATTACTTGGTTCAATTATAAAAACAATGAAAGAGAGAATTAAGAATTAGGAATTAAGAATTAGGAATTAGGAATCTTTTTAAACTCAGTAGTTCTTAATTCTTAATTTTTAATTCCTAATTCCTAATTCTTAATTCCTAATTCTTAATTTCCATGCATGATTTTCACAAAAAGCCACTTCTTGGTTTAGGTTTGTTACTTTTTCTTTTCGGCATTTTTAGTTACACACAACTCAAAACCGGATTGTTTCCTGACATTACTTTTCCAAAAATAAAAGTGATAGCCGATGCCGGTCAACAACCTGTTGATAAAATGATGGCAGCAGTTACAGTGCCATTGGAAAACATTATCAAACGCACCGAGGGTTTAGATTATATTATCAGTTCGACATCGCGCGGCAGTTGCGAAATTTCTATCTTTCTAAACTGGAATACTGACGTTGACAAAGCAAAGTCGCAAATAGAATCGTTGATAAATAAAATTCGTGGCGAGTTAGCATTGAATCCAGATATTTCGGTCGAAAAAATGCACCCGTCGCTCTTGCAAGTTATCGGTTATTCCCTCGAAGGAAACCGCTCTCAAATAGAATTGAAAAAAATTGCACAGTTTCAAATCAAACCTGCATTGGCAAGTGTGCCGGGCGTTTCTGACATTGGCATTATGGGCGGACGTACAAAAGAATATCAGGTTATTTTGAAACCCGAAAAACTTTCGGAACTTGGTATTACGCCACAAACTATAGCTAAAATTATTACCGAATCGAACGTGCTGCAATCCAATGGTTATGTGAGCGATTATAATCGCATGTATCTTTGCGTAACCGACAATTCCATTCAAAACAAAAACGGTCTGGAAAATCTGATTTTGGAAAACACCGCCAAGCGTGTTGTCAAACTTAGCGACGTTGCCGACATCAAAATTAATGAGGCAAAAGAATACGTCAAAATAAAAGCGAATGGCAAAGATGTTCCGTTGATTGCCATTTTTAAACAGCCCAACGCCAACCTGATTGAAGTAAACGACGGCGTTATTGCGAAATTAAAAGAGCTCGAAAAAGTTTTGCCGAAAGACGTCAAACTAAAACCATATTATTTTCAGGCGGACTTTGTAAAAAGCAGCATCAAAAGTATTCGCGACGTGTTGTGGCTTGGTTTGTTGCTGGCAATTGTGGTAGTAATAATCTTTTTACATTCGTGGCAAACAAGTCTGGTTGTTTTGTTAACCATTCCGGTTTCAATTGCGCTGACGCTCGGTTTGTTGCTCGGCGTTGGTTACACGTTCAACATTATGACAATGGGCGCTATTGCAGCAGCCATCGGTCTAATGATTGACGACGCGGTAATTGTTGTAGAGCAAATACACCGGAGCCACGAAGAATATCCGACAGAACCAATGCAGGTAATTGTCAGCAAAGCGATAAAATATTTATTCCCTGCAATGATTTCTTCGTCGCTCAGCACCATTGTTATTTTCATTCCGTTTTCATTAATGACTGGTGTTGCCGGCGCTTATTTCAAAGTTCTTGCTTACACCATGATTATTACGTTGACAGCATCGTTTTTTACGACGTGGTTGTTCTTGCCGTCGTTGTTTTTATTGTTCCCACCGAAAAAGAATATCAAGAAAAAATCGGTAACAGACGTGTCTGGTAACTGGTCGCGGTTTTTCTTGAAATATCCTGCTATCAGTATCGTTTTTGTTGTCTTATTGATGTGCGTCATATATATTGTTCCGCAACATTTGGCAACAGGCTTCTTACCAGAAATGGACGAAGGCGCCATTGTGCTCGACATTAAAAGTCCGCCCGGCAGCACGCTCGACGAAACAGACAGAATGTTGCAATTGGTCGATAAAATTATTGAAAAACAACCCGAAGTCGAAAGTTTTTCCAGACGCATTGGTACTGAAATGGGTTTCTTTATAACCGAACCAAACAAAGGCGATTATTTAATTGAGTTGAAAAACGACCGACAAAAAACGACCGACGAAGTTTCTGACGCAATCCGCAAAATGATAGAATCGTCGATTCCTCAACTCACTTTCGAATTAGGTCAGGTGATGGGTGACCAGTTGGGCGATTTAATGAGTTCGGTTCAACCTATCGAAATAAAAATATTTGGCGACAACCGCGAAAAATTGGACAGTCTTTCGCGCAGAATTGCTGAATTGGTCAGCAAAGTTCCGGGTACTGCCGATGTGTTTGATGGTATTATTGCAGCCGGACCGTCAATTAACGTTCAGCCTGACGTGCCGAAATTAGCTCAGTTCGGAATCAATCCGTCCGATTTTCAGTTTCAGATGCAAACGCAGTTGGACGGCAATATTGTAACAAGCATTATTGAAGGCGAACAAATGGTAAACGTTCGTTTGATGTACCCAAATGCTTCGCAAACAACTGTCGATAAATTACGGAACGGTAATATTTTTTTGCCAAGTGGTTTGTTGAAACCGTTGAATACAGTTGCAACCGTCAAAATAGAAAAAGGCGTCGCCGAAATTAAACGTCAGAACCAGAAAATGCTTGGCATTGTTACCGCCCGCTTGAACGACCGCGATTTGGGAAGCACATTAAAAGACATCCAGAAAACAATTGATAAAAATATTTCGTTGCCACCCGGATACCGCAAAGAATATGGTGGTTCTTATGCACAGCAAAAGCAAGCTTTCAGCGAATTGTTGTTTATTTTGTTATCGGCTTGTTTGCTGGTGTTTATTATTTTACTGGCTATGTTCCGCGAATTTTTAATTTCGATTGCAATTATTTTCCTTGCTTTAATTGGCGCTGCCGGTTGTTTGTTGGCTTTGTATATTACAAACACTCCGTTGAATGTTGGAAGTTATGTTGGTATCATTATGATTGTTGGAATTATTGGCGAAAATGCAATTTTCACCTATCAACAATATTTGTTAATGAATGTTGATTTAAATGTCAAAGAAAGTATTATTTATGCAATTGCCACACGTTTGCGTCCAAAATTAATGACTGCCACCGGAGATATTGTTGCATTATTTCCATTGGCTTTGGGAATTGGTACTGGTGCGCAAATGCACCAACCCTTGGCAATTGCGGTTATCGGTGGATTAGTTATTGCATTGCCGCTGTTGTTAATTGTATTCCCGACAATGATTAGAATTATAAAAAGATAATTGTCAATTGTCAATTGTCAATTGATACACATCCATTAAATTGTTAGCAACTTTTTCAGGCAAAAATTTTTGTGCGTGGATCAAGCCATTCTCAATCATATTTCTTCGAAGATTTGTATCACTCAAAACTTTTACAATTTCGTGTTGGAGTTCGTCCACATCGGTTGGATTGACATAAACAGAATGTTCGCCACCAGCTTCGGCAAAGCAGCCGCCTTTGGTTGTAATAACCGGCACGCCGCTGTGCAATGCTTCAAGCACAGGCAAACCAAAACCTTCGAAAATAGACGGATATGCCAGCAAGTTTGCCATCTGATAAATTGCCGGCAAATCAACAAAGTCAATATTTGTAATGTATTGAACTTTGTTTTCGATTTTATTTTCTTTGCAATACAATTTTATTTTGTCGAGATATGGCGTTGGACGTCCGACCAAAACAACAGGCATATCAATCTTGGCGCGATGTACTGCTTTGATAACTGTCAGTGCATTTTTGCGCTCCTCGATTGTCGAAACCATTAAAATATAATCTTTTGGCAGATTGTATTTTGATGCCACCATCAATTTTTTTTCTGACGTTTGCTGTTGATAAAAAATAGGATTGCAAATCTGATATACAACTTTTATTTTTTTCTCGTCGATACCAAAAAATTCTATAATGTCGCGCTTTGTTTGTTGACTGATGGCGATAACGGTATCCGCAGCTTTGCAAGCGCCGGCAAATTTCTGGCGATAAATGAAACGGTCAATTGGTTTATAAAGTTCGGGATAGCGGACAAAAATTAAATCATGTATCGTAACAATTGCTTTTGTATTGGTTTTCGCAATTCCAGTTGGCAGTTCGTTACTCAATCCATGAAAAATGTCGAAATTATTATTTTTAAGCAAACTACTGACGCCGTAAGTCCGCCAGAACGATGAGAACTTTTTTCCGAAATATCCGGACGGCGAAATATCCTGCATATTTTTGTAGCGTGGAATTTCGATTGCGTTATTTGTTTTTGGCGTAAACAAAAAATATTGATTACCGGGAAAAAAATTGCACAGCATATCTATTGCGCTTCTACTGTAGTTGCCAAGTCCGCTTTTGTTATAAAACGCACGTTTTGCGTCAAAACCTATTTTCATAAAAAAAAGAAATTTAAATGTCCAATTTACATTTTTTTTTGCAAAGGTATTGGTTTAATTAAACAATTTAATGACGATTAAATATTTTATGCAAATTAAATTTTATTTGTAACTTTAAGGTTCGTTTTTTAAACAAAAATATATGTTACAACAATTTATTAATGCGCTTGTTAATCGTATCAAGTCAAATAAAATATTTCGGTTTACAATAATTATTTTGGTTGGATTATTGATTGTGTCGTTTATAAGCCGGACAATAATTCTAAAAATGGTAATTAAAAATATTTCATCGAAAATAGACACGCGCTACAATGCATATCTGGCAATTACCGACGCAGATTTTTCGGGTTTGTTCACCATTCACCTGAACAGGATTTCGTTGTGTTCAAAAAACTCGGACGACACATTGGTCAAAATAAAAGATTTATTTATTTCGATGCGCATATTGCCGTTATTATTGGCAAAACTAAAACCCGAATCGCTTTTGATTGATTCGTTGACAATTAATTTTATTAAAAAGGACAGCATCGATAACTTTCGGTTTTTGTTGCGTAAAAAACAAACTGCCGATAACGAAAATGATTCTGAGCAAGTTATGAATTATGCTGAGCGGTTCAACATTTTTCTCGAAGCTATTTTTAACAAAATACCTGAACATTTTAGGTTGACAAATTTTAATCTTTCTGTAACTGATAGCGCTTATTTCGCCATGCACATCAAACAATTTGAAATTATCAATCATACTTTTAAGACGAATATCAAAATCGACGAATCGCCTGCAAATGCAGGAATTATGCTTGAAGGCAAAATTGATCCAAGCAATAAAATGGCTGGAATAAAAATTTATTCGCCCGACACTTCAAAAGTTCGTATTCCGTTTGTTCTAAACAAATGGAATCTGCGTTTTGCGTTTGATACATTGCAATTTCATTTAACAAATACTTCTTTGGCTGATAATATTTTAAGTTTAGATGGATTTTCGTCGGTCAATGATTTGGTATTAAATCAACCAAAAATTTCGACGTCGGATGTTACAATGAACTTTGGCGAAATAAATTACCACGTCAAAATTGGCGAAGATTATTACGAACTTGATAGTTCGACAAATGTTACTTACAATAAACTAACTTTTAATCCATATATTAAACTTCGACCAAAACCAACGCCACAACTCGAATTGCGTATTCATAAAAACTGGTTTACGTCGCAAGATTTATTTGAATCGTTACCCGGTGGTTTGTTTAACAATTTGCAAGGCATTCAAACTAATGGCGAACTTGCGTTTTATTTTGACTTTTCAGTCGATACATCAGTTCCGGATTCGCTCGAATTTAATGCAGATTTGAAACGCAAGCAATTTAGAATTGTGCATTATGGCGCCGGCAATCTTGCAAAAATGAACGACAATTTTGAATACACAGCTTACGAAAAAGATGTGCCGGTTAAAACATGGACAATCGGTTATCCCGATCCGAGTTTCATTTCGTTAGATAAAATTCCTTTGCAACTTCAATATTCGGTTATGACGTCCGAAGATGGCGGTTTCTTTCAGCATCGAGGTTTTTATATCGACGCGTTTAAAGAAAGTATTGCAACCGACATCAAACAAAAACGCTTTGCGCGTGGCGGTAGCACAATATCGATGCAGTTGGTGAAAAACGTTTTTCTTAAACGCAATAAAACTGTCGCACGAAAATTGGAAGAAATGTTGATTGTATGGTTGATAGAAAACAACGCCATAACGACAAAAGAGCGCATGTTCGAAGTTTATCTGAACATTATCGAATGGGCGCCCGGAATTTATGGAATTAATGACGCCGCAAAATTTTATTTCAACAAAAAGCCAGCGCAACTAACTTTGTCTGAATGTATTTTTCTGACGAGTTTGATTCCACGTCCCAAAGGATTTAAATATCAGTTCGAAAACGGACATTTGCGCGCACATCTTGCAGATTATTACCGGTTGGTCAGCAATAAAATGTTAAGAAAAGGCTGGATCAGCGAACGAGATACTGTAAAGCTAATTCCCGACGTTGAACTAAAAGGTCCGGCATTGCAGTTTCTAAAAAAAGACGTTATGCAAGTCGATACAACAAATGAAAGTCCATTTATTTTCGAATAATTATTTTGATTTTGTCTGTATGAAAAAATTTTTATTCATCGTTTTATTTTTTCAAGTGTCGCTGCATGTTGTTGCGCAAACCATCGAAGAAGCATCGGACGATATTCGAAAAAAAACAATATTGAATAAAACTGAACTTGCCAAACTAAAACTTTCGGAAAGTTATATAAAACCCGCAAACCAATTAATCTCAGCCGCCGATAAAATTAACAAACGCGCATTGAAAATAAAAAAAATTGCCGACGATGCACAAAAAACCAACATCAAAGACAAAGGGCATGATCAATACGATGCACTTTATTACGAAGTTATTAAAAGACAAATAGAAGCAGATAAATATTTTGATGAATCGAATAAAATGAAGTTTGATGTTTATAAAGACCATTTTGCTAATACCCGCAAATATTTACTTGGAAATGACGAATTGTTAAAAAAAGTTGAGAAAATTGAGAAAGATGCAACATTGAATTATGATGAAGCAATGCTTAAACGAAAAAAAGCAGGACAGATTTCTGATTTTGAAGATAAATGGGCGTTGTTGCTCGAAGCTTCGGAAATGGAAAAACAGGCAATTGCGTTTATGGAAAAAGCCTACAAAATTTATCAGAACTGGCAGGTTGTTGATCTCACAAAAATCAATCCGCCAACCATCAATGACAAGATGCCGCTTTATTCGTTTTATCGCGTTACAACGTTGGAAGAAATCAAAGCAAAAAAATTAAAGGAGTTAAGTGTCAAAGGAATTGATAGCCTAAAAAGAATATTGACAAAACCACAAATACAGGAATGGAATCTGAGCGAAAAGAATTATAGAAATGCTGATTCGCTTATGTTTCAAGCTGATGCTGTCGAAGAACAAATCAGAATTCAGCGCAATTTGTCGCAAAATTCGGCTGACGATAATATAAGAGAAAATGCGCGAAAAAAGGTTGAAAAACTCGAAGATAAACTTATTAATATAAAAACAAAAGCGATAAGCTATTACGAGCAGGCGAATAAATACCGTCATAAAATTTATACTGATAATATAGACACTGCTAATGCCCAATATTCAGGCTCTGACAAATTAAAAATAAAAGCGGAAGTGGCACAAGATTTTTCGAACGATCTTTACGAAGAAGCACAGTCGATAAAATTGATTGCAAAAAAAATGGTGCGCGCATCCGATTCGTATCCGTACCTCGAGCAGGCATTAGACATGGAGCGACTTGCACTGGCAAAGTTAGAAGAAGCTTATGATGTTTATCTCAGAAAAAAAATAAGCTCTGAATATCTGGCAGAATTTTCGGCATTAGAAGACAGCACTGGTCTTGTAAAAGAAGAACCAACCGACAGCTCAGAAACCACAACATCCGATTCGCTTTTGTATCGCATTCAAATTGCAGCTGACCATTTTAAAATTCCCGATACAAAATTAAAAATGAAATATGACGGCGACCTTGAAATTGTTGAAGAATTTGCTGACAACATATTTCGGTATGTGATTGGAAATTTTGACACGTACAATAAAGCAAAAGAATATATAACAGAAAAAGAATTAAAGTACGACGCATTTATTGTTCCGTATAGTCGCAAAACAAATCAGCGATTAAGTTTCAAAAGTTTAAAACATTAGCAATGGACAATGGATAATTCATACTATTTTATAAAACTATAATTTTATGACCGGCAAAGAAAAACTTCCAATTGCAATTTTTAACGGCGTAGTTGCAACGTGCAACGGACTTTATAGAGTAAGTGATATTTCTATTGACGATGCGCGAAACTTATTACAAAACAACGAAATCATTTCGGCAGTCGGACATGCCGACACTGCAGAAATAATGTCCGAAATTTTTGGAATCGACATTCCGTTTAATCGTATTCAGTTTGTGCAGCAGGTTGGTCAAAAAGCTGTTATTTTTAAATTAAATGTCAGACCAGTTGAAGGCGTCATTCTTAGTAAACAGGAAATATTAGAAATTGGATTTACTTTTAAGTTGATGGAAAAACTTGAATAATAAATGGACAATTGTTCATTGAATTAAAATTGTATTTGGAAAGAAAAATTAGGTGTAAATGGTTGCGCATTAATTAAAGTCGTCTGACCAAAAGATGTATTATCAAAATCGAATTTGCGTGTATAAATGTCATTATAATTTTTAAAGTTTAACACATTAATTATTGATGCTCCAATTTTTATTTCGACTTTTTTAAAATTAAACGTCCGGTTAACCGAAACATCAACTCTGTTAAAATTCGGAAGACGCGCATAATCTCGCCAAGTGTTGAATTGCCCATCCATGCCAGTATCTGTGATATATGGTTGTCCTGTCGAAAATGAATAAACTGCCGAAAAATTCCATTTATTAACTGCAAACATATTTACCCAGTTCAATTTAAAATGTTGGTCATAAGGCGCGGGAATGTATGCACCTTGATTGATGTCTGCAAATTTCTGAACTGACTCTGTAAACGAAAAACTCAACCAACTTGTATAAAAATGTTTTTCATATTTTACTAATAAATCCGCACCATAAGCCACTCCATTTCCTGTTGTAAATGTACTCGGTTTTAAGTTTGGATTATGGTCTGGATCGCCGGGAAAAAATTGTGGAAAATCGGAGTTTTGTAAATATTGCGAAATAAATAAATATTGCTGAATGTTTTTTGTAACTTTATAATAGGCTTCGAAGTCGATATAGAAATCTTTTAAATTCAAACCGGCGCCGGCAATCAAATGGTCTGACGATAAAACGGGATGTGTTTTGTTGTCAGTCAAAATCCAGAAGTCGCGGTTGTAGCCGTAACCTTGGTCAGAAATTACTTTGTCAATATATTGGTAATAACGACCGGTGGCGAATTTGAAAAGTAATAAATCGTTCGCCTGATAATTAATTGATAAACGTGGTTCGAAATAAAGTTGCGAAGTATTTGTGTAGTAGTTGCACCGCAGTCCAGCCTTGATACTAAGCTGATTAATTGGCGAAAATTTGTCCTGTACAAAAACGTTATATAACCACGCCGATTGATTAAGATCATTGTATTGATATTGTTTATCAGCATCTTTATCGTAAGTATAACCGTTTTGACGGGCTAACAATCCAAAATCGATTTGGTTTTTAGAATCCAGCGTAAACGTATTTTTTATGGACGCCGAAAAATCGCTTAACTTATTGGTTTCTTGGAGCGCAAAATTATTTTTGGGTTGTGGTAAAAATCTACTGTCGGCAGTATTTTGCGAATCGCGCGTGATGGTCGTATTGTTATAATAATTATTTGTGTAGCCCGAATAACCAACTTGTACATTCGAAAAAAAACTTCCGTTCCATTGTTTCATCCACGAGCCGCTGACGCCGTAATTAGCCCACTGATTTTTGTCGATGGTGTTAACCAATAAATCTTTATATTGACTGTTGTTCGAATTGTCTAAAAAATCCTGACCACCATAAATACTCAACGAAATTTTTTCGTTGTCGCTGATTTTGTAACTTGCCTTGGTGTTGAAATCGTAGAAATAATATTTTGGTGTTAACTGAATTGCACCGGGTGGTATTTGCAGGTTTGGCTCGCTTAATTGATTTTTAAGCAAATCACTAAATAAATAAGTCGGATAAACATTGTTGTATGTGCGACGTCCAGCCATAAGCAACGTAAAATTTTTGCTGACCGGAACTTCAACAGCCAGATTTGCGTCGATTAAATTGATGCTTCCAAAAACCACAGGTTTATTTTGATCGCCGGTCTTTCCTGTAATATCAATTATTCCCGACACGCGCTCGCCGTAACGCGAATCGAAACCGCCGCGATAAATCTGAATGTCTTTGACAACATTTGGATTGATAAACGAAAACGTTCCGAAAAAATGATCAAGATTGTATAATGTAAAACCGTCGAGCAACACAAGATTCTGATCGCCGGAACCACCACGAATATTCAGGTCTGCCGAGTTTTGGCTCGACGAAATTCCCGGCAACAATTGTAATGTCCTGAAAACGTCTGTTTCGCCAATATTTGGCAGATTCGAAAAACTTGTCGGATTGATTGTCAGATGTCCGGCATCTTCGCCGGTCGAAATCATTGTTAGTTTTTCGGCTTTGACATCAACCGCTTTAATCATCAGATTCTTTTTATCTAACTTGAAATTGCAATTCACCAGCGAGTCGCGCAACGAAACCATTGTGTCGAGCGTGTTATAACCAAGATAATTAATGTTTAAATGAATCGAATTATTTGAACTTTTGTAACTGAATGTTCCGCCGGTCGATGCAGTCAAACTTGTATTTTCGTCGGGAATAATGACATTTACGTAAGGCAGAAATTCGCCGGATTCGCGGTCAGATATCAAAGCGATAATTTTGTAATTATTAACAACAAGTTTTTCATTTGTTTGTTCCGATTTCACAATCATATATGTATTGTGTTTATACAAAAAACCAAAGCCAGTATTTTTCAAAACGTCATTCAATATTTGCTGCGGATTGTTGATGGTAACGTCGCCCGAAACGTTGATGTCTTTAAGTTTTTGAACATCAAAAGCAATGTTTATTTTTAACTGCGTGGCTATTAATTGCAAAGCGTCTGGCAAGGATTTCCCTGCCAGACGTAGCGCTGAGTTTTGCGCGACCACATGTTGACTGAATAGACTGACGAATAAAATGATAATCAGTAAATTTGTGCCATTAGCGGTCGTTTTTATGCGTGATAATAACTTTGTGTCCTGGTCGAATCTCATAATTTAAGTCCATTGGAATACATACAATATCCAACGTTTCGATAAGGTTTTTATTTGAAAAACTTCCGGTAAAAAATCGATTTTCCAATCCAGCCGGCGCCTCAATCGATACGTCAAATTGTCTTTCAACCTCGTCAAAGATAGTCATCAACGATTTATTATCAAAATAAAAAATGCCGGTTCGCCACGTTGACGTTTTTTCAATATTTTTTTCGGTAGTTTTTTCAAGTTGATTATTATTCATTTCGACGCTTTCGCCGGGTATAATAATTTCGGTTTGACTATTCGACGTAACCTGCACACGACCTGTGTGGCAAGTAACTTTGAACCCTTCGTCGCGCGAAAAAACGTTGAGTGTTGTTCCTAAAATTTGCACCTTTGCTTTGGGCGTTTCGATTAAAAATTTGCTTCCTTTGCGGACATCGAAAAAAGCTTCGCCAACAAGTTTCAACTGACGGTTTTTAACGAAACTGAATTTTGAAAATTTGATTTCGGAGCAAGCGTTGAGATAAACCACCGAACCGTCGGGCAATTGATATTGAATTTGTTTGCCGACGCCTGCAACAATTTTTTGTTGGTCAAACAAATTGAACAAAAAATAAAGTCCCATTAAAACAACCAGAGACGCTGCAATGCTAAATATAAATGGACGATAATTTGTTGGCATCTTCATTGTCGATTTTTGTCCCAATTCAATTTTTTGCAGCAGATTGTCAAAAATTTCTTTTTTGTGACGACTTTCCGGTACTTTATAATTCGACAAACGATTATAAATTTCGGTGTCTAAATTTTCACCGAAATAATCTCTGTGCAATTTATTATGTATATTATTTTCCATGATTTTGTATTTAAAATTTTCCGGTTATATATTTTCGTAGATGTTCCAACGCTTTGCTCATTCTTTTTTCGACTGCTTTGACAGAGATACCAAGATTTTCAGCAATATCATTGTACGTAAAATCGTCGATGCGGTTCATCAGAAAGACTTCGCGGTTTTTGTCGCTCAGTTCCGAAAGTGCGCGCTGCAGTTTTGCGTCAAACTCTTTCATTTCCATTTCAAACTCCGGCGACTCGACTGATTTATTGTCTTTCGTTTTATTTATAAACTTGAGAACCACTTTTTTTTGTTGATAATTGTTAATAAAAATATGATTCGCAATGGTGTATAAATAAGCCCTGACAGTATCTATGCAAACCGTGTCGCGCTTTTCCCAAACTTTTAAGAACGTTTCTTGTACAATATCTTCAGCTTGTTGGACGTCGCCGGTTTTGTAGTAAATAAAATTCCGTAAACTGTCAAACCAAGTGTCAAAAATTTCCTTAAATTCGCTTTTGTCGATGCCCATTTTCTTCACCAAAGGCTTCGATATTGCTGGAGTTTCCAATTGTTCTGATTTTATCGATTGCAATGCTATAAAATTTTATGTTCCATCCTTTTTTCAATGTTAATACAAAGGATAATATTTTTTCCCTACCCGATTTATTCCAATTGTATTTTTTTTAACTTTGCACCAACACAATTAAATTTATACTGATGACAAAGCAGGATTCTTTAAAACGGATTGAATTTCTAAGGACTGAATTAAACAAACATAATACCAATTATTATGTTTTGAACAATCCGGTAATCGGCGATTTTGAGTTTGACAAGTTGATGACAGAATTAATACAACTCGAGAAACAATTTCCCGAATATTTCGACGAAAATTCGCCATCACAGCGTGTCGGTAGCGACTTGAACAAAGAGTTTGTGCAAGTGCAACATAAATATCCGATGCTTTCGCTTGGCAACACTTACAACGAAGCCGAACTTTTTGATTTTGACATGCGCATCAAAAAAAGTATTGGCGCTAATTTCGAATACGATTGCGAATTAAAGTTTGATGGCGCTTCGATAAGCCTATCTTATGAAAACGGGAAACTCATCCGTGCTGTAACGCGCGGCGACGGCGAAAAAGGCGACGACGTAACCGCGAATGTCAAAACAATAAAAAGTGTTCCGTTGACTTTGCAAGGCGCAGGTTTTCCGGCGTCTTTCGAAATTCGCGGAGAAATTTTAATGCCACATGCCGTCTTCCAAAAACTAAACAGCGAGCGCGAAGCAAACAGCGAACAGCCATTTGCAAATCCACGCAACGCCGCAGCCGGAACGTTGAAAATACAAAACTCGGCAGCAATGGCAAAACGTCCGTTGGATTGTTTTCTGTATTTTTTGCTGGGCGACGTGTTGCCGACAGATTCGCATTTCGAAAATCTGGAATTGGCAAAGTCGTGGGGATTTAAAATTTCGCCAAACATGCAAAAATGTTCCGACATAAATCAAATTATCAATTTCATCAATTACTGGAATATTGAACGCACAAAATTACCTTTTGACATTGACGGAATTGTTATAAAAGTTGACTCACTCAAACAACAAGACGAATTGGGTTTTACGGCAAAGTCGCCACGATGGGCAATTTCGTACAAATTTAAAGCCGAGCAAGTCAGCACAGAATTGTTGTCAATTGCTTATCAGGTGGGACGCACCGGCGCTATAACACCGGTTGCAAACTTAAAACCAATTTTACTTGCAGGTTCGACTGTCAAACGTGCGTCGCTCCACAATGCCGACCAGATTGCGATGTTGGATATTCGTGTTGGCGACACAGTTTTTGTAGAAAAAGGCGGCGAAATAATTCCGAAAGTTGTTGGCGTCGATATTTCGAAACGTCCGTTGTTTGCAGAGCCTGTAAAATATATTGATGTCTGTCCAGAATGTGGAACTTCACTTGTAAGACGCGACGGCGAAGCGAAACATTTTTGTACCAATGACAACGGTTGTCCGCCACAAATAACAGGTCGCATAGAGCATTTTGTTTCGCGTGACGCAATGAATATCGACAGTTTAGGGCAAGACAGAATAGAATTGCTTTTTGACAAAGGTTTGATAAAAAATATTAGCGATTTGTACCAACTGAAATATGAACAACTTTTTGGTCTCGAAAAAATTATGAAAACTTCGACGGACGAAAAACCGCGCAAAGTAAGTTTTAAAGAAAAAACTGCTGAAAATATTATCAAAGGAATTGAAGCGTCGAAAACTGTTCCGTTCGAGCGGGTTTTGTTTGCGCTTGGAATCCGTTACGTTGGCGAAACTGTTGCTAAAAAACTGGCATTTTATTTTAAAAATATTCACAAATTAAAATCAGCAACATTTGAAGAACTTAAAAACGTTGGCGACATTGGCGATGTGATTGCACAAAGTGTGATTGATTTTTTTGCCGACGAGAAAAATAATTCGATTGTAAATGAGTTATTAAAACAAGGATTGCAATTTGAACTTTCCGAAAGTAATTTAGAGAAAGGCAGTAATAAATTGTCAGGGAAATCGATTGTGGTCAGCGGTTCTTTTGCAACGCCGCAACGTCGCAAAGAATTGGAAAAAATGATTGAACTAAACGGAGGCAAAAACGCAAGCGGTGTTACTTCGAAAACAAGTTTTATTGTTGCCGGCGAAAATATGGGACCCGAAAAACGCAAAAAAGCCGAAGACTTAGGAATTGCAATCATTTCGGAAGAAGAATTTTTGAAACTAGTAGATTAATAAAATCCGGCATATTTGTTTAAAATCTCAAACTCACTCTTAATCCGGTTTGTGTATATTTTCCATCCATAATTTGCGAAAATACACTCAGCGAAAAAACTGCGTAAATCTGACTCAATCCATACCCAATTTCAAGATAATTTTTAAAGTTATCAGAATATAAATAATTGACATAAATGTTTTCCCGCCAAATCAATCGCTTATTTAATACCGGCAAGTATTTCAATAAAATATAAGACGAACTATAAGCTGCATGACCTTCGATAAATTGATTAGGCGTACTCAATTCGTAATATTTCGGAAAGACAAAGGTGTTTGTCAAGTCGCCAATAAAAACAGGCAAGTCGCTACTTTGAACATGTTTAAAGTCAACAAAACTTAATTTTTTATCAGACAAAAATTTGCCTGCTTTAAGCGAATAACTCAAAGAACCATAGGCGATGGTAGGTATGTATTGATTTATTCCAAGTTGAATGTAATCAAAATCGGATTGTGCAATGTTAGAAATTGGAAATGCCTTTTTGTAAAACAAAGTAAAACTTGGCCAAACCGATCTTTGATTGTATTTTATGCCGTCTCTGATGCGGTAATATTGCATTGGTGTGTATTTTAACATAATTCTAAAACTGGCGGTATTAAACGAATCCAATGAATAAGCTGACAAATATTGATTGACCGGAATATTGTTTGTATAATCGCGCGCATTCTTGTAAAAGATTGAAAAACTGCTAATATTTTGTTCGGTTTTGTGCTGGTCGTATTCTAATTGCGTCGAAAAAGCTAAACCATTAACAGGCTCAATGTCATACTTAAACAAGAAATAATTTCGCTGATAATATTTCGCATAATTTCGCCGGAAAAACAAAGAAGTAATTGTATTTTCGAAACGCGAAATGCTATGATTAAAATTATAATCGTCGCTGATGCTTCCAATTTCGGAATACAAAGAACCACATTTTAATGGACTTACATTCAAAAAAGTATTTAACACGCCATACAATTTATTCCGGTTGATTGAATAATAAATTTTGGGATTAAAACTTAGTTTGCGCGTAGAATCGATGTTCTTAACAATTGAAACACTTTGTCCAACAATCCAACCATCAACAGTGTTGAAATTCAGACTTTCCCTATTAACTAAACCATTGTAATAAAATTTCAGCGAACTGTCTTTCGAATAAAAAGTTTTTTCGAATACATAATCTTCGGGGTGATATTTGCGCGATTTCTTTTTGGTTGTGTCATTCTTTATTTTTCCTGTTTCGATGCTAATTAAAGAATCGTTTATTTTATAACTTTTTATTTCGTCGATGGTTAAAGGCGCAGGTCTGGCAGTGCTCCAATAGTTTGTGTCTTTGCTGAATGCTCCTTTTTCGACCACCAGATTACGATTATCTTTTATTTCGAGCGATTTTTTCTCATCATCGTTTTGTTTTTGCATCAATTTAGCAACTTGTTTGGTTTGATGGTTTGTCAATTTTTCTTTGCTTAATAATTTGTCTAACTTCTTTTGTTCTTTTGCCTTTAACTTATTTTTTACAACGTTTGCAGTCGAATCTTTCATTTCATTTTGGCGTTTATAATACGTCGCAAGCATTTTGGGAATTGGCAACTTTTCATTTACAACAATGTTTTTATATTTGGTTGACGTTCCCATTGAACCGTCAACAGTAACGCCCATCAAATCAATTGCAATTTTAAAATTTGTGCTGACCGGCATCCATACATTATCTTTAATAAGTCCGTACAATTGCACGATGTTTGTTTTTTGACCGACGTTTTCGTTTACAACATCAATAGAATGAATGCTCCACAGTTGGTCGATAATGCGAATTGTTCCTGAAAGCATTTTTTCGTTTTTGTTTTTTGGAACGACGCGGATTTTATAAACCGTTTTGCCAGACTCGACTGTAAAACCCTCGTAAACAAATCTGTAATACGAAAAAGCATCGGGCGACAATGGCGAAATAATTCCGAAAAGATTTGGTTGATAAAAACTACCATTCAAATATCCAAACACTTCGTCTTTGCCTGCCATCTTCCACGACGCTTTTGATGAAATAACTTTTTGTGTATATTTTTTTGGCGCGTCATAAATTATTTCGCTCAGATTTTCCTGCAAAAAAACATCGCCGGTCTTTACTTTTCTGCCGTTTACGTCGGTCATCATACCTATAAGTTTTGGCATGTTTATAACTTTAAAACTTCCTTTGATATACACTTCCGATTCGAAATGTTTTACCTGATTGTTGTAGTACGACGCCAGACTAATTGCCTTGCGCATAATTGGATAAGCAGGGTCTTCTTTGTTTGCCTTTATTTTGACTTCGCTCAGTTCGTAAACTTGTTCGAGCAAAATGATATTTACAATTTCGGTTTTATTTGCTTTGACTGTAACGGTTTTTGTTTGCGGCATAAAACCCAACGCGCGGAAAGTAATTGTATAATCTCCGTCGGCAAGTTTTAGATTATAATCGCCGTCAAAAGTGCTTTGTGTGCCGCTTTGCAGTTGTTGTACATACACCGACGCAAACGCAATTGGTTTATTGTTTTTGTCTTTTACAGTTCCTTTAATGCCTTGCGAAAATGCAATATGCGAAATGATTACAAATAACAAAACGGAGATTAGTCTCATGCTTGGTTGTGATAATTGAGTTTAACAAAAAGGATTTTACGTCCATAGAATTTTGGCAAATGTACAACTAAGACGGAGTAAACAAAAAAAAATGCAAAGTGGTAAAAAAAAGGATTCAATTTTCAGCTTCAGCGTCAATAGATTTCAAAACCTTTTGTACTTCTTTTTCGGCAGTGTGCAGTTTGTCTTTGCAAAGCGTCAATAAAAAAGTCATGCGTTTCACTTTTTCGGTCAGGTCGTCAACATCTAAATCTTCGTTTTCAATCTGATAAATAATGCCTTCAATTTCGGCAAGCGCATCGTTGTAAGTTATTTTTTTTGACATTGTTCGCAAGTTTATAGTTCGACAGATTTATAAATCGATTCGAGTTTTTGTTCTTCGTTTTCCCAACACAAATCGCGTTTTGCAAAAATAAGATTTTCTTTCCAAATTTTCCGGCTTTCAGTATCGTTTAATATAAAATTTAATTTTTCAGCAAGATATGTTGGATTATGATTTTCGGCAAGAACACCAATATTATAAGCATTTAAAATGATTGACATTTCTGGCAACGCAGACGCCAGCACAGGCACACCGGCGTGAATGTAATCGAACAACCGGTTTGGCAAAACGTACCGGTAACTCAATCCGGTGTCGTCTTGCAATGAAATGCCGACTGTCGCAAGTTTTGTATAGTTAATCAATTCTTCCAAAGGAATTTTTCCGGTAAACGTAACTTTGTTTTGTAATTGAAGCTGTGCAGTCAACGTTTTTAATTGTTGCGAAATATCGCCGTCGCCGACAATAAGAAAATGTGCGTCGTTAATAAATTGCATTGCTTCGATAATGTGTTCAATGCCGCGTCCCACATTTAAAGCGCCTTGATAAAGTATGATGTTCGAAAACGGAAACGATAAATCTTTTAATTTATATGATAGATTGATTGCCGGAATGTTGCGCACCACCTGCATTGTAACGCCATACTTTATTTTATATTCATCAGCAATTGATTGACAAACTGTGTAGGAAAAAGAAAGTCTTGGTAAAATAAACTTTTCTATTGACAGCCAGGCATTGCGCGCAAACGAACGACCAATCAATTCGGGTACTTCGGTAAAATATTCGTGGCTGTCGTAAACTAATTTTTTCCGTCGCAAAATCGACGCAAAATAACACGCAGGTAATGTATCTAAGTCATTTGCAACATAAACATCAAACTGCGAAAAAAATAAAAACAAAAACAAACGCAAATTATATTCGGCATAAAATAATGGTCCAGTTGTGAAAAGCAAAAATATACGTTTTGTTTTATAATTTCTTGGATTGACAGGCATACTGTTTTTCAAACATCGTCCGACTAAAGTTACGTCGCACCCAAATTTGATTAACGAATTGGCAACCTTATTCATGCGTTGATCCGAAACCAAATCGTTGGTAACAGCCAGAACAATTTTCATTTTTCTTAACATATATTTTTTGGAGTTGACGATTTAGAGTATTAATTTAGCAATCGAAAATTAAGCGTTATGTTTAATAAGAATATGCCTTAATTTTATTTGCAAAGATTAATAATTTGGTTTATTTTTTCCTAATTTTGTACAAAATAAATGCGATGCAAAAAGTTTTATTGACCATAGATAATTCTAAAAATGCTTATCTTCTTCTTAATTTGATAAAACAATTTGATTTTGTTCGTTCAGTTGAATTAGAAAAAAATAAAATTAACGAAGAAGCTGAAGAAGAAATTTTTATTGACAATTGGGCAGATGATTTTTATCTGGATGATTTAAACATGAATGTGCGGGAATTTCGTTTACAGACATTGCAAGATGAAAAAGAAGCAGGAATGACAAAGCAGGAATTTTTTCAGTCGATGAATAAATGGAGAACTACAAAAGAGAAATAATTGTTCTGCCAAGTTTTAAAAAATCTTTGATCGAAATTTGGAATTACATTGCGGCAGGTTCTATAAAAAATGCCGATAAATTCATAACTGATTTAGAAAAAGTTATAAATCACATTGAAAAATAGCCAGATGCAAATCCAATGTTTAAGCCATTGTCAGGAAAAAGGAAATTATACAGATATAAAATTTATAAAAAGAATTATCTTATTATTTTTAGAAACTGTTTAAAATTAATAATAAAATGAATTAAAAAACTGGCTAACAAGTTATTAATTGATAAATTATATGTATCTTTAAGGTTATCAATCACT
>Ga0265327_10002232_pt1 | contig 21026 bp, 14 predicted proteins | sample 41621metaG_FD_202089 | JGI IMG/M metagenome (GOLD analysis project Ga0265327, IMG submission 202089) | Rhizosphere microbial communities from Carex aquatilis grown in University of Washington, Seatle, WA, United States - 4-16-21 metaG | ecosystem: Host-associated > Plants > Roots > Rhizosphere...
TGCTTTGAGACGAATTCCATGGTTCGATTGGCCGTCAGTGTCGATTCCAGGATTGATGCCAGGGTCCCGTCGTCTGTTCGGGAAACTTCCTGTCGTTGGAGGTAGCCTTTGCGGGCCTCGTCCAACTCTTTCTGTGTGACTCCGGTTTCCAGGATCTTGGCGAGTTCTTCTCGAATGCCCAGGGTGAGCTTGTCGAGATTGGAAGGATTATAGATGGCGTAGATTGTCATGGTGGCCCGTGGATCAAGCGAACTGGCGCCAAATGTTGACCCGACACCATAAGACAGGCCCTCACGCTGGCGGATTCGATCCCCGAGACGTGAGGAGAGTGCACCCGCTCCAAGGATGTAGTTCCCGATGACCAGCGCGGGGTAATCCGGATCATCATCGCGCATCGGCATGATGGCCCCGGCAAAGTAGAAGGCATTGGCCTTGTCAGGCGTCTCGATCTTGACGGTCTCACCCTTGATCTCAACATCGCCCCGGCGACCAATCCGTTCATAGGGAAGCTTGGACTTCCATCCCTTCAGCATTCCTGTCAGTGACGCGATCGTCGCTTCCTCATCGAAATCACCAACGACAACCACCTGACCTGCCTGGGCGCCCATGAAGTCGGTGTACAGCTGACGGATGGAGGCGATGGTCAGCAGATCGGTCAGGGCGATTTCTTCCTGGATCGTCGGGTAATATCGGACATCGCCGACCGGATAGGGACTCAGTGCCCGCCGGACAGCCCGGATGGACAATTGCTGGGGATCGGTCAATCCCTGTTCCAAGTCAGACCGTTGTCCCTGTTTCAGGATGTCCAGTTCCGACGCGGGGAACGCGGGTTCCCGCAGGATCTGCTTCAGAAGGTCCAGGACCACCGGCAGTTTGTCACGCTTCGTCTGAACGACGAACGACGCTTCGCCGGCGCTTCCGGATGCGCCCAGTGATGCCGAGTTCTGGTCCAGGGTATCCTGGATCTGTTGCCGCGTCAGTTGCTTGGTACCGCGGGTCATCATGGATGGCATGAACTCGGCGACGGTGGCCAGGTTCATCAGCGATTTCTCGTTGCCGTATCGCAACGTCAACTTAAGAACAACCGTGTTCCCGCGTGTCTTTTTCGAGAGAAGCGCGGCATCCAGACCTTCGATCTTCAGTCGGCGGGTCCGCGCCTCAATCTTGTCCGGCGCGACGTCAAACGCTTCGCCGACACTGGTTCCTTCACGACCTTTATAGTCGCCAATCATCTCTGCCAGATCGGGCTTGGCGGGAATGGGTGTCCGCTGAGCTTCCTTGGTGGGAATGTAGATTCCGATCGTCCGGTTGCTGGGTTGCAGGTAGGCCGCGGCGACGCGGTTTACGTCTTTGGCCGTCACCTGCTCAAGCCGATCGCGGTAGAGGAAATAGAGTCGCCAGTCCCCCTGTGCGGCCCATTCACTCAGTTGGATGGCGATTCGGGCGCTATTGGAGGCTTCCTGTTCGCGGTCTTTCAGCAGTCGCTGGCGAGCCCGCTCAACTTCTTCGTCCTTGACCCCCTGGTCCACCAGGACCTCGATCGTGTCAAGCAGTGTGTCGAGCACCGATTCGGGAGTGTTTCCGGCGGCGACTTCCGCCATGAACCGCAGGATCCCGGGATCGTGCAGCGCGAAGGCGGCCCCCGAAATGCTGGCGGCCTTTTTCTTCTCCACAAGTGCTTTATAGAGCCGACCGGACGGAACCATGGTCAAGATTGATTCCAGGACGTCGACGGCGGCAAAGTCGGGATGACCACCCGATGGGATATGGTACAACGCCCCGACATAGCCGACTTCGCCGACGCGACGCAACGTGACGGATCGTTCGCCATCCTGGGCGGGTTCTTCGGTATAAGTCTGATCCAGTTTGCGTGCTGGCCGGGGGATCTGGCCAAAGTGCTTGCCGATAAATTCCAGAGCCTTTTCCTTCTCGAACCGTCCCGCGATGATCACCATCGCGTTGTCGGGTTGATAGTACTTGGCATAGAACTGACGCAGCTTTTCAACGGGGACGCGTTCAATATCGGCCCGGTTTCCGATCGTGGATTTCCCATAGTTGTGCCAGTTGAACGCGGCACTGGTCATCCGCTGACCCAGAATCGAGTGCGGCTGGTTTTCGCCACGTTCAAACTCGTTCCGGACCACGGTCATTTCCGAAGCCAGGTCCTCGCCCTTGATGAAGCTGTTCATCATGCGATCCGCTTCCAGGCGAATGGCGAATTCCAGGTTGTCATCGCTGGCTGGAAGTGTTTCGAAATAATTCGTGCGATCGAGCCATGTCGTGCCGTTGAACTGCGCGCCGCGGGCCTGCAGGACCTTGGGAACCGACGGGTGATCCGGCGTCCCCTTGAACAGCATGTGCTCCAGCAGATGAGCCATTCCCGCCTCGCCATAGCCTTCGTGGCGCGAGCCGACGAAAATTGTCAGGTTCACGGTGACAGTCGGTTTGGAGGGATCCGGGAACAACAGGATCTTCAGGCCGTTTTCCAGTCGGTATTCACTGATGCCTTCAATCGTCGTGATGCTCATGGGTTTGGACGTTTCAGCTCCGTGAAGGGGGAATCTGGCGAACGCGACAACAGACAGCGTCAACGCCAACAAGAGAAGTCTACGGCAGGGCATCAAGGGCGACTCCTTCCATGAATCGAGCGAACTGGCTGAGACGGACTTCGAATCGTAGCAACCGTCCCGGTTGAAAGAAACCCGCTGTCAAGTGGACCACCTGTGCTACTTGTCCTCGGATTTCGGAAGGTCTCCCGCGACGGCATTCACCAGTCGCGACGGGTCAAAGTACTTCTGCATCGCCGCCTGGACCTGCTCGCGAGTCAGCTTCTTGACGGCCTCTTCGATTGATGACTGGAACTTCAATGTCCGGCCGGCGTAGAGCGCGTCTGCCAGCACCTGCGCCAGCTTGGAGTCGTCGCCGCGGTTGGCCTGCTGCGATTGCAGGAATCCCTGCTTGGACTCGGTCAGTTCGGCCTCGGTGACGCCATCCTTCAGCATGCGATCAAATTCCTCGCGCGCCAGCGACACCACCTTGGCCATGTTGTCGTTGTTGCTGATGGCATAGAGTGACAGCGTGGACCGCTGGTCGAGAGACATGGCGCGGAACGCGGATCCAACACCATACGACAGGCCTTCCTTCTCGCGAATCCGGCCCATCAGCCGTGATGCGAACCCGCTACCCCCCAGGATGTCATTTCCGATGAAGAGTGCCGGATACTCGGGAGCGTCGTCGCGCAGCGGCATCAGCAGCCCGGCGAAGTACATCGCATTGGCCTTGTCGGGCGTGTGAATCTTGATCATCTCGGGCGCCGGCAGCTTTTCGGCATCGCGGCGAATCCGGTCGTACGGCTCTTTCGATTTCCATCCCCCCAATAGCCCTGTCAGGGATTTGGCGACGCTGGCCTCGTCAAAGTCACCCACGATGACAAGTTCACCCGCTGAAGCACCCAGGAATTCGTCATAGATCCGCTTGACCGTCGCGACGTCGACCGCTTCAACGAGTTTCATTTCTTCTTGCGGACTGGCAACGGCACGGACGTCTCCGGCGGGATAGGGGCTCAATTTCTGCTGAACAGCACGCTGGGCCAGGAACTGGGGTTCGGCCGATTGTTCATCGAGCGTTCCCAACCGGTGACGCTTCAGGATCGCGAGTTCCGATTCGGGCAGGGTTGGTTCGCGCAGAACCTGCTTCAGCACGGCCAGCGCCGCGACCAGGTGTTCGCGCTTCGTCTGCAGAAAGAACTCGGCCTCGCCCGGTCGTCCATCAGCAACCAGCGTCGACTGCAGTTCATCCAGTCGATCCTGCAACTGTTCGGCATTCAGTTCACGGGTCCCATGAGCCATCAGATCGGGAAGGAAGCCGCAGGCTGTTCCCAGTCCCTGCAGGGACTTGGCCGAGCCATACCGCAGTCGCAGTCGAACCACGACGGAACCGCCCCGGTTCTTCTTGGAAAGCAACCCGACTTTGACCCCTTCGATGGTTGAACGTTTGACGCGAGCTTCGATCGCATCGGGGGAGGGATCGAAGACTTCCCCGATCGAGAACTCGGGTTTGCCACGATAGTCCTTGACCAGCGCGGCCACGTCCGGCGCTGCGGCAACGGGAGTTCGCTGCGGTTCCGTGGTCGGGACATAGACTCCGACCGTTCGATTGCTGGTTTGCAGGTATTTCTTCGCCACACGATCCACATCTGCCAGCGTGACTTTCGCCACGCGATCGCGAAACAGGAATGTCAATCGCCAGTCGCCGGCTCCCGACCATTCCGTCAGCCCGACCAGGAACTTGGGCGTTTCATTGGCGTGTTGATCCCACAGCTTCAGCAGGGTTCGCTTGGCGCGTGTCACTTCCTCTTCCGTCACCCCTTTCTGAACAACGACATCGATTGCGTCGAGCAGTCCTTCGACAATCGCATTCGGCTCGTTTCCCGCAGCCACTTCGGCGCTGAACAGCATCCCGCTGGGATCATGCCAGGCATAGGCTACCCCTTCCACCTTTGAGGCCAGTCGACGTTCGACCAGCGCCTTGTACAGTCGCCCGGTCTTGTCGGCCGACAAGATCGCTTCCAGCACCGAGACCGCAGCGAAATCCGGGTCAGACGCGGCTGGAATGTGATAGAGCACACTTGCAACAGCGACTTTGCCCACTCGGCGCAGGGTCACGTGCCGCTCGCCATCCTGAGCGGGCTCTTCGGTGTACGTGGAACGAACCGGCTCGGTCGGACGAGGAATCGATCCGAAGTACTTCTGCACCAGGGCCACCGTTTTGGCTTCATCGATCCGACCGCCAACGAACAGGACCACGTTGTCGGGCCGGTAGTACTTCTTATAGAAGGCGCGCAGGTTATCCGCCGGGACTCGCTCGATATCGGCACGGTTGCCAATGGTGGACTTGCCGTAGTTGTGCCATTCGAAGGCGGTCGCGAACATCCGTTGTTCCAGGATCATCTTCGGATTGTTTTCACCCATCTCGAATTCATTGCGGACCACAGTCATTTCACTGGCCAGGTCTTCGGCCTTGATCGGGCAATTCACCAGTCGGTCGGCTTCCCAGCCAATTGCGAACTCCAGGTTTTCGTCCGATGCCGGCAGCGTCTCGTAGTAGTTGGTGCGATCGACCCAGGTTGTCCCGTTGTAGTCGGCGCCGCGTTCCTGCAGATCGCGATCCGGCTGTGGGTGCTTTGCCGTCGGTTTGAACAGCATGTGTTCCAGCAGGTGTGCCATCCCGGCTTCACCGTAGCCTTCATGCTTGGAGCCAACCAGCACCGTCATGTTAACGGTCAACTTGTGTTTGGTCGGCTCGGCGAATACGACCAGTTTCAGGCCGTTGGCAAGCTGATATTCCGTAAACCCCTCGACACTGCCGATCTTCTTCGGCGGAGCAATTTCATCGGCCCCTGCTGCCATAGAAGTGCAGACCAGGATTGCTGCAAGACAGACCATCCACCGCGCGCGCATCGTAATCGACTCCATTATCAGCCAGGAATTCCTGTCCCATTCCATTTCGACATCCCGGAAGGATAGCGGACCGAACGCCCTGTGGCGAGAGTCCGCGCAGCCAGAAGCGGTGTATTCAGGGCGATTCATCTGGGCCCTTCAGGAGCCCAGCCAGTCGTGCTTTGACTGTCGCTGCTGATTTGCCTGCCAGTACTCGCCCGTCTGCGGATCCAGGCACGTCAGCCAGCCACCCTTATAAATCCAGGTGTCGATGCAGACGGCATAGCCAATGTCACTCGGTCGATAAGAGGTTTGCGGGGTATGACCGCAGACCATGATTTTGCCAGATTCGTGTGGCGAGGCATCAAAGAACCGCTCCCAGAACAGGTACTCGTCTGGTTGCTCCTCCAGCGGCAGGTCTGGAATGACGCCGGCATGAACGAAGAAATGCGTGGCGGTTTCCAAGTAGCGGCGCGTCTGGAACTCCAGGAACTGCCAGTGACTGGCCGGGACGTCGGTCAACTGGCCTGTAGTGCCTGCCGCAACGTAGGAATCGAGCGTCTTTCTCCCTCCCACCTGAAGCCATTCATCGAGCATGTCCTCCCCTTCGCGTGCCTCGAGCATCATGACTTCATGATTTCCCCGCAACGGGATGACCTGGCCCGCCGCGTGGCGAGCAATCACCCAATCGAGTACTTCACGTGACTGAGGGCCGCGATCAACGTAGTCGCCCAGGGTGACGATCAGATCATCCGGGCGAAACGGAACAATCTCCTCAAGCGTCTGCAAGGCGGCAAAGCATCCATGAATATCACCAATCGCCAGTAGTCGGGGCATGTGCGTGTTGCCTGGTGCGTAGCCGAAAGGCCCAAGAGAAGGTCAGCGAGTCCGATTCACGAGTTCACCCTGGCTGGTTGCATGAAACTCCCGGCACATCGCATCATGGAACCGGGCGACATTCGCCGACTCGATCGTACTCTGGCGATTGGCCGCGGGGCACGCCGCGGATCGAATCGCGACGATATCGGCCCCGATCTCTCGCAGTGTCCCCAGGGATTCGATTGTCACTCCCCCGGCAACGGCAAAGAACAGGCCGTTGCGATGGCAATGATCCGCGGCGGTTCTCAGCGTTGACGGTGGAAGAAAGTCGAGGATCGTGCGGCCGGTTTTGGAATATGTGTCGATCAGCATGCCTGCACAACCGGTTTCCACCGCGGCGGCGAGGATGCGATCAAGCGGCGGGGATTCCGCCCCCTGCTCGTCGGCGTAGGCCACCGCGACCCAGCGGAGCGGCACAGCGCGGAGTCGGTCGAACTTCGCTCGAACGCGGGTCCATTCCTCTGGCCAGTCCGCCTGCTTCGCAAGCTGGCCTAATCCCAGTTTGGCGAAGGTCACCTCACCGGGGAGCGTCGGGACTTCAGTTCGCTCAATCCAATCTCGCAATTCACCGAGCGCAACGCTCAACGGTCGCCGATTGGAACCAAAACCTGATCCGACGGAAATGACGTCGCGCAGCGCGTGGCAGATCTCATTGATGACAACAGGGTCGGCCATTCCGAGTGAGCCGTGGATTGGCTCCTTGACGTCCAGGATCCCGGCCCCACCTGCGAGCGCAGAATGAGCTTCCATCACGGAGCGGACGCTCACCAGAAGTTGAGGCAGAATTGGACTCGGGTTGATTCCGTTCCCATCCCCGCGTGAAGGACTCGTGATCACTGATCCACCTGTTCCGTACCTTGTTGACGTTCCACCCGTCTGTATCAGATTTGCCCCGCCGCATGCAACTCGTGTGAAAAAGTCGAAGGTTCGCCTGTTGGAAAAGCCTTCGATCAATTGCTTTGAGGGCTAACACTGGCAGCGCGGAATCCAGGCGATTTGGTCGAACAGACGCGATAATCTCCACTTTTGGGTAACCTGCTGCGAGACCGCGGATCTCAAACTGCAGGGGATCTCGGATCGACCAGACTCTTTTGATGGCGGGCCAGGCATGAGGATGTTTCTCAGCATGACAGCGGATCGCTGCACGGAATGGACGCTCGGGATCGTCTCACTTCGACGTGTGGTGGTTTTCGCCATGACGGTCGGCCTTGCTGCTGCGGCGACCGCTGCAGAGGAGGCTGTTCCGGCTGCCTGGTCCCCGGACTTGATGATGCAGGTCAAGCGGGTTGGCAGCGTGCAGGTTTCACCCGATGGAAACCGCGTTGTCCTCACCGTACGTCAGGCGGTCATGGACGGGGACCTCAGCGAGTATCGGACGCACATTTCGCTCGCCAACATGAACGGCAGCAAGTCACGGCAACTGACTCAAGGCTAAAAATCCTGTGATGATCCGCAATGGTCGCCGGATGGAAAGTGGATCGCATTCGTGTCGGCCCGTGTCGGCAAGAAGAATCTGTGGGTGATTTCTCCTGACGGAGGCGAAGCGATTCCGCTGACCGATTTGAAATCGGATGTCAGCAGTTTTCGCTGGTCTCCCGACGGTCGCTCGTTGGCATTCACGGCGCTGGATCCGGTTACTGAGGCTGAAGAACAGCGGAGTCGTCAGAAGAATGATGCGAAAGTGGTGGATGAAAACATCAAGCTGATTCGTCTGCATGTGGTGGATTTCCATCCAGACTTGCCCATGTCGACGTCCCGGCAATTGACGACAGGACACATGAGTGTCGTGGTCGACGCGCGGGCTGGCCGATCAGGTTACGACTGGTCGCCCGATGGGAAGACAATTGTCATCTCGCACGCCACGTCACCGCGACCGGACGACTGGCCGTCGGCCGATCTTTCTCTGATCGATGTCGAATCGGGGACTGTTCAAACGCTGGCGAAATCGCCTGCTGCCGAAACAGGTCCGCTGTTTTCGCCGGATGGAAAGTCCATCGCCTATGCCGTCAGCGATGACCCGCCGACGTGGGGAGGGACTCGGATGATCCATGTCATCCCTTCAACGGGGGGAGCGGCCACCCGGCTGGCTGATACGTACGATGGATTTGGACGATATTCCGAACTGATCGGTTGGTCGTCCGATGGAACTCGTCTGTATTTCACCGAGATCCATGGGACGACGATGCGACTGCTGGAGTTGCCGTTACAGGGATCGCCCCGGCAAATCGATTGCTGGGGAGGGCTTCCTCCGGCCGGAATGTCCCAGGGGGGATTCTCTCTGAATTCATCACGGACCTATTTCGGTTTCGGTTGGGAAGAACTCGATCAGCCGCCGGAAGCGATGGTGACGCCGGTGGCACAATTTGAACCGAGAGCAGTCAGCGCCGTGCACTCGAGTCTGCCAAAACCGAAGTTGGGCGCGACCGAGGTGATTTCATGGAAATCGACGGAGGGGCTCGAGGTTGAAGGGCTTCTGACCTATCCGGCTGGCTATGAGTCGGGCAGGCGCTATCCGCTGTTACTTGTCATCCACGGCGGGCCGATGGGAGTTTTCACACAATCTTTTGATGGGAACCCCGGCACCTATCCTGTCGCAGCTTTTGCATCGCGCGGTTATGCCATGTTGCGTCCAAATCCCCGCGGCAGCAGTGGCTATGGCAAAAAGTTTCGATACGCCAATTATGGCGATTGGGGTGGCGGTGATTTTCGTGACATCATGGCTGGGGTCGATCACGTGATCGCCGAGGGGATTGCCGATCCGGATCGCCTGGGTGTGATGGGTTGGAGTTACGGCGGTTACATGACATCCTGGACGATTACTCAAACCAAACGCTTTCGTGCCGCGTCCGTGGGCGCCGGGGTCACGAACCTGATCAGCTTCACAGGGACGGCCGACATCCCTGGTTTTCTGTCTGACTACTTCGGTGGAGAATACTGGGACAAGTTCGACGTCTACCGATCTCATTCGGCCATGTTTCAGATCAAAGGTGTGACGACTCCGACCTTGATTCAGCATGGTGAACGGGACGAGCGAGTTCCGCTGCCACAGGGACAGGAACTTTACAATGCTCTCAAGCGGCAGGGTTGCCCGACCACGATGGTAATCTACCCGCGCACGCCGCACGGAATTGAAGAGCCTCGGCTGATGCTGGACTGCATGAACCGTAACCTGGGCTGGTTCGATCGGCATCTCGGTCATCCGAAAGAATAACCCTCGACGAATGCTGAGGAGGACTGGAGAATGCCCCCCTCACGCGGCTTTTAATTGAAGCGATTTCTCCAATGCACAGGCGGATGGTTTCATGATTCAATTTGACGGGACTCGGCGTTCATTCTTGAAGGCAACCGCCGCGGTGGCTGGAGCCATTCCGTTTCTGCAAGGGAGCTCGGCGGCCCACGCCGACGAACCAGGCGGGGCACTGATGGCCTACGTCGGGACGTTCAGTTCGCCGCTGCGCGATGTCCTGCCAACACAGGTGGATCTCCCACCGGGGAACGGTCGTGGGATTCACCTGTTTCAGGTGAATCGAACGACGGGTGCTTTGACTGCCGCCGGGATCTATGAATTGGGGACCAGCCCCAGTTGCCTGGTTGTGAATTCCAAGGGAACCCGGTTGTACTCGGCCAATGAGACGGATCGAGTCGGCGACAACAAGGAGGGGACCGTCAGCGCGTTCTCGATCAATCGTGCTGACGGGAAACTGACGCTGCTGAACACCGTTCGATCCGGAGGGGCAGGGCCGACGTATGTGAGCATTGATCACACAGGCCGATTCCTGCTGGTTGCGAACTATTTTGGCGGCTCCATTGCCGTGTTGCCGATCCTGCCCGATGGTCGTCTGGGAGAGGCCTCGGACATCAAGAACGATGCGGGGAAAATTGGTCCTGCCCGGGCGACGAACGCCCCTCCGGGAAGTTTTGCATTCAGCGGACATGACCGGACTCATGCGCACATGATCCAGGCTGATCCGACGGGGAAGTTTGTCCTGCACGTCGATCTGGGGCTGGACCAGATTTTTGTCTGGAAGTTCGACAGTCAGAAGGGACAGTTGACGCCGGGGGATGCCCATTCAGTGTCGTTGCCGCCGGGCGACGGCCCACGCCATTTCCATTTTCATCCCAACGGGCGCTGGTTCTATTCCGTTCAGGAAGAGGGTTCGACGGTCGTCCTCTTTGATTACAACGCCACAACCGGCCAATTGTCCTCGCGGCAGACGATTTCCACGCTGCCTCCCGGTTTTGGCGGCAGCAACTTCTGCTCGGAAATCCTGGTCTCGGCGGATGGGAAATTCGTCTATGCCGGGAATCGCCTGCACGACAGCATTGGCATCTTTTCCGTGGGAACCAGCGGTGAACTGACCTATCGAGGGGAAGAATGGACTCGCGGGAATTATCCACGCAGCTTCAATTTCGATCCGACCGGTCAGTTCCTGTATTGTTGCAATCAACGGGGCGACAACGTGGCGGTCTTCCGAGTAAATCGCGAAACCGGTGGACTCCAATTCACCGGGCACTACACACCCGTCGGTAATCCCTCAATCATTATTTTCCGTGATCTTGCCAAAGCGGATTCGCGATGAATTCACTCGATCAGGTTCACGATCTGCAGGCGGGGGCAGAGTTGGAGAATTGACGATGCGACGGAAAGTACCTGGCGTGGTTCTGTTGGTTTTGTTGTTGGATGTTGGGCTAACTTTTGCAATGTCAAGGGATGGGACCGCCAGTTGCGGCGGCTATCTTTCCATGAACAGAGGTCTGCAGGAGGCTCAGTTCGTTGCCGTTGGAGCGGGATTGATCGCAATCACATCAACACTGTGCGGACGATTCCTTAGAAGACGTCTGGTGAGAATTCAGAATCGTCGGTACCGAGTCATCGCTGCGATCCTCGCGGGGATCCTGCTGGCAATTGCGGCGGTTTCCTGGGTTCTCATCAGCCTGGCCCTTGTCTGGCTGGCAGCAATTTATTGGGGTTATTGGGTTTAATTGCCGTAGTTTGTTTCACACTTTCACCAGGGCCAGACACCATGGATCGACTCAAGGGTAAAGTGGCTGTGATTACAGGGGGCGGAGCCGGAATCGGCCGGGCGACTTGCGAGTTGTTCGCCGAGGAAGGGGCGGCCGTCGTCGTGGCGGAACGGGACGAAGCGAACGGGCGCGACGTTGCCGACGGGATCGTTCGTCGCGGCGGCCGTGCAATCTACGTTCAGACCGATGTGGCGAGCGAGGCCAGTGTCATCGCGATGTCGGCCGCCGCCAATCAGGCGTTTGGGCGGATCGACATTCTGGTGAACAATGCGGCCGTCTTCGTGTTGAATGGAATCGATGCCACGGTCGAAGAGTGGCGTGAAATCCTTGACGTGAATGTGGTCGGTCCGGCGCTGTGTGCCAAGCACTGCGTCCCTGTCATGCGTCGCGGCGGCGGTGGGTCAATCGTCAACCTTGCCTCAATCTCAAGTGTCATTGCGCAACCGCAAATGGTGACCTACAACGCCACCAAGGCGGCTGTGGCCAACATGACTCGCTGCATGGCCATGGACCTGGCAAAAGACAACATTCGCGTCAACGCCGTGGCACCCGGCGCCGTCTGGACTCAGATCGTGCAGCGAATCACGACAGAGAAGGGGTTGGATCGCGCTGGCGCCGATGCGGACCCGGAATGGGGCGGGGCTCACCTGCTGAAGCGGATTGCCGACCCGCGTGAAATCGCGTTTCCGATCCTGTTCCTGGCATCTGACGAAGCGTCGTTCATTACCGGTTCACTGCTGATGGTCGACGGTGGATACACCGCCCGCTGAGGTGCGGATTCTTTCGCAAGGAATCAGGTCAGCGAATAGGTGACAAACGGGTTTTCGCACGGATTGCCGAGTGCGACATGCAGTCGGCGATGTTCAGGTTCGGCGATCAGGGCAGCGACAGTCTTACCAGTGCACTCCAGCATCGGACCATTGGGGCCGGTGTGCGAATGCCGACAAATACTGACAGGGTGGCCGTCGTGATCCGCGAGGAACTTCTCTACGTCCTTCAATTGGATGGAGCCGAAGTTCGACTCGATCAACTGGCGCATCCGATCCAATCGCGGAAATGAATCACACGGGCTGTGCTGCCAGTTGGCGTGACAGGCGTGCTCGGCACACAGAAAATGATTGGAATGTGCCAGGAACCGCTGCGAATTGGCCAGGGCAAACGGCCCGTCACTGGTCAACTCGACATCCAGGATTGCTCCTGAGTCGTCTGCAAGCATGTAATTCCCATTGGAACAGACAGGAAACGCTCGCATCAATTGCAGGACGTCGCTCAGCGTCCGTTGTTCGAGAATCCGTCGTTTCAGCGGGTAATGTGATAACGCGAACTTCCAGCCCGGGCCCCCGCCCAGAGCATTCGCAAACTGAGACACTCCGTGCTCGTTGATGCCGTGGTAGCCCAGCATGCCGCCGAAGGTCCACATCAGCACTGCCGGCTTGTCGTTTGGACGCAGTCGCAGGACATAACCGAATTGTTCCAGTTCCGGTGGGTTATCGCTGGTCTGGCCAATATAGGTGGTTTTCTCAGTAGTACCACTCGCAGGAATTGCAAACGTTGTACAGGCGCCATCGCCGACCTGGGCCAATTCACCACGCAATTGAGCCACCAGTCCATCTTCAGGAGACAGGCCAGCACCCTCGGCAAGTCCAGTGGCCTCGGTGAGCAGATCTGGACATTGCTGCTGAAACAATGGCTGAAAGCTGGTGGCCCGCTGGCGTAGTTGCTGGCGAGTCCGCTGCAGGGACTCGGCCAGATACTCCAAATATCCGTGGATCTGCGTTGCAGCCTGTTCGCCGTGCTGGCGACCGAGTTCGCGCGGTGAGCCGTGAGCTTCAAATAGCGGATATTGCGGCATACGGACAATCGTCCCGGACTCGAAGGGAGATGACTTGCGAAAGTCGAACTCAAACTCGCACGAAGTCGCAATCGCCAATCAGGGGCGGTGATGAAAAGGAATCAGGCACCCCGATTCCTCGAGATGCCTGAGCCTGTAACAATCAACCTGGTGGTGGTGAGAACGGTGGAGGCGAAAAGGGCGGCGGTGAAAAGGGAGGGGGAGAGAACGGCGGAGGCGAAAAGGGTGGCGGCGAAAACGGCGGGGGAGAAAATGGAGGCGGTGAATAAGGAGGTGGAGATGCAGACATCAGTTGGCCCTTTCTGAGTAGATGGACGGTAGAATTACCGCGGATCACATCGATTTACGCCTTCCTATGCTAGAAAAGCCCATAGAAATCGCAAGCCTGATGCAATTGTCCACGAATGTTTCCACAGACCGTCCCGTCGTCAGCAGGGACTTGCCAGACGTCTCGAGTCGCTCCCTCCGGGGTGTCGTACCAATGCTTATGAAATCCTGGATCCTGGTAACAGTAGTGAATCAGACAGGGGCCTCGGGAGGTCACCGGGGGAAGGGGACGACTGCCATCTTGAGTGGTGATGCAGAGCCGGGTTAAAACAGGCTCAAGGCTCAGTTTCTCGGCGGCCATGATCAAAGCCCACATCGTACAGAGCCAATCCTTTTGAGGCCCAATATGGCAGCTGCGGGGTTTGGCGCCTGGATCGTCCAATGGCGCTGGCGGCACATCGGGAAACAGCTCCATCATTTCCAGCCAAAGATCGCTGAGCGGTTGTTTCAGCCTGGCGGGAATGACGTGGGGGACGCCTCCATTCGTGCGCGGGTCACGAATTCGTTGCGGATCAATTCCCGCACGGCGGCAGACATCATCGACGGCGGGCTGATAGGCGGGAACATTGGCATCCAGATAGCCGACAAAATCAAAACTCAACTGGTGTTCTGCCAGGGACAGTTCCTGCCAGGGAAGCGGCTGCAGAAACACCATGTCGGGATCGCAGATCACAAGATAGTCGGCGTCAGTTTGAACATGGCGCAGCGTCGCAGCCGTATTCCGTGGTGGATAATTGACACCGCGAATCCGTCGATAATCCGGCGCTGTTTGAACTCGGCCCCCCGCCTCGCGAATCCGTTCGAACCCACGCAACAGGGGTTGGCCGTCAGTATGGACCATGACGATGGGCGGGCGGCCCAGATGTCGGACGCACGAGGCGTGAAACAGCATCGCCTGCCAGACCATGTAGTGATTGTTTTCCGTGGAGACGACGATGTCATGCATCTGAATATCGGGCTCAACCAATGGAGTTGCGAATGCGCGATTGACACTGAAGCTGTGGCGACGTCGCCATCAGGGATTCGTTTGGCAGTCCCATCGAGATCCCGATCACGGTGGCATGTCAGTCGCCGGTTTTCTTCTGGAATGGGCGGATGCGCAGCTTTGTCTGGTGATCGGCGAAGGTCTGACCGTCAGGGCTGATTCCGAGCATGTAGTCTCGTTGCCATCCCCGTTCGACCACCGCGGGATCCTGTCTCTGCAGGGCTTCGTTGAATTCGCGGCGAGACTCGCGCCACTGCTCGTAGCGAGCGAACTGCTTCTGATCCGTATGCAGTGGCTGGCGGATTGGTTCCAGATTCTCCGCCAGGCCCCGTTCGACCGGAACGATCATGCAGATCGGTTCATCTCGTTCAAAACGAATCGTAAAGTTCTTTCGAGTCACCTTCCAGTTCATGGTAAACGTGGCATCGCTCCAGTCTGTCTCGACGATCCCTTCCAGAGGTTGAACGCCGTCCTTGATCCAATTGGCCGGTCCTTTGACCCACAGGTTGACACCCGTGGGTGTCCGGAACAGGTAGGGGATGCTGAACGTGACGATGCCATGTCCAAAGTGGCTTCGAATCCGTGTCTCCTGGGGACTATTGGGAAACCGGATCTTCAAATCGGCGATTTGATTGCCGCCGTTCCAGCGGAGCGTGAAATCCACCGGGTTGCGAATCACCCACCCCGCCTGATTGGCGATGACCAGGGGAAGGCACCGGTAGGCAAATCGATGGTACGACTGGTCCATCCAGTCTCGATCCGCGGAGGCCGGTTCCAGGTTCATGTCGGTCTGGGGCCCCAGTTCCCAGGCGTAAAGTTTGGCGGACCGTTTTCGTGCCATCAGGCGGCGCTGGCTTTCTACGAGAGGCGAAGGGAAAGACGACTCGACGGGAACCTCGGATTCAACAAGCTCGACGCCGAACTTACCCAGGTCAGGGACTCGCTTCGGACAGCAGAATCCGCATCTTGATGTTGCCGGACTTCATACTGCCGTCTCTGCAATCGATGCCCGATCTGCTCATTCGGAACTCTGTCAATTCGGGACAAGGGAGCGGATCGATTGTTTGACATGGAACTGTTGCCAGCGACTCATCCATTGGTCGCATGTCAGGTTGGTCACCGCGCCCCCGTCATGAATCCGTTGTGCCGACAGAATCTCGCCAAGCTGTTTCATTTCTTCCCGGGTCAGCTGCATCTTGGGCTCCATGATCCAATCATCCCAGCGGAACGTCTGGCATGGATTCAAACGTCCCGAGGCGACGATGTTGGTCCCGCTTCCGAGGGACAGTTGATAAACCATTCCCGTCATTCGCCGCGTTGGGGCAATCATTTTTCCCGTGCGGGATTCCCATGCCGACAGTTGACCTGATCGGTCACAGGTCAGAAAGAACTCATCTCCGGGAAGTGAGCAGACGCCAAACACCTGATCAGGCTGTTCGTGAGTTGCAAAAACGGTGGATCGCGAAGCAATGTCCCAGACGCGCGCGTGTCGGTCATCGCACGCCGTCAAAAGCCGTTTTCCGTCACCGGTGAATTGGGCGCTGAAGATCCAACCCGGATGGGGAAGAGGTTCCCCGTTGCGAGCTCCTGTCGTCGAATTCCACAGGCAGACGGTTTGGTCTGAAGAGCACGATGCAATCAGGCTGCCGTCCGGCGAAAACTGCACGTCGTGGACGAAGTCGCGCGGATGCCGCATGGCAAACTTGAACTGTCCCGTTGTCAGATCTCGCACTTCGGCGATGCTTTCGCTTCCCCAGACCGCGAACAGATCGCCGCGGGGGGAAATCCGGATGCGGTCGCGGATGACGTACCCGTGCGTTGCGGGAGTCCCATTCAGCCCCAATGCGGAATGACGGACCTTCCCGGTTGCCGCGTCAACGATCAGGATCTGACCATGATGGCAAAGTACCACAACCGTCTTCCCGTCAGGACTCGCTCGGACTGCGATGGGCTGGGTCGGAGTCGCGATGTCAGGAAACGTTGCCTGGCCGTTTGTGGAATTGACGAACCGAATGGTCCCCGGCGACTCCGGCTTCTGGTCTTTGAAACTCGGGTGAGTCTCCTCCTTCAGGCCTCCCCCCGCCAGGACAATCAGTGGGGATTCCGGGATGAAATCGGCGTCACTGATCAAGCCGGCGCCCGACAGGAATGGACCGATCGGAGCCCCGTTGACGGAATCGTGGACGGTCACAAACCGGCGATCCCGATGCCCGTCAAAGCTGCTGCTGATCCAGCGATCGCCAGCCGGATTGAAGCGAATGAACGGTCCTTCCGGTGCGCCGGCCACTGGTATCGAGGGGATCGTGGTGGGCGGTCTCCAGACTCGAACAACATGTCCCCCCCAGTTGACCGTGGCAAACGTCAATCCGTCCGGCGCCCAGACGCAACGATGTGCGGCCGAGTTGTGGGGGATTGGAGCACAGGCCGGGGTTCCTGAATGCACATCGAACATCTGCACTTCGTCGTCATTGCAGGTCGCCAGCAGAAGATGGCTGCCCGGATGAAAACCAAGCCCGTGAATCAAGTTTCGAAGTTTGATTGTGGTCCGGAGTGGTTTGTCGGACGTGACATCCAGCAGCAGTACATTCGAATTGTCACCGACCGCCACCCAGCGTCGGTCGGGCGAAACCGCCATCGCCAGAACTCGCGTTGCCGACTCGCGCCAGATGACACTTCTGGTCGGGATATCCCAACAGCAAACGGCCTGCTCATCACTGTTGAAAAAGACCATTCGATCATTGGTGACGAAGACCGGCAGAATCTCACCTTCCGAAACGGCCGGCAGTACCGGCAGAATGGGCTCGACGGTGGACGGATTGTCGGTTGTCGAGAACACGAAGATCCGGTGATGGTCCGTTCTCGCTGCGAATCGGCGGCCGTCAGGGCTGATCTCGATGGCCCGGACTCGACCTTGAACCGGATAGGGGACTGGGCGAGTCCGCTGGGCAAGGATGTCGTGGATCTGAACGGTGGTGTGGCCACCCAGGAACAACTGTTCATCGTTTGGGCTGAACTGAATTCGAACCACGGCATCCGAGTTGTCCCAACGGCACAATTCGGCTCCGGCGGGATGATCATAGAGTACGACGGTCTGGCGTGACGCCGCGGCGAGTCGTTTGCCGTCATGGCTCCAGGCCACTGCGGTGATTGGCTGAGCAAGCGGCAATGGATGTTGTTGCCCATCCGTGAGGTCCATCCATTCCGCGAATCCCGAGTTGGATAAGCTCAATAGTGCGTTTCCCGCCGGATGGTAGGCGAGCAGTTGATTCCATGAGTCCTGTTGAGGGAAGGCCAGGATGGGAATCGCGAATTGAGACAGCCAGGACTGCATGCGGATGCGATTGTGTCGCTCGCGCTCGGGAAAGCTGGCGGCTGCGGCGATCGCATTGCTGAACCACAGGATCGCCGCGTGCGGATCTCTGTTGCGGTCCGCGGTCAGGCCCGACTCCGTATAGTTGTCGACCAGGATCCGTTCAGCGTCCAACCGGGCTTCCTGTTCCTTCTCCCGCGCCGCACTTTCCAACTGCCTCGCCGCATTCGCCGCATTGGCTTCGTGTTCGGCACGGGTGGCGAGGACCTGAAACCGAAATGCCAGCCAGGGACCGCCAACCGCCAGGATCAGCATGATGGCCGCAAGTGTCCCTGTCAGCGATGCGATCATGCGATTTTTTCGACACCAGCGACCGAGTCGTTCGACGGGTCCCAGCGGCCGTGCCGTCAGGGGCAATCCCTTGAGCCAGTGGTCCAGGTCATCGGCAAACGCCTGCAGGTCCGGGTACCTTTCACGGGGATCCTTCTCAATCGCCTTCAAGCAACTCGCTTCGAGATCCCTCGGGATTCCAGGGCGAAGTTTTCGTGGCGAAGTTGGCAGACGGTTTGGATCGGCGACCTGCGACACCACGACGACCGGCCTGCCAACAAACGGAGTGCTGCCGCACAGCATTTCATACAGCACGACACCGACACTGTACTGGTCGCTGTGAGGCCCGACTTCTGCAACCAGGCCCCGAGCCTGCTCGGGAGACATGTAATTCGGCGTCCCGAGAATCTGACCTTCCACGGTCATGTTCGATTCGCCATCCGCAACGCGCTTGGCCAGTCCAAAATCCATGATCTGCGGGCGCCTGGCCCCGTTGATCATGATGTTTCCTGGTTTGATGTCGCGGTGAACCACCCCTTCGGAATGAGCGTAATGGAGTGCTTCTGCCACCTGGCGGATCCAGTCGACCGCCGTTCGGATGTCGAATCGCTTCTCGCGAATGACCTGTAACAGGGTCGTTCCATTCACAAATTCCGAGACCAGGTACGGGACCCCGTCAATGATTCCGGTTTCGTGCAGGGTGACGATATTGGGGTGATGCAGTCGCGCCGCGGATTTGGCTTCGCGGTAAAATCGTTCCAGCATCGTGGCGTCGGTCAATGCGAATCGTGGAACCTTGAGCGCCACCTCGCGATCGAGCAGCGGGTCGTATGCGCGGTAGACGATTCCGAATGCCCCTTGCCCCAGCACGGTCTGCACCAGGAACCTGCCGAACTGAGTCGGGATCTGGTTGGGTTGACGCTCCCCCGCCGAATTCCGGGTTTCATCGGACCGCGGGATGCTGTCGCGTGTTGCGTCTCCAGCAGCGCCCGAATTCAAATGGACCGTGGGGGCGATGATGGTCGGATGAAGAATCGACTCGTCCGTCTGATCACTGGATGAGTTCTTCGGACCGGCCCCCTGAGTGGCATCCGCCTGAGTGCGGGCCGAGTGGCATTGAGGACAATACGTCAGGGCTGGATCGGTCTGTTCGAAGACCATCCCGCAGATTGAACACGAATTCCGAGCTGTATCCATGCGGTCCCGCAGCCTGAATCATGCTTCGAATCGCTCGCAATCGGGGCAGAGTAAACCGGGCGTTCACCTGATGCCAGCATTGGATTGCTGAAAAACGGATTCTGTGCCAATTCCGCACGCATTTTTCGACCGGGTGTGGCGAGAAATTGCATTTTCGGGACGTGGCAGTACGATCAACAGAAGTTCATTTTCACCTTCCTGTTCAGTTCGTTTCTGCTCGGATTGGCCTTGCTCTGGCTGTGTCGCGAAGCGAACCGCCCCATTCCAAGTCAACGCCGCCGAACGAAGTAGGCTTGTCCTGCGATCGCCATCGGATCTTCGATCGAAATTCATGGTGAATCCACGATGAATCCGCCGTTGTCAAATGGTGAATCCGTCGATTGCAGCCGGGGTTGCTGCTACGATGCGACCGACAACGACGGGGCAACCCAGTGGACCTGGAAGACGAGAAAGCGTTCGCGACGTGTCGATTGATTCTAACTCCCGGCTCGACTCACCCCATCCGATGCGCACGGCATGGCTGGTTGTCATTTTGCTGATGCCGGTCGCTCTTTTGAACTACCTTGACCGGCAGATGCTCGCTTCGATGCAGGCCTCGGTGATGTCGGACATTCCCAGCATCCAGACCGAAGCCAACTGGGGATTCATGCTCGGTCAGTTCAAATGGGTCTATGCATTCTTGAGCCCGATTGGTGGTTATGTCGCGGATCGGTTCAGCCGGCGTCTGACAATTTGCGGCAGCCTGTTTGTCTGGTCGGCGGTGACCTGGTGGACTGGCCAGGTCACCACCTACCAGGATCTGCTCTGGGCTCGATCGATCATGGGGATCAGCGAGGCATTCTATATCCCTGCCGCACTGGCGCTGATTGCCGATTACCATACGGGAAGCACTCGATCCCGCGCCGTCGGGTTTCACCAGATGGCGATTTATTGCGGACAGATTGCGGGCGGCTTCGGCGGGTATGTTGCGGCCTCACCCCATTTGGGATGGCGCATGGCATTCGATGCCTGTGGCTTATTCGGGATGGCCTATGCCGTCCCGCTGGTGTTTCTGCTGCGCGATGCGCCGAAGGAAGTGGGGATCGCTCCGGTGGCGAAGACACCGCCGATTCGCGCCATCGCTGAACTTCTAACCAATGTCTCGTTCGTTCTGCTGGTTCTGTATTTCACGCTGCCCGCGCTGGCGGGCTGGGTCGTCCGGGACTGGATGCCCTCCATCCTGCGAGACCGGTTTCGAATCGGACAGGGCCAGGCCGGGGTCGCGGCGACGTTGTACTGGCAACTGGCCGCCATCTCGGGCGCCATGCTGGGGGGATGGCTGGCAGACTGGTGGATGCAGCGCAGCCACCGTGGTCGGATCAATGTCAGTGCCCTGGGGATGGTGCTGATCGTGCCCGCGATCTTTGGCGTGGGAAATGCCAGCACACTCACCATGGCTGTCCTGTTCCTGATCCTGTTCGGGCTGGGCTGGGGCTTTTTCGACTGTAATAACATGCCGATTCTGTCGCAGATCGTGCGGCCGGAATTGAGGGCGACCGGGTATGGAATCATGAACCTGGTCAGCATCAGTTGCGGAGGCCTGGCGGATTGGGGGTTTGGAACTTTGCGACAGCAACAGGTCCCGCTGAATGTGATTTTCAGCCTGTTCGCCAGTGCCGCAATCGTGTAAATTCTGCTGGTCCT
>Ga0265327_10002233_pt1 | contig 21024 bp, 54 predicted proteins | sample 41621metaG_FD_202089 | JGI IMG/M metagenome (GOLD analysis project Ga0265327, IMG submission 202089) | Rhizosphere microbial communities from Carex aquatilis grown in University of Washington, Seatle, WA, United States - 4-16-21 metaG | ecosystem: Host-associated > Plants > Roots > Rhizosphere...
TACTTCACAAGAATCGGGTCGGTCTTCGGCAGCATGCTGGGGGCGTCGATGATCGACGTGGTAACAATGTGAATGGGTTCGTCGTAGATCTTGGTGGTCATGGTGTTCCTTAGGGTTTTACTTCGGTGATCTTGGGTGGTTGCTCTTCACGGTAGACCTTCAATACCGGCACCAATTTATAGATGTAGCGACCACAGTTGTCGCCATCGTAATGATTCAGCAACTCCTCTTTCGCCCAATCCTTGGCTTGCTTCAATGACCCAGCTACGTCTTCAATGTTGACGCCACCTTCTAGTGTTAGTGGCTCATTGGAGACGATAAACATCTCGTGAGGCATTACAGCTTCTTCTCGACGTACTGTGTCTTAGCCCGTGAAATGGAGAGGATCGGGACTAGCTTGTAAATGATAGCCTCCTCCATGTCGTCGATATCACAGGAGTCCAGCAATTCATAGGCATCGCCCTTAGCGGACGTTAGATCAGTGAATACATTGAAATCACTCATATCGGATCCGCTTAAATTATCTTCGTCCGGTTTCGGGGAAGTAACGTATATCTGTGGTTTAGCCACTGTATTCCTTAGTTAGGTATTGTTCAGCTTCGGCTTCAGTAATACGTTTGACCTTGGCATTCTTGTGCCAACACTCGAATCTCCGCTCTGTGCCTTCTATCGTTTCTTTCGTGTAGTACCTGACGAACATAGGAGATACTACTTCGGCATAGAACTCATCGATTTCACAGAGATGCTCATGGAATATGTCATCGAGAATAACATCTATCTCACTGGCAAGTTCTTCGGTGACCCAGTCATGCTTAGCGCCTACAATAAAGTCTAGATTAACATGCTCCTGATAGAATATCTCGAACTCCCGGGCACCGTCCACGTTATGATAACTATGGACGATGCACCGTACAACGGCCGAGCGGGAAGCCTTAAGCGGCTTTACTGTGGGCATCTTTCCAACCATAAGCTAGATCCCACCACATGAACTCTCGATTAATCCTCGTTAGAGCCCAGCCAAACTCCCGCAGCCGCTTAGTGAACTGCTTCTTAAATTCGGCCTTCTCTTCTTTGGTCCACGAGTGTGTGGTATACCACTTCTCGGTCTTACAGAATTCGGGGTCATAGTTCAGCCCTATGACCTTGAACTGCATCTTCATCAACTCGTGTGTCAGCTCTTTAGTCGGTGGCTTACTCATACAGTGCAGCCAAATCTGTCAAACATAGCACGACCACGCTTTATCCGATAAGTCTCATTGCTATCATTTCCGTTTATAGAAATAATAGTCCAGCGCTTATCCTTGGGCGTCTCCAAATGCTGTAAACCCCCCTCGGTGCCATCCAGAAAATCTAGGGCGCAGATAAAGCCTTTTCGAAACTCATCTGAGCAGTTATCCAGCTCAACCATTGTCAATGCCCCAGCGGCCTGAGCGAGACTTTTACTCATCGTCGCCCTTAGCAGCCAAATACGCCTTTGAACGGTACTTCAAAATCAGACGACCGCCTAGCTCGTGGGCGTACTGCTCTTCCATGGGGTGAATCACGATACCTTCCTCTAGACAGTTCCCATTCTTGTTGAGGATGCTCTTCTGCTCAGCAGCCTTCTCGACTGATGGCAGACTCAGGTACTTCAGCCACTCCGATAGCTTGATATTGGCTGCCAGTACTGGTACTCGGTATGATATCATGCCGTGGTCACCGAGAACAGCGTGGATCTCATCGATGTTCAAGAACTTGTTACCGATCTTGATGTCGAAGATGTAGCCCTTGTACTCGTCGAACCCATAAATGTTGCCGCTGATACCACTGGCGCCCTTATTCGAGCCGCAGGCCTCGAAATAGATAAGAACGTCTTCCTTTTTCTCCGCGTAGAGCTTCGTGGCCAAGTTGATGAACCCATGGGATTCAGCGATCTGCCATAGCGGGTTATTCTTGTCTTTCTCAATGGTGAACCGCCGCTGGTTCACGTAGATCTTACCTTTGCGGCACAGCACAGCTGCGTTCTGACCCTCGATCTTGAGCGAGATCCAGACTTCCTTATCCATAAGGGACTCAGTGAGGTCCTTATAGCGGTTGCAGCCCTCGATATCGTAAACCGGCAGTCCTAGGGTATTGAGGGGAATCAAGACGCCAGGCGGTTTACCGTAGAGCCACTTCGTGAAGCCGTAGCCAAACAGCGTACGGAGAAGCTTCTTATGCCAGGGCCAACGCTTGGTGCGGCGATCCTGCTGCTCTGGGGTATCCTTGATCTCGTTCTTGCTCTCGGGGTCGTATTTGGTAACGCCCAGAAACTCGGTAATCTGCTCTGGCGTTGGACTTTTCTTCTTAGCCAGAAGATCCTTGATCAGGGATAGGTCCGTCGCGATACCCTGAGAGTAGGTACCCTTCAGCTTAATCGTCTTCACGCGGTTCTTAGCGTGACCCCCTAGCTTGCCCTGGAGACCCATCTTTTCGAGAACTGCATCGGGAACAATGGCATCTAGGGGGATATAGACGCACTCATCACCGACTTTGAATTGGTCTTTCAATACAACGAATGATAGGTCCATGCCTTTAAGGGTTGCCTTGACGATTCTGTCAGCACCCTTGATGGGCTCGATGGCACCGATGGTTTCTTTAGTTACGCCGAAGAACGACATTAGTTGGCTCCGTTTTTCTTTTGGATTTTCTTGTTGAAAGAAGCTATTTGCTTCTTGGTTTTAGGGGCTAGGTCATTGTCATAACACAGGTGAGCGTATTGATACGCCAAATTGCAGACCTGGCAGGTTTTGCCGTCTACTTCTCCGAATCCGGCACTACAGGTATTGTTCTTACACTTCGGACACTCGATATATGGTGCCTTACACATGGGGCACCACTGCCACAGGAATAGGGTGTGGTCAGCATCATCCGCCATTAGTCACCTTTTTAAGACCTTCTCGGCATATCGCTAGTTTCTCTAGTGCTTGATCCAGTAGAAGTAATGCCCGTTCGGCGTAGTGTATAATACCCTCTTGGAACGGTCTACCACCGTCGATATGCGGTATCTTGCCGGCAAGTTCTCGCTCACGCTCAGTCCGCTCTTCTTTCCAAACATCTATTGCTTGCAGTAGTGCCTGGTACTCATGGTCACTAACGGTTTTGCGATCGTTAAATATGGCTAAATTGGCTTGATCACAAGTTTGACGAGCCTTGACGTATTCGTCGTCAGCTGCCTCAAACAATTCGATGCGCTTGAGTACGTCGCGGCGATGTGCCGTAGCGAACTCTTCTATGGTTTTGTAGTTACCGGATTTGTACTCATTGTGTTCACCACTAATATCATACGAGCCAGTTATACGGCGAAACACCTCCTGCTCGGATTCTCTAATAGCTCGCGACCATGCACTTTCGCTGACTTGTTGTTTTGCTTTAGTCATATCAACGATCCTTGTTGCGGAGTCCACTCAGGCTTTACATAGCCCAGTAGATCCTTAGCTACTTCATACCAATCAACGAATGGTCTACGGAATGCCGCTCGTTCAACGAGCGGGCACCCATATGCGGCGTCATCTATGTAAATCTCGGCGTATACCTTAGGGCTCTTTGTCCAAGAATCCTGGTCGGGGTTGTGGTTAACGCCGTAAAGAGGAATTGCCTTATAAGTAAACCAATCTACGGCGTCTTGTAGTTCCTTACCGCTACGCATGGTGTTGAGGATAAGCTTTTTACCAGCGGCAGAAAGTAGTCGTAGGACATCGACACAGTACGGGACGTCGGCGCCTATATTGGGGTACCGATGATCGACGCAGGTGCCGTCGAAATCAACGGCGATGTATTTACCGTCGTACGGCATTACCGTCGGCCCTCGCCTTGGTAGATCCACTTGGTGATGCTACCGATAATGCTCTTGGCTACGGGGGTGGCCTTATCAATTTCGGCTTGTCTCGGCATATCGCGGGTTACTCGGTTGTACTGGCACAGCGTCGTAGCGACACTCGTTACGAGAGCCTGGTACTGAGCTGCGGCATCTTCAAAATCGACGTTGTCTGACTTCATGGGTTATTCCACGGTGGGACGGTGATGGTTTTACGGGACTGACGGATACGCTTGATACGGTTCTTGTCTTTAATGCAGATGCCGGTGTAGATAATGGCCTCTTTAATAGCCTCTTTAGCTTTCTCTACAGTTCCAAGTATAGCAGCGGAGTCTAGTGACTTGCCCCAGCAATATGCTAGGCGTATATTGCCATCTTCGTCTGTTACAAACGTACGTGATACGTATGTAGTAGACCACCAAGAGCCGCGCCTTACGATGTAGTAGTCCTCTATTGGTACTATTGAAAATGAACCTGGTTTGATCACTGTAACCCTTTAGGCATGTAAGTAAGCCGGATCCATGTCCGTGGTTTCGTCGATGCTTAGCTGGTGGTTGTACTTTTGCTCTTCGATTAACTTCTTCTGCAAATCAGTTAGGGCATTTTTGAGTCCATGGTAATTGGGATGACCGCTATCACCGAGGAAGAGTAGTTCGTCTTCCCACTTGGCAATCAGGTCCTGAATGAAGATGTTCTCACTTAAAGCGTTCATCTACTGACTCCGAGTACGGGATAGCTGCTCCTTCAATGACATAGGCATCACAGGTAAACAAATGGACTATTTTAGCCTCATAAGTACCTGGCCTAATGAGTTTGCGTTCAGCAACTGATGTGCTGAGAAATGGTTTGTTATTCCGTTGTGTCACCCGGTGTCCAACGCTAGGGACCAACAAGAGGTCTCTGACGTGACCAAAGAAGTTAATCATTCCCGGTGATCCAAGCTGAATATATAGATCGGGATCTAAGTAGATGCCGTCTTTGACGATTTTGGTCATAGCTAAAAAATAAAGCGCATCGTAGTACGTCCTAGTAAAAAGAGGCTGCTCCAAACCACAGGACACAGTACCACGGCCAGGGGCCGCAATACCGTATCGAGTGATCTGGAGCAGCCTTGCGGCTAGCTTACTTGGTCTCTTCCTCGGTCGTACCCGAGAAGGAGGCCACGCTGGCAGCACCTTCGAGGGCTACCAGCAGTTCATCTTGAACTTCCATCGGGATAGCGATAGCAGGCGTCTCTGTGGGGTCCGTGACGATATCGATACGCTTCTCCTGAATAGCCTCCGCCTTCTCGGCTGGGGCCTCAGTTACGGTAAGCCGCTTATACTCACTCAGCAGCTTCTCGTGGATCTCAGAGTACTTCTTGATGTTGAAACAACGACCGATGACGCGGTGCAACGCACCAGAGCTGGTCCCCGGGATCTCAGTGCCATGGAGCTGCATCAGCTTCACGGTAGCCTTCTCCCTTTCGTCTGTAGCAGTAATGGTTTCGATACGATCGACTTCCGCCGCCCAACGGCCATAGCGGACCAGGAGGTTCATCTCCCTGATCATATCTCTCGCAGCTTGGGACCAAATCTTTGACCGCTCATAGGGATCCTTAGGGAGCCCCTCGGGGCCACATCCCTTCGTGATCGTGTGTCCGCTCAAACCCAGAATCACCTTGACCTGACCGCCATTCCGGAGAAGGAAACCATACTTGGTATCCGGCTCCTTTATGGCTTTCGTGATCAATCCGCCGACGATCTCAGCTCGCTTGGCGGTGAATTCCGGCTTGCAGTCTTTGCTGACCTGCGGGAGTTCGAACGTGAGTATGCTGCTGTTGTTCATGTGCTTTGTATATCTTCCGCCTGGGGCGGTTGCGAACGTGACTCCGGAAATCATTTAAGAGTTCCGAAGTGTGAGATCGCTGCAAAGAAGCTTCCGAACAGTACGTGTTCAGGCCATTTACAGCGGCACATAATCTCTCGACAGTCATCTGGCTGAGCCAGTTATGTCTTCTATCAATACTGAGTACAAGTCGTGCAAGCTTGAACTCTCTGTGAAAATAGCCTGCGTCATTATGTCCCTTGCGGTACTTCGTGACGTACTTGACAATGCGGAGGATCCGATTGACAAGATCTATGGCTATTATGTTGAACACGGTACGTGCCGCTTTGAACGCCGGCATGTTACACTTGTTCAATACCACGGAACCCAGAATGTCGCCTTTAATCGTCGCTAACTTCTCCATCTGACAGACGATGCCGCAATCCTGTACCGGTACTCCTCCGAAGAGATGCAGCAGCTTAGCTGGTACACGCTCATCGAAGAGAGCAGTAGCAATTAGATTGTGAATGGTTCTATTCACCTCATTGCTTGACAACACTAGCCCCTAGACGATGTTCCTTGTTCTACGGATAATTCGTCTAGACTTGGGCCGCAGCAGGCTCTTCGTGAGCCTCCTTCAGCTTTTCTTTGATAGACTGGTGTACGAACCAGTCCTTGCCCCGTAGCCGCTTTTTCAGGCTCTTGGGCACCAAGTGGGGCGGCATCGTGCAGTACTTCCGGTAATTCTTCGCATCGAGCTGTCTCCGTCGGTGCTGGTCCTCAGCCTCGACGTTAGCCTTGAAAGTCACCGTGGGGTGCCCTCCTTTGGCTTTGCGGCCAGACGCCATCTTGCGCTTTTCGCGCTCCTTGTGTCTGGCCTTGTTGCGTTCGGTGACGTCGGGGCTGTGCCCCGTACGCTTCTTGATCTCAGCCACGGCTACTCCTTCAGAGTGACTTCATCCATCGACGGATATTGTCTGCGACATCATAGGGATCACCGATGTAACCACCGATGTATCTCTGTGTACCACTGTTGACTAGCGCATCAGAGATGCACTGCGACAGAATGAACAGGACACGCCCATCAACTGAGGCATTGGCCTTGTTCATGTTCTTGGCACTCAGTGGCGTCGGGATACCATCATGGTACCCAGGCCCCCTCGTCCTGGAGAAGAAGGCTCCCATCAAACCAGCAATGATATCCCACTCCCCTGAGGGATTGCTCAGTGGAACCGTGATATCAAGGGACTTGATGTAGGGCATCAGCTGCCCAACCCTCGTGATCTCCTTGGTATACTCCCGAGCCATATCCCATTCCTCCTTGGTAAAAGGTGGGTCCATGGGGAAGGGAGCCGGTGCAGTTGTGAAGTTTGCGTCGATGTCTTCGTTCAGTTCGGAGTTGATATGGGCGACAAGCGCCGGAGCAACTTCCGTGATTACAGTGTGTCTCATTGGTTTCCTTTGTGTTTGCAGTGGATTAAAATCTCTTCTCGAATGCCTCCTTAATAGCCTTTGCAGGCTTAAGTATATCGGCTCTCAGCGAAGATACTTTGAGCCCCAAGTACTTGGCTTCGTTGGGGTGTTTTCGCAGGATCTTCTCGGCTTTAACTAGCAAGTCGTAAACGTCTCCTATCGGCTCCAACTGATCCAGAATACTGTGTTCACACACGTCCCATGTCGCGGCGGTCACGCCGGATTCTGGTGACTTCCTTCAGGGAGAGCTTGCCGGAGAGCTTGAGGGCGTTCCTCATGCGCTTATGGGCCTCTCGCGCCGATGGCGGCATCGACGTAACGACGACACCGGGGTTATCCTTCTTCGGTGGGTATTTTGACATGTTAGTCCTTGAAGAAGCCCTGAAGGGCTTTTCTGGTGGTGTATGCGGCTTTTCTAACGGCGATACGCGGATTCAACTTGATCAGTACTGGAGGCGAATTTTTCCAACCGCAACGCTCGTATGCTGAGCCACCGTCAATCATTGCATGGTTAGGGCAGCCACAGTCTACGTAGTCGTGTCGGTACATCGAAATAATCTTCTTCTTGCACTCCGGGCATTGATAGAGATGCCCGGAATCGTTAGAGAACTTCATTTCGTTTTACTTATTCTTGTGTCAAGGCGTTTGAACCAACCCGAGTCAGTGGTATACCAGAAATCGTGACCACCAAGGGAGTAAAGGTAGTGCTGGCACAGAGAACACGGGCACGACTCCCGTGGTTCCTTTTTTGAGCCCAAACGGACATTAACACATACCCATTCACGCCTACGATCCAGGAGTCCCCGCGCTTTACGGTAGGCCATGGCTTCAGCGTGAATGGAGTGTCGTTCGTTACGGTACCCGAACTTGTTCAACCCGGTTGGATCCCCGAGTCGGTTCTGCCCCCACTCCAGTAGCTTGCCCTTTTGGAAGATAAAGCTCCAGTGCTTGAAGGTATCGGCACGGTGCCGATCAAATTCACGCACCGCGATGTCAAGGCATCGACCCAAATCCGAGTTATTCAGGACTCCTCGATCACGATGCCGTGATCAAGAAAGCTGTGTAGTCTCTCGGCGTAGTTAGAAAAGAGCCTCAGATACAGGGTATGTCCACCGTTGAGGTCCATGACATACGCCTGCATATTCTGATCGGAAACCGGTCTGTCCGCTAGTAGGAGATTCAAAACGAACTCCAGGGTAGCCGGATAGAGGTTATCACGAATACAAATGTCTGGATTCGGGCGCAGTAGCTTGACCCGGCATTGTAGTACCGAGTCAGCTACCGGTTCCTTCTCGCCGTGCTCCTGTCTGAGTCTGTCAGCCAGAAGTAGGACAGCGCCAGGCTTTCGACAGTTCTCGATTAATTGAGCAGCGATGACATTGATCTTCATTATACCTCAAACAGGGATTTGACGAAGTTCCTTAGCGGTGAGCGGGGCGACTTTGGCCATGGCGTCCCTGGCTTCCTTGCTTCCCAGCTTTGCTTTCTGGAAATGCTTGTTACGGACGCTAAACTCCTTCGGAGTCAGCTCACGGCGCGCAGAGGCGCCTACGGCGTTGATCTTGGCGTTCTCGGTTGCACGAGCACGGCGGTTAGCGTGAGCTTGACCAGGAGGAGAGGCATGAACGGACATGGAGTTCCTTGGGGAGTGAATGGTGAGACGGAAAGGTCAGCGGTACTGACCGTAGATATGCCACGGCGCGCAGTGGTAGTACTGCATCACGCATAGCGTGATGACAATGCCTAGACATAGCGCCGCAGAAAAGAGGTAGAGGTTCGGTAATCGCATCGGACTCCTTAATAGGTATTGACTGGCTTGGCAGTTATCTCTACGAGATAACCATCCGTGAACTTGGTACTGTACTCGTGCCATTCGATGTCGATGCCCTTGCGGACACCATGATAGAACAGGACGTATCCGTGGTGGTCTATAACTCGGTATTTCCGGGAGCTACCTTGAGAGCTTTCATCGTTTAAATCGTGTCTAACCAACGTACCGTTATCCAGAATTTCGTACTGCCACAGGTTACATTCCAGGCTCTTGGTCTGGAATGTATAGTCTTTACCGTCCAGGCCGTCAGGCAGAATCCTGCGGCACCATAGATTGTCGTACATCCCCATTAGTCAGCCTTTATTTCTATGCCATGCGACTCCAGCATAGCTAGGTGTTTACGGTCGGCTTCCTCGGCATCTAGTCGTTCTTTTTCATGTGCATTACGCAGCACCAATGTGGTGATGACTTCTCTGGACCGTTTCAGGTCCTTCTCAATAGCGGTAAACCGCTTTTCAAACTCTTCGAACTCCCTTTCGAGTTCCTCTAACTCATCACCCATTTAGACAAGTTTACCACAGACATCGCCACTGCTCTCGTTGTCACCGATCCAGTTGTCCAGTAGCGATTGGACATCGACGCGGCTGTGACCACCAATGGAGACGAAGAGCACACCGGTGCCGGCTTCTATCTTCACACCAGTGATGACTCCACGGTACATCGAATAGCTACTACCAGCACCGGGCTTGGTGCGTACCTTCGCGCCAATGGGAACCTCATCGAAGGTCCAGGGGCGGTACGCCTCGTTGGGCTTAATGCGGTACTCGGTTCTGTAGAAATCGAAGTTTGGTGATGTAACGTCCATCCATTCTTCAGAAGTGCCTCTGTCGCGGCACTCGATCTTCCCACCCTCTGCAAACGCTGTTACTATGTATGCTATGATGCGAGCTTCTTTGCGGTTCATATTGTTCTTTCTAGTCCGTGACTAGGCTGAGGTGATGTTCGATCTCTTCGCGTGCGATCGGTTTGACTACGGCCTTCTTGACCTTTTTCGGTCCTGGCCGCGTCACGGCGAATCTGACGATATACACTGCTCCTAGGGCTAGATGGGCGTAAATCGTTAGCATAATGCACTTTGCGGCGATGTCAGGCATCTCAGCGAGGCCGCTGAGATGGAGCCAGCCACAGGCGATGAGTAGAACGGTGAACGAAGAAATGATGTCTTTCATGGTGTTTCCTTGGTTAGTTGTCCTCGAAGTACTCGGGTACCGGCATTATGTCGGCATTAAAACTATAAAATCCGCAGGCAGCCCCGTTAGCCATATTGCCGTTGGTGCCGTCTGTCCCATCCGAGTCTGGATACATGGGAACAGGTGGGTCTCCTACTATCTTAAGCATATCAAGATATGTCAGCCGCTTTTCTGAACGTACAGCATTGAACTTGGCTATCCACGTATCTATTTTCTCGACCATCTGCTGCGCCGCTTTTGAAGTTGCAGCTACACAGAGATTACGCATTTCGAAATCGCTATATTGTCCGTCATTAGTTATGAAGACAATGTATTTCATGTGTTTCCTAGTTAACTCCAGAGGTGTCTGAAGTATTTAGCGAACAGCAACAGGGCTTCATCGAGTTGTTTACCGTCATAACCGAAATACTCCGGTGATGCCGCGTATTCGAAGCCCTCAATCATCTTGTCTAGTATCTTGTTCCACTCGGCTTCTTTTGTGGTACCGGGGTGACTCTTTGTCGTATCCCGGAACCGCTTGAGCCGTGGTACTATCAATCGAGCCAGCGTCGAGTCCAGGTTCCACGTATCGGCGTCGCACCATCCTTGGCGCTTATACTGATTCAACAGCTTCTTGGTGCGCTTCTTAGTAGCGCCGATACGTTTGATCTCAGCAATGTCTTTCTTGACCCACTTGAACTGCGCCATTACTTGATAAGTTCTCTAATCTCACTGATCAAGTAGACCTTTGGGGCTACCCATGAGGAGACGCTATTCATGGAGGCACAAAACAGAACAGTGGCTAACACCAGTATGGCACCAGTTGGTATGACGTAAGCCAGCACCATTCCATCTGAATCGAAGTTATCGTGGTTCTTCTCGAATTTGCTATAGGTCCTATTGATCCATCGGACGTACAGCACCGCTGACAGGACCAGTAGCAGCGAGCACACGAACATCGCGGCGCAGGAGAATCGCCCGAGGGCTACATATTGGTTACAGACATCGGGGAGCTGCCCCACGGCAAAGTCCTTGGCTTGAGTCAAATTGTTCAGCAAATCGACAAGCGCTTGCTTGCCCAGAGAGGCCAGACTACTGGCCTGTTCGACATCAGCCATGTTATTCCTACTTGATGAGTTCAGAGATGGCACGGATCAAATAAATCTTCGGAGCAATCCAAGCAGCTGCCGATGTCCAAGCACAGCCCATAAGGACAATGGTTCCGATAGTAGCGCCGGTAGTTGGGAATAAGCCCAACATTATGTAGCCGATATCGTCAGCACTATGTGGCGTATGGTTCTCGTGGTACTTCCTGGCGACATACAATGGGAAGCGCCAAGCAAAAATACCGAGTAGTATAGCGACGGTGAATTGTACGATGCACTCGAAACGACCGAGGGCCACGTACTGCTGACAGACATCGGGTGCCTGCCCCAGGACGAAGTCCTTGGCTTGAGTCAGATTGTTGAGAAGGTCGATAAGAGCTTGCTTACCGATGTTTGCCATATTGGCGGCTTGTTCGACGTCGGGCATGGGGTACTTCACGTTTGTGGTAAAGCTTCAAGGGCTTTGAATACGGCCTGCCAGCGCTCTGCTGGTGGCACTGAAATTGGGAGGGCTGCTAGAGCCTCTTCAACGCCTTTTGGTGGCGTATAATAGAAGTCTGCATAGGTACAATCGAAGTCTGAGTCCTCGTCCTTGACGTATCCCGGGATCTTCCGGAGATCCTCATTCCATGGACCCTGTGGGGAATTTGTAGTATCACTGAAGTACTCTGGGTAGCTCTCACGGCAGCTTTCCAGTGATTCGTAGTACTCCCTATTTCCGCCACCGGTACGGGTGTGGACTATGATGTAGGTGCCATCCCAGTAGCACGACCGGTATCTCGGGATGTCGCCTTTGTTGATCCCGAGAAGCTTGAGGAGATCCTGGGCGTTTGAATCTTCCCCGATGAGCATTGCGAAAAGGCTCATTCCTCACCTTTCGGGGCAACGTAGTACATCATCCAGATACCGGCCTGTATTTCGATATTAGTTATCCCAGCAACGAGCCAATGACCGTTTGAAAGGCCATATACAATGGTGCCAATCATGCAACCTATACTGACCTGTAATGCTGACTTAGTTATTTGTTTCACAGAGCCTTTCCTCGTTTTTCTACTTCGTCTATGACCAACAGGGTCATGGCGTGCATGTCATAGGCCTCGCCGTAACTGAGAGGCTTTCCGGTGTATGGATCGTCCATGCAGTACGAACCAGCGCATCTGAGGATACAACGTATGCCTCCAGTTGTTCCGGGCTTATAATGCCAGTTGATGGGTTCGTGTGTTCTATGGTCCCGCAGCGTCTGGTTCATGCGCCGGACCATATCATATTGAATCATGGTGCTCTCATCGGTTCCCAGAGGAAACGCGATGGGACCACCATCTTCGACGTCTTCTCTGATAACCATAGTCACTCCTTAGGTTTACGGAGATCGAGCATTTTAGCTATAGCTGTACAAACAGCTAAAGGCAGGGAATCGTCGCTAATTGTGGCTTCAGCGTGAGACATGCCATCAGCACTATCATAAGTTATACCGACTGACCATACACTGTGCGGTTGTCCTATGCGTGTATAATAAGTAGCTATGACAACGTCGTAACCACGCTTGCGCATGATTTCGATAAGCTGCATGGCCTCACCGACATTGGTTAGTGGCGACCACGGGACACCATCGTTGACATCTTGATACTCATCCCAGAGGTACCCGCGATACGCGATTAAACTACCATTGAGTAGTTCTTTATGTAGTCGGTGTTCTATTTCGGTTATCATCGGAATCCTTGTATTTGTAGTGGAGGCTGCCGGTTTGCTCGGACAGACAGAAGTCGTGTCCGCATTGGAGGCAGTGATGCTTGAACAGCATCGGGTTCATCGGCAGTATTACTCCAGTGAACTCGATATGCCCGTCAAAGCACTCCGGGCACTTGTAGCACCGTTTAACCAACTCCACGGGCTGGTCGTCATACGGTGCCAGCACGTTGCTTCCTATCCTGTAATACCAGGAGTGCTGCACGACAAATAGCTGATGGCAGCGACTTATCGTGGGCACAGATGGGGTGCCTGGTATCGCCCATGTTAAAGGCGACATCCCAGAAGAGTCCGAGATCCGTGAGAGTGACGTACTCCCCTTCTTTACGGAGCTTCTCAAGAACCAACATAGCGTGGCCTATTTTGGTAGTCGGTCTGAACTCATCGACAAAGAACCTGCCGAGTTCGCCGTCTTCAAGGTACGTGTGGGTGCATAGATCCAAGAGAGTGGGCTCATGTTCATATAGGTTAGCGATTTGCCAACCCATGACGTGTACACCAATCGTCGAGTCATTGTTCAAAGCAACCGTAATCGGTGTGAACTTCTCTACTTCAGCCTCCACTGGCTAATCTCATTAAGATGATGTCAGTCATGCGCTTATACCTTTCCTTTTGCTTCTCCGTCGGCTTATCCGCTAGGTTAGAAGCCATATCCCTGAGTTTGACTACACCGGCTAGTGGGCATGCCACCAGGGAATCGATGTAGTCCGCTTCTGTCTTACGGGGCCACTTCGTAATAGCCCTAACGGCTTGAACGATGTGTGGTGGGAATACTTCAGCTAGAGCCTCACAGCTTACTAAAGTATCTTCAACGATATCATGGAGCCATGCGACGCAGCGCTCGTTGTTGTTGCTACAACGATTCGCTACGTCTTCTGGGTGCTTAATATATGGGGTAACACCGTCACGACGGTATTGCCCGAAATAGCCAATAATGGCTATGGCCCGAGCCCGCTCCACCATTCCGTCATTAACTTCAAAGGTCATGTCGTTCCTTAACAGAGGTTTTCAAAAGCACAGTCCACCATCAACAAGATGGCAGCTAGCTCCTGTTTGGTGTAAAAGATGACCGGCTCACTGGAACAGTTCGAGAACCGACGCAGCGGGAAGTGAGTTATTTCGAAGATCCCGTAGTCCCTTCGATGGGCCACCTTGCAGTTCAGCTCAATCTGCTCGTGCTCAGCCCACGACTCCGGGGTACGCTTCCATTGCTTCATCAGCATGGCTTCCTGCTTCTTCTGCCTGGCATCAGCGTACTTACCGTGGCCGTAGTACTTGTCGATTCTGGGCTTCTGGTACTTCTCCATGGCCTCAATCTCTTCAGCGGTCTTACCCTTTACCGCTTCTAGGTTCCAACCGGCTACACCGCTGTGGAACAGATTCCACAGACAGAAAGCTTCGACGCGTTGGTGATCATAGGCGGCATGGTCGCCCCAACATGTCAGGTAGTTCATGGCTCTACCGGTCTCTTCGACGATCCGGTAAACCATCTCTTCACGGGTCCGCTTCCTGTTGTACCGCTCAAGGTGTTGCTTCCGCAGATCGACATCACCGCAGAGCCAATAGCTCCAATCCGTCCTCGGCCCATATGGGTAGTACTTCAGGATATCCAGCTTGGGGAAGGCTTCCTCAACGATTTCACGCATATTCCCGAAGGTCTGTATAGTCTCAGTCATTGTTGGTCCTTATGCCGTTCTTCGGCCATGTGTACGTGCGCCGCTTCATAAATGGTGTGCCAGTTCGTTTCGATACCACCGTTAAGCATGGTAATCAACGTGGAGCAGTGTTTCGCGAGGTGGATAGCGACCGCCTGCTCCTGGCGATACATCTCAGCGGCTAAGTCACCTTTCGTAGTGATCCTAACGAAGTTCTGATTCCTCATCCCGACTTACTTTCCAATTCTCGTACCATGAGTTTGAACATATCTCTCCAGGCATTATTGGTCATGCCAGCAATCTCTCGGGCTCTGCTGTCACTGATACACCCGTCGTGGGCCAGCAACATGAGGGTACCGACGTAGCGGTCTCGCCATGCCTTATCCTTGACTATCAGGTTGTAGCACAGCTCCTTGAGGGAGTCCTCGGAGTGCTCATGGAGTTCACCGAGTTCTTCACGTAGCTCGCCGTAGCGGTTAATGGCATTGCCGATCCAACGCCAACCCTCGCTCAGCGCAGGACAGTTGTCCTCGCCGTACTTACAGGTACCTTTGTGCTCCCCGAAATTGCAGTGCGACAAATGGACTCCAAAGTCCCGGAGCTTCTCCTCGTTTGGGCACGGGGGAGTCATCTCAACGGGACCATGGTTGTCGGACTGTGTATGTTCAGAGAACAGGGCACCACAGTGGCAGACGGCTTCGTTCTTCTTGGCTTCGTCACGCTCTTTAGTGACCTTAGCCAGCTTAATCTTCATGTTCTGGATACCGTTCATGACCCACTTCCACCGTACCTCGCGCTCCTCCGGTGGCTCGCCTTCGTAGATACAATCGTAGGCTTCAGTGGTGAGACGGCTCACTATTTCATCGCGTTCAGCTTGGTGCTTAGCCCACTCTTCGCGACGGATCTTTTCAACATCGGATTTCTGACACGCTACCCCGTCAATCAGGGCGTATGCCTCTTGCATGACATCACCGATGCTGGCACCATTTCCGCTTTCTAATGCGTCAACTAGTCTGTCCAAGACTTCTAATGGGGAACTCATAGTCATCGTACTCCTTTGTACCGTTACAGATCCAGAACGCCTTTTCCCCGCACGATGCCGGGACAAGGTGGGATCCTCGTTTACCGCATCTGCTGCATGTCGGTTCTGGGCGCCACTCCACTCCACCGCTACGGCGTTTACCGCGTTTAGTCATTTACTATCAACTTCACAATTTGATCCTTGTTGCACATATGGTTCGAGGGATCGTGGGGATAGGAGCCGTCGGGGTTAGGGCACGTACAAAACGTGGCCAACTCCAGGGCTTCTTTGAGCCGATCATTCTCAGCTTTCAGCTCCCGTAGTGCATCATTAGCTGAGGCGACACCCATGGCATGGACAATAGTCAGTGCCTCTGGGTCGTTCTCAGCTCGAAGCCTCTGGTTCTCCTCTTCGAGAATCCTGATCTTCTCACGGTAGTTCCTGACGATATCGATGAGGTTATCTGGGTTAACCATGGTGTCCTTAGGGTTGTTTAGGCTCCTCCTGCTCGGATGGGCCTAGTAGGTGTCCGTATCCGATGGCTCGAATATGTGAGCGCAGCCATTCCTCGGGGCCACCGTGCATACTACATAGTACGCAGGGTAGGCCATGCTCGCATTTAGGGGTACTGGCATCCTCTAATTTCTGTACTGTAACGTCGTATTCATGCCACGCCGCATCAGCGTGTTCATGACACGATGTCAGAGCAGCCTGTAATTCTCTGACGCGTTCTTCAGCAATCTCAAGCTTCTTACGGGCTTCATCACGTTGGTCCCCGAGGCTCTGGTTGACTCCGGCCCAGCCGGCAGCGTCTAGAAGAGCCCCGTGGAGCATACCGCTAAGCATCATCTCCCTGGCAGTGGCTCTGCCGGGTTCTCCTATAGCGGTGTCCATGCGAGGCTCCATCCGAGGTGAATCAGTCTGCATAGGAGTCCAATGGCAAAGCTGGCTCCTACAACGCCGATCATTCCGGTTAGGAATGCGGCTGGTACGAGGTATAGGTATTTCATGTGAGGCTAGCCGTAGCTTCCTCTAAGTACCTCAGGACACTCTCGTCGTCTACACCGCGTTGATTCAGGAACTCTAGTTGCGCCTTGAGACCGTCGTTGTTGATAGAACTAGCCATGTTTGTGGCTTGATCATGTACGACGTCATCTAGGTAATTTACTGCCCATGGTGATTTATCTATAATCTCACGGATCTTGTCGAGTGTTGTTTTGGGTTTAACGGTCTTTTTCATGACTCCTTTTCCTTGAGGCCATCGAGTTTATAGAACAGGATCAAGCAGAACCAGTAAGCAGTGACCCCGTAACCGTGACCACCAGAAGTTACTAGAGCCCCTATTACAGCAGCCCAGAATAAGCTGCTCCATTTTGGTTCTCTCACGGTAGGACCTCGACTATTTCAACATCTGTTCTGTTGTACCACTTATTACCGATATTGACGTGCTCACCACTTGGGGACCACTCAGTAACCTGCCCGGATATCAATTCACCTAAAACACGCCTTGTAGGACGCTCTATAGCGATGCCGCCATACGATGCGTTGGCGGAGTAGTCAGCTTCATTGCGGTATACCTTAAATAGCAATCGACTTGAACCGTGTACTTCACGGCTTGGAGTATTCATTTGATTAACATCCTTTTATATAGACGTAGTTCTATCTTTGGTTTCAACGCAGAAATACGATCTTCATCCAGAGCCTCGAATACTGTCTTTCTGGTAAGGTGGATATCGTCCCAGTCCTCAATGCCTAGCACGTACACCCTGTTGGTGTCGTCCTTCCAACCGATATAGTTTACATATCCACCATCAACGGCGTCCTCCACATGTGCTATGTCAGAGGCCTCGATGAGCTTTACTACTTCGTTAAGAGTAAGCTTTTTCATCTGTGTTCCGAGCTGTGTTCCAGGCTATTAGCCTCGGCGTTGTTCTTATTTGCTAGGCTTTCTAAATAGGTACACCCACCAATAGACAGAATCACTAAGGCGAGGCCAAGGGCGAACATCAGGCATCCCTTACCTTCTTCAACGTCTTTGCTCATTTAGTCCTTAAAGCTTTATGTAGAAGTGATACACGAGATCACCAGCGATACCGGTTATGGTACCAATGTGGTGGAGTTGCTTCTCTTCCGGAAGAATGGCCCCTGTAGAGAACATGAATACCGGCTGCCTCTCCGTGTCCTCTGGATCGACTTCACACCATATCGTCGGCATGCCGTCACGGAGCCCACAATGGAGTACCTTAGCGCTGATCGGTATGTACCCATCGTAGAGGTGGTACCAATGTATTGTCCTCATTTCTTGTCACCGAGCTTTTCGAGGTAGCGGTTTTTGAGTTCCTCTACCTCAGCTAGCTTCTCATAAAACTCTTTCCATCCAGCCTTATCACGGGCCATCCAACCGGCGTAGAAGCATCCGGTAGCCATGAAGAGAACACTGAACCACTGCGAGAATGAGCTTGAGGTGTCAGCCACTTGCTCGATCACGTTGTTTCCTTGGCTCGGGCTTCACGTCGCGCAATATGACGCTCAACCATGTAGATACCGTGGCGGTTCGACATGACTCGCATGTTGTGCTGCGCTAAGTTGATAACTGGAATATACTTACGCAATTCCTTTGGTTTTGATCCAAGGCGCTTTAGAAACGCTAATTGATACGGGATTGGGTCATTTAACATTTGCTCTCCTATTTAAGTCCTTACAAACAGCTCTAGCCGTTTCTTCGGAAGTATCTTCGTAGACAACCACTTCGTTTATATCCACTTTAATGAACTGGATGCCTTCAAAGGTGTACCACGGTAGGTACGCTGGATCGCCTCTAATAACCCTGAATAAGTCCTTGCCTTTGGACTTATTCGGGGTTAGGCCGACAAAGTACTTATTCGGCATGGATGGCATTACTCGCTATCCTCTGACAGGCATCGGCACGCTCGTAGTCATTGCATACCGTTGTGTGGTGCGCAATCCTGAGAAGGGCCTGTTGGTAATCATGCATCTTCTTGGCCATCTTCTCGGCATCTTTACTGACTATACGGAGATGTGCTAGTTCTGTGCGCATCTTGTCAGCTACACGTATAGCTTCGTCGCGCTCTGTCTTCAGTTCACGGATATTCAGGGTTAACGAGTTCAGGAGCTTATCGCTGGTAACAAACCAGAGACCGCCATAGCCCTCTTCTACAGCTTTAATAACTTTTGTGACAAACTGAGATAGCTCCTTCTTGGCTTCATCGCGCTCCTGCATGAGCTTCACGGCATCATCGTCTGAGATCTTCATGATATCATCGCGCTGATTTTTCATGCACCGATAATCATTGTTGAGACTCTTCAGTTCGGCCTCAACTTCGGTGTAACGCTCTTCAGCGTGACGCAGCTCGGTGCGGAGCTGATCATTGTCGATACGAGCATTCTTGAGGGTCTGCTCAGTTACGGCTAATTCGTGGTCCCTATCATGGAACGAAGCTACGCTGGTATCGGTAAGCGCCTTACGGAACGCAGCAGCGTAGTCGTCAGGGACATCGATGCCGAACTCATCACAGACCTTATTAAGACTCTCACAGAACTCGACTTCGTCATGATGCAGCCCGTCAATCTCCACTTGGAGCCCAGCAGCCTGAACTTCGGCGGAGTTAGCACGATCCAGGGCGTTCAGCAACTCCGTGCGCTCATCGTGAACTGCTTCCATCCACATAATAGTGGCTTGGTTGAACTCTTCCTCTTGCTCGGCAAGTTGCTTCTTGAGCTTCTCGTTCTCCTTTTCGAGCCCCTTGATCTTGGCTACCGTTTCCAAGATGTCCTTGAGCGAGGGGCCAAATAGTTCTTCTGGAAGATACTTATGGGGATCGGCTCTAATGGCTTCAAGAATCTTAGTCGCTATGAGGCTAACGCCACCACCTCGGCACTGAGCGGCTATATCAGCTAGGGGCGTTATGAGATCGTCGTTCATATTATCCTTTGTATCGATTTCGTAGGGCGTCACGGGCTATCTTCTGACAGGCCTCGGCACGGTCGTAGTTACTACATACGTTGGACCGGTGGGCAATTTCATTCAATGCACAGCATAGAGCACGCGAATCAGCGTTCTCTTCATTGATCAACTTATCGCGTTCACTGCGAATTGCGGCGAGCTGCTTCTTGAGCGTGTCTCGCTCTCTCAGCAATACGTTGAAGTCCACGCGCAGCCCAGGCTGAGCCGCTGCTTTCTCGGCGTCGATCAGCTTGTTGCGATCATTGCGAACCGTTTCGAGCGCACATTTAGTATTGTGCAGCTCATTTTCAAGCGCTTCATTTTCGGTACAAAGGGACTCGTTTTGGCTCGTCAATTCGGTGTAGTACCGCTTGAACTTATCTAGCTCTTTGCGGAGGTCAACGGACTCAGAACATACCGTGTTGTACTTATCCGTAAAAGCCGCCGATTCTGCCATTAGGCTATTGACCATTTTACGCCATTCATCCTCTATAGCGTCTATATCGTTACCTATGTACTTCCTAGGGTACTTTCGTATCTCTTCAATGATAGCTATGGCAGCGTGTAAAGCGAAGATGTCGTAATCATCAGTCTTGGCTTTCTCTTTAATGATCTTCTCAATAGTGCCTTCACACGTCAGACCATTCTTGCCACCAGGAGTGCGGGCATACAGGTAGTCATCTGGTACCGCTTCAGGGGGGCCGGATAGGTCTACGCAGATACTAGCGTGGTCATCTGGGGTAATTATATCGTGGACATGAGCATGCTTCTTCAGCAGCTCTACATCGGCTTCGAGTTTTTTGAGATCAGTCATTTGTTTTCCTTGAGATAGGCTTCAGCTTGTTCTAGGGCGTCATACCAGAATTGACCACCATCAGGAGCACAGTCGAGATGGTCCAAGTTACCGTGGTCCTCGACGTTGTGCATCGCCTTAATGCAGGCCGCGAGGAGGTCATTTACCTTACTCATTTGACTCTCCCGTATCCCCGGATTTCCCCGCGATCAAGAGCGTCAAGGATAGCTTGTGCGCGATGCTTTGTCAGTATGCCATCGTGGTAGCCGCCCTCAATTACTGATCTCCGTTCTGGGGCAGTAGCGTTACCGCAACCATCCCATGTCTGAGATTTATATTCGATGGACATAATGGACTGGAGCGCATTAGTAAAGCGCGGTGCCTTCGGCGGCGGCGGGACTGTCCTCATTTAGATGCCTTTCGGGTATCACCGAATTGCATCAGATGGTCGAACATCTCTTTCCAGAGACTGTTGGTGTGGACATCGCCGCGAGGGGAGACGATGGATATCTTGTAGACACCCTCGTATACCGTTTCTACGCGGAACACCTTTTTAGGCAGCTTGCCGATATGGCTACGCTGACCCCGTGAGAGTGCCCGTACAACGAGGTGAGCCCCAGTTGGC
>Ga0265327_10002234_pt1 | contig 21022 bp, 27 predicted proteins | sample 41621metaG_FD_202089 | JGI IMG/M metagenome (GOLD analysis project Ga0265327, IMG submission 202089) | Rhizosphere microbial communities from Carex aquatilis grown in University of Washington, Seatle, WA, United States - 4-16-21 metaG | ecosystem: Host-associated > Plants > Roots > Rhizosphere...
AACGAAAAAACAGCGCCATAGGCTATTGAAACAGCCCAACCCAGAACGGATTCTGGCCCGCTGCGGAAAAATTCATGGCTTCGTTCGTCACGCTTCATTTTTAAACGAGTTTCGCAGCGGTTTCAAGAAGACAATAATTTCCCAGGCCAGTGTCGTGATGGAGAAAACATCCTGGTTTCGGTGGAATGTGCTGCTTGGACAAACAACTCCAGCCTCCACCCCTTCGATGAAGTACCCGTGCAAGTAGCCAGCATATCTTCTGTGAGAAACTCCATTGAGAACATTCGAATTCGTGATTGCTGATGCTTTATAGCGTTTGCAGCGGCAGACACAAGGCATTTGTGCTTTTTTATTTCCTTCTGCAGGGTTTTGTAGGAGGTGTTTTTGTTTCTGAGCGTCAAGTTCTTAAAGAAGCCAGAGGCGATGGAGTCGATATCGTCAACATGCTCAGTGGCCGCATACAGAGATAACTCAATGTAGTCGATGATCTCTTGCATGACCTCATCGTTTTCCTGCAGCGGCTCTAAAGTGTTTAATGCTCGGAAATAGATTTCCAAGCGCTGGCAGAGCCTGACTAGCTTGTCACACACCCTTGATATAGAAATGTTGTAGATTCCCAGAGGCATGCGTAAATTGTTCGAGTTGTGGAAGCAGCCTTCGTCTGTCATAAGTGCAAGCGGTAGGTGAGCCTCAAGACTAGACTGAGCGTTGGACGCGATGTCGATTTCGAAGAATGGTTTTGTCACAATGCGATGGTCATCCAAATAGGTCTAACAGCAAGGGTAGCCCAGAATAAGCCGAAGGCGCATTCCGGGACAATCCTTAATCAAATCCAACCTCCCGCTGGTGCCTGATAGCCAGAATCAGCACTTTATCCAGCGACTCAATAAACTCGTACAAGGCAATATAACCGGTTTTTCCACGGGAAATCACTAATTTCCTCACGCTGGAGTCTGGCACGGGACGGCCGATTTCCGGGTGTAGCTCTAACAGCGTGATGCCGTTTTCGATGATGTCGAAAGTGGCTAGCGCGGCATTGGTGTCCTGTTCGATCAAGAAGTCTACCAGGCGAGTGATGTCGTCCAGTGCCTGCTGCGAGTATTCAATTGCCGGCATTACTTAGCGCTTGACTGGCTGCGGCTTGGGAAGATTTCCCCCCTGGATTTTTGCCCTCAGATAACGGTGGACGCTGTCCGCATCGTAGGCAATGCCGGTTTGTTCGTGGTGCTGTTTGGCATCCAAGGCGCTTTGCAGGAATTCGCGGCGTTTTTCGGCGCGTTCGGTTTGCTCGGTGAGCGCTTCGATCATGAAGGCGTGCGGCGTTCTGCCAGCCGCCGCGGCGAGGGTATTGATGCGCTGTTTCAGGTTGTCAGGGAGTTTCAAGCTGGTGGTTGCCATGGCGTAGCCTCCTGTAAAAGGTAACACCAAGGTAACACTTGCGGGTGTGATGGTCAATAAGGAGGTTGGTCGCCTGCGCTACGGGGGGTCAAGGCGCCGGATTCATGTAGCGCAAATGCAGCGCTTCGATTCCCTTCAAAATTTCCTCGCTTAACGGCTGTTCCCAGGCATCCAAGTTTTCTTGCAATTGTGCCAGGCTGGTGGCGCCGACGATGGTGCTGGTGACAAACCAGCGGCGCATGACGAAGGACAATGCCAGCGTGGCTGGCGACATGTCGTGTCTGGCTGCGAGATCAGCGTAAGCGGCGCAGGCGGGCTGCACGTTGGATTTTTCGTAGCGCTGGGCGAAGCCCTTGAATAGGGTGGCGCGGCCATCGGCGCTGCCGCCGGGCAGGTATTTGCCGCTGAGGTGGCCGAAGGCGAGCGGCGAATAGGCCAGCAGGCCGATGTTTTCGCGGTAGCTGATTTCCGCCAGGCCAAACTCGAAGCCGCGGTTGATCAGGTTGTAGCAGTTCTGGATAGTGGCGATACGCGGCAGGCCATGTTCACGCGCGATGCGTAAAAACTCCATCACGCCCCACGGCTGTTCGTTGGAAAGGCCGACGGCACGGATTTTCCCTTCCTTGACCAGTTCGGCCAGCGCTTCCAATTGCTCGCGGATCGGTACCCAATGTTTCTGCTCGCCGTTTTCCAACTCCTGCGCCGGATCGAATTGGTATTGGCCGAACATCGGCACGTTGCGTTCCGGCCAATGCAGTTGGTAGAGGTCGATGTAATCGGTTTGCAGGCGATGCAGCGAGCCTTCCACCGCCGCGCGCAGATTGGCGCGGTCGAGTCCCGTGGGGCCGCCCCTGATCCAGTCCATATGCCGGCGCGGGCCGGCGGCCTTGGTGGCGAGGATAATCTTGTCTCTAGGCTGCTGTTTCAGCCAGTTGCCGACGATGGTTTCGGTGCGGGTGCAGGTGTCGGCGCGCGGCGGTACCGGGTACATTTCCGCCGTATCAATGAAATTGATGCCGCGCTGGACAGCATAATCCAATTGGGTGTGCGCTTCGGCCTCGCTGTTCTGCTGGCCGAAAGTCATGGTGCCGAGACAGACGGCGGAGACTTGCAAATCGCTGGTTCCTAAACGGTGGTATTCCATTTCGATCATTCCGGTAAGCATGGGATGGCGCGATTCTAACGCCATCCAGCCTGGACTTGTAAAGCCCAATCAAGCGGGCACTGTTTTTGCTCCGGCCTTGCTAAATCAGCCTTTTGTCGCATACCTGACAAAAGGCCACGCTAGGGAGAAACATTGATGAACCTTCAGATCGAGCGGCCTTATGTCGAGGCCGGATAACAGTCCAGTCGCGTTTTTCAACGCCATGCGCGGCGCGTTTGGCGATGTCATCAACCAGCGGCAGGGCCGGGGCGACCTGATCGAAGGCATGCTGTCGCTGGCGTTCGGCAGTTTTGACGGCAATGTGGCGATACAGGCCGAGGGCCAGCCCGCGCTGGATTGCCGCAAGGGTTGCGCCGCCTGCTGCCGCCTGCGCGTAGTCGCCACGGCGCCGGAGGTGCTGCTGATCGCGAATTTCGTCCGTGCCACGCAAGACCGGCTGCTGGCACAGGGCATCAGCCTGGCATCGCGCGTGACAGCAGCCGATGCCGATACGCGCGGGCTGGGCGAGGCCGACCGCGTCAGCCGCAAGCGGCGCTGCCCTTTCATCGCCAAGGGCGTTTGCACCATCTACCCGGTGCGCACCCTGGCTTGTCGCGGCCACGCCTCCTACGACAGGCGCGCCTGTGCTGCCGCCTTGGCCGGCAACGATAACGTGATCCCGATTTCCCAGCCGCACCTGCTGGTGCGCAGCATGGTGCAGAACGCCATGCAATCGGCGCTGCGTGATCATGGCTATGCTTGGGGAATCTACGAACTCAACCATGCCTTGCACATTGCCCTGGCTGACGAAACCAGCGGACAAGCCTGGCTGGCGGGCGAGGATTTATTCGCCGCGGCGATGGTGACAGAGATCGATCTGGACGAAATGGCGCGGACGTTCGATGCCATCAAGCGGATACATTGATGGCGCTACATGACCGACAAGGGAGGATCACATGACCGGTAAATTCCATGGCGAATGCCGTTATTTCGTGACTTACAGCGGGGTCAAGTTGCCGCTGAAACTGAGCCAGCCGCTGGAGGAATCGGCGCTCAGCAACCGCAACACTTTTTTCCGCGCCTGGTTCGATGGGCAGGAGCGCATGACGGGCCTGCAGAAGATGGTTTATAGCGAGGTCGAACTGGAACACCGCTACGAGTATTACGACAGCGGCAGCCTGAAGCGGGCGGAAATCACCAATGCGGACGAGGAGGTCACGATCCTGCACTTTGGCGAGGATGGGGCGCTGCTGACGGCGTGAATCCGGGCTACAGCGCGACAGCCGTTGATTCAGCCGTTGTCTAGTTGGCAGCGCGGCAGATCGGCACGAATTCCTCGGCCGACAGCGAAGCGCCACCGACCAGGCCGCCGTCTATGTCGGGCATGGCGAACATCTGCGCCGCGTTGCCCGGCTTCAGGCTGCCGCCATAGAGGATGCGCACTTTGGCGGCGACATCGGGGTTGCAGCGGGCCACGCGCTTGCGGATGAATTCATGCACTTCCTGCGCCTGTTCCGGCGTGGCAGGGTGGCCGGAGCCGACCGCCCACAGCGGTTCGTAGGCCAGCACCGCCTTGGCCAGCACTTCCACGCCGTAGCGCCGCATGACGGAATCGAGCTGGCGCCCGACGATGAAATCGGTCCAGTCGGAATCACGTTCCTCGCGCGATTCGCCCATGCAGAAGATGGGAGTGAGGCCGACTTCCAGCGCGGCGTTGAAGCGCGCGGCGGCGGTGTCGTCGGTCTCGTGGAACAGGCTGCGCCGTTCCGAGTGGCCGACGATGACATGGCTGCAGCCGTAATCCACCAGCATTTCCGGCGATACGGCGCCGGTGGTCGCGCCATCCTTGGTCGCGCACAGGTTCTGCGCGCCCCAGGCGACATTGCTGCCTTGCAGCAGGGATTGCGCCTGGTTGAGGTAAGGGTAGGGCACGCACACCACATAGTCGGCGTGGCGCTGGTCGCTCAAGCCGGTGACGAAGCCTTGTAGCAGTGCCTGGTTGCCTTGGATGCTGCCATGCATTTTCCAGTTGCCGACGACGAGTTTGCGACGCATGTTGTTCCTGCCTGTAAAGAATTGGGTGGTTAATTGTGGATTATACGGAATGCAGCTCGGGGAAGGTGCCATCCACATACAGCCAGCATCCATCCTCGCGCGCAAAGCGGCTGATTTCATGCAGCCGGTGGGCGCGGCCGCCGAGCTTGTAGCGGGCGACGAATTCCACGATGGCGCGGTCGGCCGATTCCAGCATATGCCGCTTCACTTCCAGGCCGATCCAGCGGCCGTCATCGCTATCGAGGTCGGCCGTCGCCGGGCGCGTGTCCGGGTGCCAGGTGGCGAGCAGATAGGGCTCCAGCTTGAGCGCATAGGCTGTATAGCGGGAACGCATCAGCGCTTCGGCCGTGGGGGCAGGGCTGCCCTTGTGGTAGGGCGCGCAGCAGCTGGCGTAGGATTTGCCGCCGCAAGGGCAAAGGGCCGAGGATTTATTCAACGTCTTCTGGTTCTTCTTCGGGTTCTGTTGTTGCCACCGGCGTTGCCGCCGCCACCATGGCTTGCCGCGTGGCTGGCGTTTCCAGGCTGATGCGGCCGAGCGCGCCGGAACGGTAATCGGTCAACAATGTCATCGCGGCCTTTTCCAGATCGAGCTCGCCGCCTTTCAGGCGATAGCCGCGCTTTTTGCCCACCGCCTCGACCATGTCCACACCATCCATGCCGGTGATGTCGAACTTGTAGCGTGCGGTGAGCAGGGTGGGGTAGCGCGCCAGCAGCAGGTCCGCGAGGAAAATGGCGACGTCTTCGTCGATCACCGCGTTGCGGCCGATGGCGTGGCTGGCGGCCAGCATATAGCCGTCGCTGTCGTACTGGATTTTCGGCCACATCATGCCTGGCGTGTCGATGATGCTGGCCTGGTCGTTAAGATCGATGCGCATCTGGCTCTTGGTCACCGCCGGTTCGTCGCCCACCTTGGCTACGCGCCGGTTGAGCAGGGCGTTCATCAGCGTGGATTTGCCGACGTTGGGGATGCCCATAATCATCATGCGTAGCGGCTTGAGATTGCTGCCGCGGTGCGGGGCGATGGAGCGGCACAGCCCGACCACCTTGGCGGCGTCGCCCGGCTTCTTGCACGATAGCGCCACCGCCTTGACGCCCGGCTGCTTGTTGTAGAAATTGAGCCAGGCCTGGGTGGTGGCGGGGTCGGCGAGGTCGGCCTTGTTGAGGATTTTCAGGCAAGGGCGCTGGCGGAACACCCGTAGTTCCTCGATCATCGGGTTGCTGCTAGCCATCGGCAGGCGCGCGTCCAGTACCTCGATCACCACGTCGATGAACTCCATGGTCTCGGCTGCCTTCTTGCGCGCCGAGGTCATGTGTCCGGGGAACCACTGGATAGCCATAGCCGATCATCAATTGAAAAGATCGCGCCATTATCCCACGCAAGGCGCCGATAGCCGCTAAAATAGCGAAAATTTCAGCGATCCATAACCTGCCGTGACCCTCATCCCCGAAATCAAGCCCGGCCAGTCCGTCGAACTGCTCAAGGAACTGCACATCCTGACGCGCGACGGCAAGCTCAACCAGGACACGCGCCGCAAGTTGAAGCAGGTTTACCACCTCTACCACTTCATCGAGCCGCTGCTGAACGAACTGCTGGCCACGAACGAGAATTTCACCCTGGCCGACCATGGCGCAGGCAAGTCCTACTTGGGTTTTATCCTTTATGACCTGTTCTTCAAGCAGCGCGCCGGCGGCCATATCTACGGCATTGAGACGCGGCCGGAGCTGGTGGAGAAGTCGCGCGAGCTGGCGCAGCGGCTGGGTTTCGAGCGCATGTCTTTCCTCAACCTGAGCGTTGAAGAATCCATCCATAGCGCGGAACTGCCGCAAACTGTGGACATGGTTACCGCGCTGCATGCCTGCAACACCGCCACTGACGACGCTATCAAGTTTGGCCTGCAAAAACAGGCCAAATACCTGGTGCTGGTGCCGTGCTGCCAGGCGGAAGTGGCTGCGATCCTGCGCAAGAACAAGGCCCGGCAGCCCAGGCCGGCCATCTCCGAATTGTGGCGCCATCCCTTGCACACCCGCGAATTCGGCAGCCAGGTCACCAACGTGCTGCGCTGCTTGCAGCTGGAAGCGCACGGCTACCAGGTCACGGTGACGGAACTGGTGGGTTGGGAGCATTCCATGAAAAACGAACTTATCATCGCACGCAAGCATGAACAATCTTCGCCCCGCGCGGCGGAGCGCCTGCGGGAAATCCTGCAAACATTTGGGCTGGAAGAGCTCAACCAACGATTTTTTACCCACTGATCATGCAAACCATCCAGTTCCAACTCAATAGTGAATTTGTCGAACTCAACCAGCTACTCAAACTGGCTGGACTTTGTGACAGCGGCGGCGCGGGCAAGCACCTGGTCGCCGAAGGCGTGGTATCGGTGGATGGCCAGGTGGAACTGCGCAAAACCGCCAAGATACGCGCCGGGCAGGTGGTTACCCTGGGCGATGTGCGTGTTGAAGTGGTGGCCGGGCCAGAATAACTCGGGATATTTTGAAAGGAACCGATATGAAACGCATGGCTTTTGCTTTACCTCTGATCTTGCTTGCCGTTGCAGCCCAGGCCCAGCCGGTCTTTACCGGCCCGGACTACAGCGGCGTCTACGATTGCACCGGCAACGACTCACACGAAGGCCCGTATACCGGCACCGTGACCATAACGCTGGACCCGGCGCAAAGCACGGGCGGTTACGGCTCGTACAAGTTCCGCCTGGATGTGCCGGGCTTCGGCGCCTATCTGGGGGAGGCGGTGTCGGAAGGCGACAAGATCGCCATGTATTTCGCCCTGCAAGACCCAGCCACGCATGATTTTGGCACCGGCCTTGCCAGCGTCATCCGGGGCCAGGATGGGAGCATCAGTTTCCACAAGTTCTATTACGAGCCGGAGTTCAAAGGCGGCAATTACGGTACCGAAGATTGTGTGCTGAGAAAATAGGCTGTTAGCCTCACGCCATTCGGCCGTAAGCATTTAGAAAGGTTTGCTGTGTACCATCCCCAGATGCAAAAACTTACCTTGTCTTTGATTGTGCTTTTATCCTTGTGCGGCTGCTCCCGCCATCATCAGCCGCTGGAGGCCAGCAAGAAAGCCAAGCTGGTAAGCGAACTCATCAGTAACGCCCCCAGATGCAGCACCTTCAAGCAGCAGCTTGCTTCCCCCGAGATGGACGACGACAAGATTGACGACGTTTATCACGCGGCGACCAAGGCGCAGTGCACCACCAGGGATTCCTGACTTCCTCTAAAGTCCCGTTGCCATTGCCGTGGCAGACCTGCATGAAGCCGTCTGTGTAGACACGTCACACAGGCTCGGCGTAAGCCGCGGCAATCCAGTTACGGCTCATGCCATGCGTGGGCAGAACACCCGCAGCCGATGGCCATCCGGGTCGAGTGCGGTGAAGGTGTAGCCGAAGTCCATGGTCGTCGGTGCCTGGGCGATGGTGATGCCGCATCCGCTCCAGTCGGTATGACGGGTATTAACGTCATCCTTGCTTTGCACCGTAAAGGCAAGCTCACCGCCGCCGCCTGTAATGGATGAGGCCGGCGCTACGGCATCTCGCGCCCATAGTCCCAGCATGACGCCGCCATCTAGCGCGAACATGGCAAAAGCGGGCGAGGATTCGACCGGAGGTTTTTGCAGCAGGTCGGCATAGAAGCTGGTGCTGACGTTGGGGTTTGCGACGTAGAGGATGATGAAGTTGGGGTCGGCCATGATGTCTCCAAAAAGAATAAAGGGCGTCAGTACGGGGGCTCCTTGCTGGCGTTGCTCATCCTAACGGTGACCGCTGACAGTTTCTGTCAGCAATGTTTATTGCGGCGGAATATTCTCGGCTTCGCGCCATTCCTTGAGCAGTGCCTGGCGGCGGCGCGGGTAGCGCTGGCCGGAAGGCGTCAACGCCGTGATGCGGTCGGTGCGGAAGTGGCGAAAGGCCTGGCGCAGCTCACACCAGGCGGCAACGATGCGCACGCGGTCGAAGTAAGCCAGCGCGAAAGGCCAGATGGTGCGCTGCGATTCCTGATCCTTGAGGTCAAAATAACAGATGTCGAGCTTGTGTTTAGACCGGATGGCCTGGCGGATGATGGCCAGTTGGTCATCGTCTATCGCAACATGCTCGCCGGGGCCGACCAGCAGTGCCGAGGCATCCAGCTCTTCGCGCAACTCGGCGGGCAGTACGGCGGCTATCTTGGCCAGCGCATTGCGCGCGGCGAAGGCAAGCTGGTCGTCTGCGCGATCCGCTACCCAGCGTGAACCGAGCACGATGGCCTCGATTTCCTCTGGAGAAAACATCAAGGGCGGCAGGTTAAAGCCTGGCCGCAGCAGATAGCCCAGTCCAGCTTCACCTTCGATCCTGGCGCCCTGGGCTTGTAGTGCGCCGATGTCGCGGTACAGCGTGCGCAGGCTAACGCCCAGTTCCCCGGCAAGTTTTGCACCGCTCACCGGATAACGGTGACGGCGCAGTATTTGCAGCAGTTCGAGCAGGCGTTGGGCGCGGGACATGGGCTGTAGTTTAGCAGGCTGTGAGGAGGCGCTGAAATAGGTATAGGTGCGGTGGAACACACAGTTGAGACTGTTCTATACTACGTCCCGGCAGCCAACGCTTATTAACCCCGCACTGATTACAATTTGAGGAGGCACCTATGCCAGCCTTGCATAGTCCGCGACAAAACCACCTGCTCGACGCACTGCCTGCGGAAGAATACGAGCGCCTACTGCCCAGTCTTGAACTGGTATCGATGCCGCTCGGTGAAGTCATTTATGAGTCGGGTGAAAAGCTGCGTCATGCTTATTTCCCACTGGATTGCATCGTCTCGCTGCTGTATGTGCTGGAATCCGGCGATTCGGCGGAAATCGCCGTGATCGGCAATGAGGGTATCGTCGGTCTTGCCCTGTTTATGGGTGGGGATAGCATGCCGAATCGGGCGGTGGTGCAAAGCTCGGGCTGGGGCTATCGCTTGCGCGCGCCCTTGGTGCAGCAGGAGTTCACCCGCAACGGGCCGTTGCTGCGCCTGTTGCTGCGCTATACCCAGGCGCTGATTACCCAGATGGCGCAAACGGCAGTGTGCAACCGGCACCATTCGGTGGATCAGCAACTGTGCCGCTGGCTGCTGCTCAGTCTGGACCGGCTCTCCGGGAACGAATTGATCATGACCCAGGAATTGATCGCCAATATGTTGGGCGTGCGGCGCGAAGGCGTGACCGAGGCGGCCGGCAAATTGCACCGCGCGGGCTTGATTGACTACAGCCGCGGCCACATTAAGGTGCTGGATCGGCCGGGCTTGGAAGCGCGCGTCTGCGAGTGCTACCAGGTGGTCAAAAGCGAATTCGATCGCCTGCTGCCTGCCTTGCGCGGCATGAGCCATTGATGCCTGGCATTGTAAGAGTCGATTTCTGTAGATGTGGGAGCGCCGCCCTCGGCGCGATAAATTTGCACAAAATCGCGCCGAGGGCAGCGCTCCCACAAATGCGAATGCCTACGTGATCGCCATGGAGGACAAGGCTTCGGTGCAATACCATGGCAGGGTGAAGCCGTTGGTCGGATCGTCCACCGCCTCGATATGAATCAATGGAGCCGATGAGCTGACTGTGCCGAATATGGTGGCAAACGACACATCGGATGCATCGCGCCCGGTGCCTATCCTGACCAGCCCCATGGGCGGCGAGACGCCGGCGGGATCGAACAGATACCAGCGGTTGCCCAGAAAAGCCTCGACATAGGCGTGGAAGTCGGTAGGTCCCATGGCCGGATCGGCGCCGTAATCAATCCCCGTGACAAAGCGCGCGGGAATATTCACCGCCCGGCACAATGCGATCATCAGATGAGCGAAATCGCGGCACACCCCGACCTGCTCGATCAGCGTGTCCACAGCGGAAGTGCTGACATTTGAACTCCCCGACATGAAGGTGGTGCGCTGGAGCACCCAGTCGCGTATCGTTTGCACCCGCCAATAGCCCTGCCGCAGATGGCCGAATTCGCGCGTGGCGAAGCGCCGCAAGCGGTCCGACTGGCAATAGCGGCTCGGATAGATGTACGGCAGCACCGCGGGCGGCAGTTGCGCAACCGGGATTTCCTCAATACCGGCAGGCGATTCGGCGTGGTGATTGATATCAACGGTCGCGGCGTAGCGAATGGCCAGCGCTCCAGGGGAGGCATTGAAGCGCATGAAGCGCGTGCCATAAGTCGCGTCGGTATAAACGACCGGGGTCACGGGCTGGCTGATTTCCAGATTCTCCGTGACCACCGTTTGGTACGCTGTTTGCGCCGCATGGATGTTGAAAATGAAATCGCTGGCTTGGTTGGCGATTTGGTAGCCGAGGTCTATCGATAATTTAAGTCTGATCATGAACAATTTCTATTGTGTTTGCCCGCCTGAGGTTAGGCATTGTAGAGCCTGGCCTCGGCTACAAGCGATACGTTTCAGGCCTTCATGCCTTGTAGCAGCGATGCGAGATCTTCGGCATGTTCTTCCTCACTGGCCAGTATCTCCTCAAGTACACAGCGCGTCGTCGGGTCATGTTCGCCCAGATAGACAATCATCTCGCGGTAGCTTTCGATCGCAATCCGTTCGGCGACCAGGTCTTCCTTAATCATCGCATGCAGCGTATCCCCCGCGACATATTCGGCGTGGCTGCGCTCGCCCAATCCATCCGGGGAGAAATCGGGTTCACCGCCCAATTCGACGATGCGCTTTGCAATGCGATCCGCATGAGCCATTTCCTCACCCGCATGAGCCAGGAACTCCGCCTTGACCGGGTCGGAATTGATACCCTTAGCCATGAAGAAATGCCGCTTGTAGCGCAGGACGCAGACCAGCTCGGTGGCAAGCGCCGCATTCAATTGTTTAACCACCGCCGCTCGGTCGGCGGCGTAGCCCGTGGTGACCGCGCCCGCCTCGATATGATGGCGGGCGCGCTTGCGCAGAGTTGGGATGTCGGATAGCACTGCTTTATTGCCTGCGGGAATCTCGTTTTTAGACTGTTTCATTTTTAACTCCTATCGTTGCTGTGACATGTTTTCGGTTATTACGCCAGCGCTGAAGGCAAGGCCAACAGTAAGCATAAGTGCGAAATAAGGTTGTGACCCTCTAAAAATCCGTTGTATGAGCCACGCGCCAAGGCTACGGTGATTTCCATTCATCGTCAGTCTGGTAGCGCACACAGGCGGTTGCTGAACTTAATTTAAGAATAAGTACGCAGAAATCGGTTCAGCTTGTATTGCTAGTGGGGCTCTCCACCTCGCTCCTGCTCCGGTTTTTGCTCGTGCACAGCGCCCTTACCCGGTGACTTTGGCATCGGCTGCTCATGCTTGGCTGCACCCGCTGGTGGTGGCTTATGCTCTTGAACTTCCGGGTGCCCTTGTTGCGGAAGGGCTGGGGCTGGCTTTTGAGCGTCTACATCTCTCCGTTGTGGCGGCTGCGAGTGTGGGTCTGCTGGTGGGATGTACTGGTGATGGGGTGTCGCCTGCTCGTGCGGCATGGGGTGTTGGGCATCCTGCTGATCGGGCCCTTTTTCTGCAGGCATTCCTTGTTTCATTTGCTGAGGGGTTCCCATCTGTGCAGGCGCTTTTTGCGCTGCCAGCTCCTGATAGTGTTGCCGCACTACGGGGTCGCGCGGCTGGTAATGGTAATTCTGCTGGTGCAGCTCGTGCTGCTGCTCCACTTGCCGGGGATAGCGATCGCCTGAATAGTTCCGCTGGTAAACAGGTAGCGGGGCAGGTGGCGGGGCTTCGTCGTGGTGCCATTTGTCCCAACCGTTTCTATGCCGTTCCCAATCGTGGCCCCAGTGATCACCCCAGCGTGGTGGGGCATCCGCATACCACCCGTGGAAGTACACCGGCGGCTGGCGGTAGTAACGTACCGGGGTTCGCAGGACGAATACCGGCACAGCTTCTGGCTCTACAAGCCACCAAGGCCCGTTGTACCAGGAACTCTCGTACCAGTTGTCATTCTGGTAGACCCAGTACATACCGTCGTAAAAGAAATAATTTGCGTCCAGTTGCGGTGCGTAATAGACCGGATAGCCAGGAACGACGACGAGATCGGGGTATACCGGCACGTTGATCCCAATGCTTACGATGGTTACATGATTGGCGGAAGATGCCGCTGAATAAAACAGCATGCATAGCACGATAAATATGTAGCGAATTTTCAGCATGTTGCGACCTCCAGTTCGATCACCAAGGCCGGAGTCGTGGTTGCCAACGGAATGTGGCGCCAACTCTAAGGTTCCACATAGTAATGGCATTTAATCGAACAGTTCCGTGCGCTAACGTACAGATGTCTGAATTCTGTTTCAGTAGCTTGGATACCTGTCCGTTGCCATATTCCCCAGCAACTTCCGACACCGGGATTGCCGTTGCCCCAGATCCCGGTACTGCCTGTTGTTTTCCCCGCATTTTGGCAATGGGGCATGGCAATTCTTTGAGGAAGATGCTGATGTATATAACGAGAATTGGACATGCGAGCATCGCAAAAATTGCAGCGGTGTTTTGCCTGGCGCTATTCGTAGGTTGTAGCTCAATCCCCACCATGGTGCCCGACATGGCGATGCAGCCATCGCACCCGGTGCAGCTTGAAGGCGCGCATGGCCCCTTGACCGCCCAGCAGAGCAAGGCAATTCTCGCCAAGCTTAAAAAGAATGGTGAAGACACCAATATCTTCGATAAACATCTGGCGCTGGAAGCGGAGATTGTCGGCAGCCCGCTGGTGGTGGGCAACAAAGTGGAGTTGCTGGTTGATGGCCCGACCACTTATCACGCCATGTTTTCAGCCATAGAGCAGGCGAAGAACCATATCAATATGGAGACCTACATCTTTGAAGATGATGAGGTCGGGCGACAGTTTGCCGAGCTACTCATCAGCAAGCAACGTAGCGGTGTGCAGGTCAACCTGATTTACGACAGCGTGGGGTCAATCAATACGCCCAAGGAATTTTTTACCCTGTTGAAAGATAGCGGGGTAAACGTGCTGGAATTCAACCCGATCAATCCGCTGCTTGCACGTAAAGGCTGGCAACTCAGTCAGCGTGATCACCGTAAGCTATTGGTCGTGGATGGACAGATCGCCTTTGTCGGCGGCATCAATATCAGCAGCGTCTATTCCAGCGGGTCGTTTGGTAAATCCCACTCGGACAAAGACAAACCGCCGTGGCGTGATACCCATCTGCGTATTGCAGGGCCGGTGGTTAGCGAATTCCAGAAACTGTTCATGGCGACATGGAACCAGCAAAAAGGCGAGCCATTGGCGCCCAGGGATTACTTCCCCCAGCTTGCCAATAAGGGCAATGAGATCGTGCGCGCCATCGGCAGTTCGCCCGAGGAGGCCTACAGCCAGATCTACGCCACCTTGCTCTCCGCCATCAATAGTGCGGAAACCCAGGTCTTCCTGACCAATGCCTATTTTGTTCCCGATCCGCAACTGCTGGCCGCGCTGAAGGAGGCGGCGCAGCGCGGGGTAGACGTCAGGCTGTTGTTGCCCGAAAAAACAGATTCCTCCCTGGTGTATTACGCATCGCGTTCTTATTACGATGAGCTGCTGAGCGCCGGTGTAAAAATCCATGAGCGGCAAGATGCCTTGCTGCATGCCAAAACCGCGCTCATCGATGGGGTGTGGTCAACCGTAGGCTCCACCAATCTCGACTGGCGCAGTTTCGTCAACAATCAGGAAATCAATGCCGTCATCCTGGGGCAGGCTTTCGGTGCGCAAATGCAGACTCTGTTCGAGAAAGACCTGGAGTCGTCCAAACTCGTTACTCTGCAAGAGTGGAGGAAACGCTCAATCGGCGCCCGCATCAAGGAAAAAGGCGCGCGGTTGTGGGCGCACTGGTTATGAAACCCCTATGGAAGAGACTCGGTCCCGGCCTGGTCACCGGCGCCGCGGATGACGATCCCAGCGGCATTGCCACCTATTCGCAGGTCGGCGCGGGATTCGGCTACGGCATCCTGTGGACGGCATTGTTCACCTTTCCGCTGATGGTCGGCATTCAAGTCGTCAGTGCGCGCATCGGCCGGGTCACGGGCAATGGTCTCGCGGCCAATATCCGCAAATATTATTCACCCGCGCTGCTGTTTGGCATTGTCGGCTTGCTGCTGGTTGCCAACACCATCAATATTGCCGCCGACCTTGGCGCAATGGGGGCCGCCCTCAAGCTGCTGATCGGCGGCTCCGCGCACTGGTACACGGTGACGTTCGGCCTGGTTTCGCTGATTCTGCAAACCTTCATTGCTTTTCCTCGCTACGCGCCAATCTTGAAAGTGATGACGCTGGCCCTATTGGCCTATGTCGCCACCCTGTTCGTCGTCCACGTGCCGTGGGGGACGGTGCTCTATGAAACACTGCTGCCACACTTGTCGTTCAGGCCCGAGTACGTGATTGCCGTGGTGGCGGTATTTGGCACCACCATCAGCCCATACCTGTTTTTCTGGCAGGCTTCGCAGGAAGTCGAGGAGCAGCGGGCGAAAGCGGGCGATGAGCCGTTGGTCGTCGCGCCAAAACAGGCATTTGCAGCACTGAGGCGCATCAAGCTCGACACCTACATCGGCATGGGTTTTTCCAACCTGGTGGCTTTTTTTATCATGTTGACGACAGCGGTAACGCTGCATCAGCACGGCATCACCGACATCCAGACTTCAGCGCAGGCAGCAGAAGCCTTGCGCCCGCTGGCGGGGAATTTTGCCTTTGCAGTGTTTTCGGCGGGAATCATCGGTACCGGCCTGCTCGCGGTGCCTATCCTCGGCGGCTCTGCCGCCTACGCGGTAGCGGAAGCCTTGCGCTGGCCCATCGGCCTGGGACGTACATTGCCCAGGGCCAAGGGCTTCTACGCCATCCTGACTATTGCTTCTGTGTTGGGGGTGGCGCTCAACTTCACTGCCATCGACCCCATCAAGGCTTTGTTCTGGAGCGCCGTCATCAATGGCGTCATCGCCGTGCCCATCATGGTGGTGATGATGTTGATGGCCTCCCGACAGGACATCATGGGGCAGTTCGTGATTAGCCGCAGGAGCAGGATGCTCGGCTGGCTGGCAACGGCCATCATGGCGCTCACCGTACTGGCAATGGTGCTTACCTGGAATAGCTAATGCCCATGAATCATCAAAATGCGCTGGCTCAAGTTTGGATTATGCAATGGATGCCGGTTTTTGCGCTTATTTGCGGCGTTTGGTTGGGCACGGAGGCGTCTTTTGCCACGGAGCTGGATAATTCTGCCTTACCGCTACGCGCCAAGTACACGGAGCTGGGCAATCAGCTGCGCGACAATCAGTTTCAACGCGCGCTCTATCTTGATTCGGCGGAATCCCCGCACGATTTGAAGGGCGATATCTATGCCGTGCTCGATTATCCGTTTGCCACCGTCAACCTGGCGCTCAACAACCCGGCGCACTGGTGTGATGTGCTGATACTGCACCTCAATGTCAAATACTGTCATGCTTCCGGCAGCAAATCCGGCACCATCCTCACCGTGGATCTCGGCAAGAAATACGATCAGCCGCTGGCGGATGCTTACCGGGTCGAATTCAACTATCGCGCGGTGGTCACCACGCCGGATTATTTCGCGGTGGAACTCAATGCCGGGAACGGGCCCTTAAGCACCCATGATTATCACATCTGGATTGAAGCCACGCCGCTTAAAGACGGGCGCACTTTTCTGCATTTTACCTATGCCTATGCCTTTGGTTTGGCTGGCCGCCTTGCCACGCAAGGCTATTTGGCCACCCTCGGCAGGGACAAGGTCGGGTTTACCGTCACCGGGGTACTGCCCGATGGCCGGCTCAGCTATATTCAGGGGGTACGTGGCGTGGTGGAACGCAATACCATGCGCTACTACCTGGCGATAGATGCATATCTTGCCGCGCTGACTACACTACCCGAGGATCAGCTAGAAAAACGGATGCGGCGTTGGTATACCAGCACCGATCAATACGCGCGCCAGTTGCATGAAGTCGAGCAGGAGGATTACCTCGCAATGAAACGTAAGGAATATCAGCGTCAGCAGGTAGCCCAATAGGCTATCCGCGCTATTGATCCGCGCTGTTGCCTGGGGGAAATACTTCGGCCCACTCGCATGGAGCGGTTCGCCAGATTTTCATGAGGGTGGCGGCTCTGGCGCGCTCCTTGCCCGTCGCTTTTTCTGTGATCTCGTTACGCAACTCGGCTGCGTCGTTAGCATCACCCTCGCCTTTGTTGTTAGCCGCAAGGCTGGCCCACATCAAGGCAACGCCGAGATCGGCTTCGGTAGTGCCGGCCAGCGCACTGGCGCGCAAGACGACATGCAGGCCGCGAATGGCGTGGCCCGAATAAAGGCGCGCGAGCTGTAACTGCGCCGGTCCATAGCCTTGTCGCGCGGCCTTGCAATACCAGTAGGTGGCCTTGTTGTTGTCGTAGATCGACGCATCACCCACCGGGCCACCGCCTTGGCAACAGTAGTTGTTGCCAAGCTTGTACTCGGCAACTGGATCGTCGGACGCCGCCTCGGTTTTGAGTGCGCCGCGTCTGGAGGCGTCGTAACCTTGCTGCGCGCCTTCGACAACCACCGGTGTGAAGCAGCTGTTGAGCAGCAACGGCACGGCGAGTATCACGAGTAGCAATAAATTTCTCATGCTGGCAGGTATCACGCGGCAAGCAGCGGATGACACCCACCGATAGCGGTGGGTGTCATTATTGAATGCACACCCTAGATAGCTTTAAGGGTCCATCTTGATTTTAATTTCGTTCTTGACCGAGTTTACGCCTTCAGTACCACGCGCAATTGAAACAGCTTTGTTTATGTCTTCTTGGGTCTTGGCCGTGCCGCTCAGCCACACGACGCCATTGTTGTCCGTATCGACTCTGATATGCGCCAGGCTAGGCAGATTTTCCGCGGCCAGCTTGGCCTTTATTTTGGTGGTGATTGCCGAGTCCTTAACGTAGGCCTTGGGGTGTGAACGATCCATGTCCGAATCGGCGGTATAGCCCACAATTGGCGCCAGCACCGTGCCTATCAGGAAACAGCTTGTTGCAAGTTTGTTTTTCATGGTTAATCCTTTCATTGGAGAAGCTTGGATGATCCCGTTCTCTTCCAGAGCAGTCTGTTCGCTAACACACACAAAGCGGCGCGCTTTAGGCGTTAAACTGAACCTTGTGTTATTTACGGGAGTCGAGAATGTTCATCACTGGCTTGGGCACCGCCAATCCGCCCTATCGCTACACCCAGGCCGATTGTCTGCGGGCGCTGGAAGGAACTCGCCAGTTTTTGCAACTCAAACCGGCTTCGCAATTGCTGATCGCCAGGATATTGCAGAGCGCCCACGGTATCGCGACGCGATATCTCGCGCTGGCCGACCTGAGTCAGGCGTTCGACCTGGTGCCGGACACATTGCAGCGCCGCTTCCTCGAAAATGCACCCATGCTCGCGGCGCAAGCCGCCACCCGGGCGCTGGACGATGCGGGACTGACGCCCGCCGACATTGATGCCGTGGTCATCAGCACCTGCACCGGCTACCTGTGTCCCGGCCTCACCAGCTACGTGATCGAACGCCTGGGCTTGAAGCCGGAAGTGCTGGCGCTGGATCTGGTTGGCCAGGGCTGTGGCGCGGCGATTCCCAATATGCGCGGCGCGGAAGCGTTGCTGACCGCCGGGCGGGCGCGGCATGTGCTGTCGGTCTGCGTCGAGGTATGCAGCGCGGCGTTTTATCTGGACGACGACCCCGGCGTGCTGGTCAGCGCCTGCCTGTTCGGCGATGGCGCCGGCGCAGCGGTATTGTCGGCGGAACCCGGCGCCGGGCCGCGCACTGTTGAATGGATTGACTGCGCCACCATCACCAATCCGCAAGACCGGGATTTGCTGCGCTTCGAACAGCGGGACGGCATGCTGCGGAATATCCTGTCGCCGCAAGTGCCGGAACTCGCCGCGTGCTATGCGAAAAAGGTATTGAGCGAGCTGTTGACGCGCCGCGGACTGGCGCAAGACGACATTGCCGGCTGGGTCTGGCATGGCGGCGGCAAGACCGTGCTGGACGCGCTGCAACAGCAACTGTCGCTCAGCGATAACGACGTGCGCATCAGCCGCATGATCCTCAATGACTACGGCAACCTGAGCAGCGCTTTCGTCTATTACGTGCTGCAAGCCGCGTTGGCCGGGCAGCCGCGCCCCGGCTGGTGGTGGATGTCGGCTTTCGGCGCCGGCTTCAGTTGCCACGGCGCGCTGCTGAAAGTCTCGTGAGGGCGATCTATGAGCCTCGCGCGCCGCATCGAACCCGAATGGCTGGACGAGCTACCGCCCGGCGATCCGCGCGCGCTGCGTTCGCGCCGCGACCTGCGGCGCCTGAACTTCATCATGGGTAATGCCGGCATTCTGCGGCGGCAGTTACTGCCGCATCAGCCGCAGCCGGCAAGCATCGTCGAACTGGGCGCAGGTGACGGCAGTTTCATGCTGGCGCTGCTGCGGCGGTTGAAGCCGCTCCCGGCGCAAATCATCCTGGTCGACCGCCAACCCAGCATTGCCGATTCCACCTGGCAGGCGCTCGCGGCCTTGGGCTGCACGGTGGAATGCGTCACCGCCGATGTGTTCGACTGGTTGGCGGATGCGGAAAACGCCGATGTCATCGTGTGCAACCTGTTCCTGCATCATCTGCCGCCGCCGGTGCTCGCCGCACTGCTGGCCGGGTGTGCCGAGAAAACCTCGCTGTTTCTTGCCTGCGAACCGGCCCGCCACCGGCTGGCACTGGTCAGCAGCCATCTGCTCGGGCTTATCGGCTGCAATGACGTCACCCGGCATGACGCGGTGGTCAGCGTTCATGCCGGATTCATCGGGCGGGAGTTGTCGGAACTCTGGACCAATCAGCCAGCCTGGCGGCTGAAAGAGCATGGCGCCGGGCTGTTCAGCCACACTTTCACGGCGCGGCGGCGATAAATGCCACATTACGACGCGCTGGTGATAGGCGGCGGGCCTAGCGGCGCCACCATCGCGCTGCTGCTGGCGCGCGCCGGCTGGTCGGTAGGCGTGGTCGAGCAAGCCGTGTTCCCACGGCGGAAAGTATGCGGCGAATTCCTCTCGGCCAGCGGCTTGGCGCTGTTGCGGGAACTGGGTGTCGCCGCTGCCTTCAGTGCCGAGGCTGGCCCCGAAGTGCGCGAAATCGGCCTGTTTGCCGGCCGTGCGATACTCAGGGCGCCCATGCCGCAAGCGGCCAAGGGTGAGCCATGGGGCCGCGCACTGAGCCGAGAACGGCTGGATACGCTGCTGCTGGCCCAAGCGCAACAGGCCGGGGCGGAGGTCTGGCAGCCGTGGAAAGCGGTCGCGTTGCAGCGCGAGCAGCATGCTTTTATTTGCAGTGCCAGAAATGCGGCCAGCGGAGCAACGGCGACCCTGACAGCCGGCATCGTCATTGCCGCGCATGGTTCATGGGAGCCCGGTAAGCTGCCGACGCAGGCGCTGCGCCGGCCGGTGCGCGACGCCGATCTGTTTGGCTTCAAGGCGCATTTCAGCCATGCCGCGCTCGCCCCCGGCCTGATGCCGCTGCTGGTATTTGCCGGCGGTTATGGTGGCATGGTGCACACCGACGGCAACCGGGTGAGCCTGTCCTGCTGTATACGCCGGGATCGTTTGGCACAACTACGGCAACCGGGCGATCAAGCGGGGGAAGCGGTGCTGCGCCATATCCGGCGCTGCTGCCTCGGGGTCGAACTGGCGCTGGAAAATGCCACGCTGGAGCATCACTGGCTGTCCGCCGGACCGATCAATCCCGGCATCCGCGAAGCGCCGTTGCCGGGGATATTCCTCGTTGGCAATGCCGCCGGCGAAGCCCATCCCATCATCGCCGAAGGTATCAGTATCGCAATGCAATCGGCCTGGCTGCTGAGCCACATTCTGATTCCCGGCTGCCGGCACCTGACGGACGAGGATTTTCTGCACCAGGCGGCAAAGGGCTACCGATCTGCCTGGCGCCGCCATTTTTCAACGCGCCTCCGCGCCTCCGCCTGGTTTGCCCAACTGGCGATGCGGCCGCTGCCGTCGGCGCTGCTGCTACCCGCTTTCAGGCTGGCGCCCGCGCTGCTGACTTCCGGCGCCCGGCTGGCTGGCAAAGCCGCAATGATCGCGTACTAGCCTGTTCGAAGCGCTTTGTACGTTATTGTGCGTATTACAATGAAACCTGCCACTGAAAATGAAGGCAAACCCGCCAGCCATTCCAATCGAACCCCGCCACCTGTTACGATGTGGTCTGGGCACCAGGCAAATGCCTTAGAACGGCCAAAAACTGCTATTCAACGATGAGCTAGGCAGTAGTGAATAGGCTTAGTTTACGTCCGGATTCGCAATTAATTAGGGACAGACCTTAGATAGTGTCGTCACAAGATTATAGAAATCGGTCATAATTGGGACTTCATTACAAAGTTGCTCAATTGAATGACTGCATCGACCTTGAGAAGGCACGACATTACTGATCGCGTATGGGAATTGCT
>Ga0265327_10002235_pt1 | contig 21020 bp, 17 predicted proteins | sample 41621metaG_FD_202089 | JGI IMG/M metagenome (GOLD analysis project Ga0265327, IMG submission 202089) | Rhizosphere microbial communities from Carex aquatilis grown in University of Washington, Seatle, WA, United States - 4-16-21 metaG | ecosystem: Host-associated > Plants > Roots > Rhizosphere...
CGTACTTCACCTGCACATGGACCTGGCTACGCGGTCGGGCCGTCAGGTCCGAAGAGTTGTGGAGCAACTCCAAGAACGGGATGAGCGCGATTGCGGCCAACGCCGTGCCGACGACCAGGGCGAGGACGAAGGCGACAACCGGCCTGGGCACGCACTCCCTCAAGGCGCGCAGGGCGGAGGTGCCATGCCGGCGGGCCTCGCGCACCGCGTCCACCACTCCCCCGCCGGCCCCTTGGAGGAGGCGTAGGACGAAGTACCCAACGACGGCGAAGATGGCGTAGACGCTCGACTCGGGGTGGCCACCGAAGAACTGGAGGGCCACCAACGTCGCCAGCCCGGCCGCCGGCAGGACGCCGGGCCGGCGCACCAGCCGCTCGGTGGCCAGGAGCATCCAGGGAATGAGCGGGAAGACGTTGTCGAGCGGCCAGGGGATCCACGCGATGAGGAACAGCCCGAAGCCGAAGATGAGCCCGGCCAGGAACGCCCCGGCCAGCCCTGCCTTGAGGGCCCGGGCCAGCAGGTAGGTGCCGGTGGCAGCAACCACCACCTTCATCACGGCGATCACCCCGAGGGACCACCAGAACGGGAGCACGTAGGCCGGCAGGCTGAACGGGGAGAAGATCGCCGACTGCATGTCGGCCAGGTACGGCGCCCCGCCCATGATGTAGGGGTCCCACAGCGGGATGTGCGGCAGCTGGGACTTGGTGAACTGGAGAAACGGCTCGAAGACGGTCACACCGTCGACCAGCTGCGGGTTGGAGCCGACCAACAGCGGGTGGAGGCTCTGTCGGGGCACCGATGCCGGGATCGACGTGTTCCACGGAGCGGCGTTCCACAGGTAGTCGGCGGCGGAGACGGTATGGCCCGGCAGGAGCCCCGGCCAGAAGAAGATCACCGCCAGCACCACGTAGGCGCCGAACACAAGGAGGCCCGGGCGCTTGAGCACCCAGTGTGGCCGGTCCGGCTGCACTTCGGTGTCAGCGCCGGCCACCGGCGCCGTCACCGCGACCTCGGACATAAGCGGCGTCATGTTATGGCGGACCTTCCGGCAGGTACAGTCCGCCCGAATGGACCGCCAGGCCTACGCCGAGATGTACGAGCTCGAGGACGAGCACTGGTGGTTCCGCGGACGCCGCCGCGTCATCTGGGCACTGCTCGGTCGCGCCGACCTGCCGCCGCAGCCGCACCTGCTCGACGCGGGCTGCGGCACCGGTCGCAACCTGGTCGAGTTCGGCGTGCTCGGATCGGCGGCCGGTGTCGACCCCTCGGCCGACGCCGTCGCCTACTGCGCCGAGCGCGGCCTCGAGCACGTCCGCCAGGCCGGCCTCGAGTCGCTCCCTTTCGACGACGGGCAGTTCGATCTCCTCCTCGCCTGCGACGTCCTCGAGCACGTGGCCGAAGACGTCGGAGCCTTGGTCGAACTGGGGCGCGTGGCCGCACCCGGCGCCTACCTGGTGGTGACCGTGCCCGCCTACCAATGGCTGTGGACCGAGCACGACGTCCAGCTCCACCACCTCCGCCGCTACACCCGCCGCCAACTCACCGACCGGGTGACGCAGTCGGGGTGGGAACCATTGGTCACCACGTCGTTCAACACCGTGCTGTTCCCGGCCGTGGCGGCGGCGCGCCTGGTGGCTCAGCGTTCCGCACGCCAAGGCCGCACCGACCTCGACCGCACCTCGGCCCGTCTCAACCGGGCCCTCGAGGTCCCCTTCGCTCTCGAGGCCTCCGCCGTCGCTCATGGGGTGCGGTTCCCGGTGGGGGTGTCGCTCGGCATGCTCTGCACGAAACCCGCCTCACCCCGGAGCTGAGGCCGACACCACGCAGCGGGGCACCGCCAGCGACGATGCCCGGTAGAGGCGCTCGGCGCCGGTGCAGGCGTCGAAGGCTGCCGTGGGGATCGTCCGGCGAGACGATGGCGTGCCCACCCCCCGCCACACCCAGGCGCCGTCGGCGAACGACGGCGGGCGACCGATGGCCAAGGTGAACAGCCCCAGCGCCCACGCCGTGGGCGCGGCCCGTTGCGCCGATGGCACCAGCTCGGACGGAGCGGGGACGACGACATCCGTCACGCCCCACCCCGCGAGCGCCTGACGCACCGCCGAGACGTTGCGAAGCGTCGGCGGGGCCAGCTTCCAGAAGACCGATCCTCCACCGGTGAGCACTGCCAACCCCGCACGTTCCCGGCCGGCGCGCCGAGGGATGCTCTGGGGACCGGCTCCGGTGGCCAGGGCGAATCGCAGGCCGTCGACCGCCTGCCAGGTCATGGCCGACCCGCCGGTGACCGGGGGCGGGAAGGTCAGCACGACGCTGCGGGGCGGGAGCGCCACGGCGTGGTCGGTGAACCACCGCGGGACCGAGACCCCTTGGGTGGTGAGGGGGACGTTGGCGGCCTCGGCACCCACCACGGGAACGAGGGCGACCACCGCCACGACGAGCGCGCAGACCGAGCCGACCCAGGCCGCGAGATGGGTGCGTCTCGGCTCGCCACCGGCGACAGCGCGGCCCACGTAGGCGCGCACCGATGACACCACGATCGCCAGCGCCCCGGACGCACACCAGGTGACCACCACCATGAAACGGACGGGCACCACGTTCTGGACGATCGGCAGATGAGCCAAGGCCCGCCATGGGGTCCAGAGGGACTGTCGCCCGAGCCCGGCGGCCACCGCCAACGGGCCGAGCACCACGAGGAACCACAAGCGCAGGTTCCGCCACCATGCGGCCAGGCCGACGACGACCACGGCCGGAAGGACGATGCCGAGGTACTCGGGCTGGGCCAACGCCCCTCCCTGGTAGCCGGCAAAGAAATGGAGGGCAGCCGGACTGGCGTGCCGCAACCGCAGCAGATCGGCGGCCACCACCGGCCCCGCGCCGATGACCCCTGTGCCGGTGGACGACGCCGGCCAGATCAATCCCGAGAGATGGGCGGGGCCGGCCAGCGCGACCCAGGCGGGATAGGCGAGCACGACCGCCGAGATCCCGACGGCCACTCCCAGTCCGACCAACGCATGGGGCGCTCGGGCTGCCAGCTGCGCCCGTTCGAAGAGGGCGGCGTACACCACGACCAGGACCAGGCCGACGATGGCCGCACCGACGATGAGCACCAGAACCTCGGTGCTGACGAAGAACTGGACGGCCAGCAGCAGTCCCAGCACGGCCCCGACGGCTACCGGCCCACGGCGTTGGCGCACGACGAGCTCGTCGAGGGCGCCGGCCACAAGGGGCACCAGTGCCAGCAGGACGAGGTCGAGATGCCCGACGGACAAGTTGGCAAAGACAAAGGGGGAAAACCCGAAGGCGAGACCGCCCACGACCGCGGCGGGCCACCACTCGACCCAGCGGAGGAGCAACCAGCACATCGCCACCGCCGTGAGCGGTGGCCCGAGCGTCGAGGCGACGTTGAACGCTGCCACCGGACCGAACAACCAAGTGATCGGGGCCAGGGGCACGCCGATGGCCAGCATGCCGGTGTTGGAGAGGAGATTGATCCCGGTCGGATGAAAGAGCGCCGTGGAATAGAAGAGGTTGTGGCCGTGAGCGATGGCGTAGGCCGGCCACTCGAGGAACCAGACCGACAGCGACGGGTCTTGGCAGCCGCACAGGGTCACGCCGCTTGGATGACTGGACCACACGTGCCACCAGAGCAACACTGACAAGGCGAGATAGACCCCGAAGGAGCCGAAGAGCACGAAGGCGTTGCGGCGGCGACGACTGGTCACGGCCGACGGGCCGCAGCCGTGATGCAACGGGGCACCGACTCAGGGGACGAGCGGAGGTAGACGGCCGGCGACGTGCAGCGGGCGAAAGCAGCTGCCGTGACCGGCAGGCTGGCCTGCGGTACATCGACGCCGCTACAGACCCACGCCCCGTGCACCATTGACGGGGGCCGCCCCACGGCGGCGGTCATAGCGGCCAGGGCCCACGCCGACGAGGACGGTCGGCCGAACGGCGCGGTGAGCGAGGCCGGGGGGGCGACCACCACCTCGGTTACCCCCCACCCCCGCAGGGCGCGACGAATCGAGGCGATGGCCGACGGCCCCAGGGGCGGGGGCGAGCCAAGGGGCGTGGCGCCGGCTGTCAGCAACATCTGCGCCGCACGTTCGGGACCGGCGCGCCGGGCGATGCTGCCGGGGCCGGCTCCGGTGGCCAGGGCGAAGCGGAAACCGTCAACGGCCTGCCAGGCAAGTGCCGCGCCACCTGCAGCGGGTGGGGGGAAGGCATACACGACGTGGTGGGCGGGGAGCCGGCGGGCTGGGCCGTCGAACCAGGGAGGCGAGACAACGGCACGGGTGGTGAACGGGACGTTGCCGCGCTCTGCGGCGGCCATCGGCACGATGGCCACGGCCACCACGGCCGCCGCCGCCAGGGCACCCACGGCCCGGCCCCCGAGTGCCGCCACGGCGGTGCGGGTGCGGTCGACGACGACGGCCACCAAGATGGCGGCGCAGAGGGTGACCATGGCCATGAGTCGACCGGGGACCGCGTTCTCGAGGACGGGCACCCGGGCCAGGATCCGCCACGGCGTCCAATAGGACTGGCGGCCGAGGGCCAGCACCACCACCGACAGGCCCAAGGCGGTGAAGAACCACAGCCGCCGGTCGCGGTGCCACACCGCCAGGCCCACCACTACGACGGCCAGCGTTCCCAGCCCGAGGTAGCCGGCATCGGGGAGTCCCGGTCCCTGGTAGCCGGCCAAGAGCCGCACCAGCGAGGGGCTTCCATACGAGAGGTGGTAGAGGTCGCTGGCCGTCAGCCCTCCCGAACCGGGCGTGATGCTGGGCCAGACCAGCCCCGACAGGTGCGCCGGGCCGGCGAGGGCAACCCACGCGGGATAGGCCAAGAGCACCACCGAGACTCCGCCGGCGGTGGCCAGTCCCACCAACGACCCCGGGGCCCGGGCAAGGAACGCCTCCCTCTCGAAGACCGCGGCGTAGACGACCACCAGCACGAGGCCGACGATGGCGGTGAGCACGATCATGACGAGCACCTCGGTGCCCACGAAGAACTGCAGGACCAGTAAGAGCCCGAGGGCCGCCCCGGTGACGACCGGCCGGTGGCGCCGTCGGATCAACAGGTCGTCCAAGCAGGCCACCATGAGCGGCGGCAGCACCAGTGCCGCCGTCATGAGGTGCGCGGAGGCCAGATTGTCGAAGACGAACGGAGAGAAGCCGTACAGCAGTCCCCCGGTGAAGGCCGCCGGCCACCACGAGACCCAGCGCCGAAGTAGCCAACACATGGACAGCGCCGAGAGCGCGGGGGTGAGGGTTGAGGCGACGTTCAACGTGGCCACCGGCCCGAACAGCCAGGTGACGGGGGCCAACGGGACACCGATGCCCAGAACGCTGGTGTTCGAGAGCAGATCGATGCCCCCCGGATGGAAGAGAGCCGTCGAGTAGAACGGGTTGTGGCCGTGGGCAATGGCATAGGCCGGCCACTCGAGGAACCACAGGAACAGGGCGGGGTCGTCGCAGCCGCACGTCGTGACCGAGGTCGGATGCGTCGACCAGACGTGCCACCACAAGAGCACCGACAGGATCAGGTACGCGGCGAAGCAGCCCGCCAGGACGAGGCTGACCTTCAGGGCGCCTCCCCGGCGACCGGCTGTGGCCGGTGACTCGACGGCCGTGTTCATCCCACCGGCTGCGACACCGACAGCACGCAATCGGGCACCGTCTGCGGCGAGGGGCCGAACCCCCGCACCGTTGAGGTGCACCGGTCGAAGGCGGCGGCGACAACCGAACGCCGCATCGCCGGAGAACGCACGCCGGTCCACACCCAGGCGCGGTCGACGTAGACCGGGGCACGGCCGACGGCCAGCGTGAAGAGGCCCAGGGCGGACGCCGGGTTGGTGCCCTGCTCGTAACGGGGAAGCGTCCGAGGATCGGGCATCACGATCGTGGTCACGCCCCAGCCCTGCAGGGCGTGACGGACCGCTTCGACGTTGGCGGTACTGGCGGCTGGCGGCCCAGTAAGGGAGAAGGAGGCCGCGCTCACCACCTCCTGTCCCGCCCGTTCGGGGCCCGCCCGACTGAACAGGCCTTCGGGCCCCGAACCCCCCACCAGGGAGAACTCGAGCCCGTCCAGTGCCTGCCAACCTTCGGCGGACTGCTCGAGGGTGAAGGGCGCGGGGTAGGTCAAGACGACCTGTCCGGGAGGGAGGTGCGGACCGACCTTGGCGAACCAGGTGGGCAGCGAGACGGTCGTGGTAGTGAGCGGCACATTGCCCGCTTCGTCCCCGACCACGGGCACGACGGCGACGGCCGCCACGGCCAGGGCCGCCAAGGCGCCCACGGTGCGGGCCAACGTGCGCCGGTCCGGGTGCTGCTCACCGCCGAGGTCAGCGGGGCGGCTTTCTTGCAGAGCATCGGCCACCGAGGTCCGGGTGCGATCCACCACCACCGCCAGGATCACAGCCACGCAGAGCAAAGTGACCGCGGCAAACCGGTCGGCCACCACGTTGCGCACCAGGGGCACATGGACGAGTACTCGCCACGGCGTCCAAAATGACTTGACACCGAGCGAGAGCACGACACCCACCACGCCGAGTGCTCCGAAAAACCACAACCGTCGATCGCGACGCCAGATCAACGTGCCGAGACCGCAGACGAGCAGGGTCCCCGCTCCCAGGTAGGCGGGCTGGGGTAGAGCGGGGCCCTGGTAGCCGCCGACCACCGACATCTCGTGTTTCAGTGTCGTCATCGGGGCGCGCTGCCACAGGTCGCTCACCGAGATGCCAACCCGGCCGGGTTTGATAGTGGGCCAGACCAGTCCACCCAGGTGCGCCGGGCCGGCCAGGGCGACCCACGCCGGATAGGCCAGCAGCATCGCGGCCACGCCGACAGCCGTGGCCAGCCCGGCCAAGGCCTGCGGGGCGCGGGCCACGAACTCCTCTCGTTCGACGAGCGCGCCGTAGGCCACCACGAAGAGGACACCCACCACCATCATGACCACGACCATGGCCAGGACTTCGGTACCGACGAAGAACTGGATCGTCACCAGCACGCCGAGCACCGCCCCCGTGACCACCGGGCGATGCCGGCGTCTGATGAGCAGATCGTCGAGACAGGCCACCATAAGCGGTGGCAGGACCAGGACGGCCGCCATCAGGTGCGCGCCGGCGAGGTTCACGAAGGCGAACGGCGAGAAGCCGTAGACGAGACCTCCAATGAAGGCTGCCGGTGCCCACGTCACCCAACGGCGGAGGAGCCAGCACATCGCCAAGGCCGAGAGTGCAGGGGCCAAGGTGGAGGCGACGTTCAAGGTGGCCACCGGTCCGAACAGCCAGGTGATGGGGGCCAGCGGGATCCCCACGGCCAGCACGCTGGTGTTGGACAGGAGGTCGATCCCGGCCGGGTGGAAGAGAGCAGTCGAGTAGAAGGGGTTATGACCGTGGGCGAGGGCGTAGGCCGGCCATTCGAGGAACCACAGGAACAGGGACGTGTCGCCGCAGCCGCAGGTGGTGACCGTCGTGGGGTGGGTCGACCACACGCCCCACCACACGAGCACCGAAAGCGCGAGGTACCCGGCAAACGAGAGGCCGAGCACGGCGGGTGTCCCCCACCGTCGCGGCGGCCGGCCGCTCTCCACCTCGGTCGTCGGTGAGGCCGGCGAGACGACAGCCCCTTCCGGCACGGGTGCGAGCGTGGCGCTCGATCCCGCCCCCACGTCATCCATGGCTATCGGCCGCTCACGCCAGGAACTGCGAGCGGTTGCGCTCCAGCTCATTGCGGTACCAGGCGATCGTCAGTTCGAGACCGTCGGCCAGCGGGCGGAACATCGGCAAACCCAGGCGCGAGCGAGCCTTGGTCGGATCGCTGCGCATCTCGGGAATCTCGGTCGGGCGGGCTTCCAACGCGCCGAACTCCGGTTGGATCGGGTTCCCCATGAGATCGAGGATGGTCTGGGCCACCTCGCGCATCGACACCTCGTCGCCGCCCCCGATATTGAAGACCTCTCCTTCGACGCCCGGCACCGTGGCCGCCAACAGGAAGCCGCCAACCAGGTCGTCCACGTAGTTGAACTCGCGGGTCTGGAGGCCCTCGGTCATGGCCAGGCGCTCCTTGCGCAGTGCACGAACGATGATCTCTGGGATGACCCGGTCGGGGCTCTGAGCCGGACCGTAGGCATTGAAGGGGCGGACCACGACGATCGGCCACCCGCGGCCACGGTGCAGCATCCGGCAGAACCGCTCTCCGGCGTACTTGCTTACCGAGTAAGGCGACAGTGGGTCGACGGCGGCGTCCTCCCGGAAGGGAACAGCGATGTCGCCGTACACCTCGCTGGTGCTGGTGTAGACGAACCGCCGGTAGTCGACCCGCGACAGCGCCTGGAGGAGTGCCACCGTGCCGTGCACGTTCGTCTGGATGCACTCGTCCACACGTGCCCAGGACTTGCCAACATGCGTATAGGCCCCCAGGTGGAACACGAGCTCGGGTCGGGCCTCCTCGACGAGGGCCTCCATGGCACCGCCGTCGTTCAGGTTGGCGCCGTGCAGAGTGATGCGGTCGCGCTGGTCGAGCAGGCGGACGGGGTACACCGACGAGACCGTGCTCGTCAGGGCGTGGACCTCTGCCCCCAGGTCTGCAAGCCGACGAGTCAGATGGGAGCCGATGAAGCCCGTTGCTCCGGTGACGAGCACCCGGGTCCCGGCAAATCCTTCGTCCACGGTTCATCTCCTTCGCGACACAGTTCGCTCAACTCGAGGGCGTCCTTGTACGTATCCATCGACCGCCAGAAGCCGGAGTGCCGATAGACGTAGAGCTCGCCGTCGGCGGCGAGTGCGGGCATCACCTCGCGTTCGAGGTCGTCCCCCGCCCACTGCTCGAACGCCCGGTGCTCGAGCACGCAGAAGCCGGCGTTGATCCAGTGGTCAAAGAGCCTGGGCTTCTCCAAGAACCGCAGGACCCGGCCGGACTCGTCCCACTCCATGGTGCCGTAGGGAGATGGCAGCGGGACGCCGGTGACCGTCATCGCCCGGTGGTGTCCTTGGTGGAAGGCGAGCAGGGCACCCAAGTCGACCGGCCCCAAACCGTCCCCATAGGTGACCATGAAGGTCGGACCGAGAACGTCGGCGCAGGCCAGGACCCGACCGCCGGTCCCCGTGTCCTCTCCGGTGTCGACCACATCAGTGCGCCAGTCAGAAGGAAGCCCGGCGGCGAACTCGGCGATCAGGTCGGCCCGGAAACCCGCGGCCAGGACGAAGTCGCGGTAGCCCTGCCGGGCGTAGATCTTCATGACATGGCGAAGGATCGGCTGGTCCCCCACCTCCATCAGGGGCTTCGGCAGCTCCAGGGTGTGGGGATAGGCCCGGGTTCCCTTGCCGCCGCAGAGGATCAGGACGCGCACGTGATGGGGTCCCCTGGACGCGACGAGGCCCGCCGCCCATGCCGGCGAGGGGATCGCTGGCGAGCTGCGGGCACGAAGGCCGAGTATACCGACCAGGTCCTTCTTTCTAGGGTGCACCCGGTCCCCTGAGGGGGGCCACGGACGGTCGTGTGCCAGCATTGACGCGGTGGATCGTGACCGGTCGACCGAGCCGGCCGGGGTTGCGCCCCAGCTACCCAGGATGCCCGCACTCGACGGCGTCCGTGCCCTGGCCGTACTGGCCGTGATGGCGTTCCACAACTTCTCGTGGCTGCCAGGGGGGTATTACGGGGTCGACGCTTTCTTTGTCCTCTCTGGCTTCCTCATCACCTCGCTGCTCGTTGCCGAAGTGGGCGAGACGGGGACCCTCAAGCTGTTGCGCTTCTGGGGGCGGCGGGCCCGGAGGCTCTTGCCGGCGCTGTTCGTCCTCGTCGCCGCACTCGGCGTGGTCCACCTCGTCGCGCGCTCGATCCTGCCCTGGCCCGACCCGGTACCCGACGCGGTGTCCACGATCTTCTACGTGGCCAACTGGCATTTCGTCGCAGGCGACGCCGGCTACTTCGCCGCCAACGGTGCGTCATCGCCGCTCTTGCACACCTGGTCTCTGGCGATCGAGGAGCAGTTCTACCTTCTCTGGCCCTTGGTGATTCTGGTGGTGGTGGGACGCCGCGGCCGGGTGGGGGGTCCTGCCCGCCGCCGCCGCCTCTACGCGCTGGGTGCCATCAGCGTCGTCGGAGTCGCGGCCTCAGCCGTGTGGATGTGGCACCTCACCCCAGAAGGAACCACCCCCCTGCGCGCCTACTACGGCACCGACGCTCGCGCTCAAGCAGTCCTCATCGGCGCAGCGCTGGCCGTGGCCTTTGTGCTCTTCACGACTCGTTCGGATCGCACCCGCCGACTCGGCGTGGTCGCCGGTCTGGCCGGTCTCGTGGGATCGGTAGCCGTGTGGCACTTCATTGCAGAGGGGTCGTCGCTCGCCTTCCACGGTGGCTTCCTCCTTGCGTCGACGGCCGCGGCGGCAGTGGTTGTAGGCGTGGTGCTCGCCCCCGCGGCGCCGTCCTCTCGACTCCTCTCGCTACGACCGCTGCGCTACGTCGGCACCATCTCCTACGGCACCTATCTCTGGTACTGGCCGGTGGTGCTGGTCGTCACCGGCACACGTCTGCACCTCGGCATCTGGCCCCTCTTCGTCGTACGGACCGCCATCACCCTCTCCCTGGCCGCCCTCTCGTATCACCTGGTCGAGGCGCCGATCCGACGGGGGGCGTTCCCCGGGTGGCGAGCCTTGCTCGGTGCCCCGGCCGCCGCCGGGTTCTCGGTGGCGCTGGTGGCCTGCTCCACCCTCGTCCTCTCACCAGCGGCCTCCACCTCACCGCCACCCTCGGCGGCCTCCCACGCCGGGGCCGCCCAGCAACGGTCCGATGTCCGGGTCCTCCTGGTGGGTGATTCCATGGCCGGCAGCCTCGGGGCGGCCCTGGCCGCCGAGGCCCCCCGCTACGGGATCCAGCTGGTGAACGAAGGGCACCCAGGGTGTGCCGTGACCACCGACAGCGAGTACCGCTTCCTCCTCTACCGCAACCCCCCCGGCCGTCCCTGCCAGGAGGGCAAACCCTCCGCGCTCCTCGACCTCTGGCGCACCTACGTGGCCAGATACCGGCCACAGGTCGTCGTCTACCTCGGCCGCACCGACCTCTTCGACCAGGACTACGACGGTTCGTGGACCTCGATCGGCAACCCAGGCTTCGACGGGTTCTTCCGCTCCCAGCTGACGGCCGGCGTGCGCATCCTTTCCTCGGGCGGGGCCCACGTGGTGCTGCTCACCTCGCCCTACTACGACTCGACCGCAAACAGCGGGGGGACGCCGGTGCCCGAGGACACACCGGGCCGGGTCACCGACTACGACCACATCATCGAATCGGTCGCCAAGGGATCGAGCGCCGTGACCGTGTACCCCCTCTCGCAGGTGATCGACCCGGGCCACACCTACCAGGGAACGGTCGACGGAGTCGCCATGCGCTGCAGTGACGGCGTGCACTTCAGCGTGGCCGCTGGGCAGGTGATCGCCCCCGGCCTCTTCCCGGAGCTGGCACGGCTCGGTCGCAGCACCCGGTTGGCCTCGTCGCTCGAGGCCACATCGACCATGGTCCCCGTCCCGCCGGCCGTCCCCGCCTGGTACGACAAGCTCCAGTGCAACCAATAGCGCCTAGCGCACGGCCTCCGCGGAGGTCGAAGTGAGCTCGCGGCCAGCACGGTAGGCGCCGGCCGCTCGGTGAACGTTGCGCCGGGCCTTCCACAGCTCGCCCACCACCGGAAGGAGCACGCTACGGATCGAGAGGCGCGAGTCGGGCCGGTTGCTCCACTCGATGCCGACCTCACGCATCGTGAACCCCATGCGTCGGGCCATGGCCAGGGCCTCGGCGTCAAACACCCACCCGTCCAGGCGAACCTGGCTGAAGACGGCTTCGGCGCATTCGGCCCGCCAGAGCTTGAATCCGCAGTAGATGTCCCGGGGCAGTCGGCCCAGGCCCAGACGGGTGAGGGCAATGAACCCGGCACCGACGATCCGCCGACGGACGGCCTGCTGGCGCTCGACCCGGGCGCCAGGGCCGAGTCTCGAACCCACCACGATGTCCACCTCGGCGGCCGCTCGCTCCAGGTCGGGGAGCGACATCAAGGAAGGGGCGCAGTCGGCGTCGCACATGAGACGCAGGTCGCCCCGGGCCTCGAGCATCCCCCGCCTGATGGAGTAGCCCTTGCCACGGTTGACGTCGTTGCGCAGCAGCCGCACTCGGCGGTCGTCCACGAACGGCGCCACCGTCTCGGCCGTACGGTCGGTGCTGGCGTTGTCGACGACCAGGATCTCCCAGTCCCCGCCTCGAGCCTCCAGGAGCTCTCGGGCGGCCGAGAGCATGGGGCCGATCTCCTTCTCCTCGTTCAGCACGGGGATGATGATCGAAAGCGACGCCGGCGGCACTTGGCAATCCTAATGGGGGTGGACCACGGATCTCGTGGAGGGAATCGACCTCAGGAGCATGCGGCCACGATCCTCTGCACCTCGCCGACCGAGGCGGGAATCCGGGCAATCAGGCCGTCGACCCCCTGGCCGAACAGTGCGTCGACCAGGGCGGAAGGGTCGGCGCCCAGGGAGCCCCGCCAGTAGAGCGGCGTCTTCCCCGCCGCTTGGCGCCAGGGCCCGATGTCCCCGGGGCCAGCTGAGGTGACCCAGCCGTCGGCGACGTGGTCGGGCGGCCTGGCGGCCTGTAACAGCACCGGCACCGTCGCCACCGGCGTCGGGCGGTTCACCGCCCCGTTCAACTGAAACCACTCCCCGTCGAAGGTGGCCGGACCGCCGGCGAACAGGAGGCGGCAGACCTCGGCTGCCTCTCCGACGACCGGCCCGGAACCCTCGAGCAGGACGGCGGCCCGACCGCCCGACAGCACGTCGAGCGCGGCGACGTCTCGGGCGAGCACCGAGGGTGCGCGCTCAGTCACCCCCACCCCACAGACGACGCCTACCGCCACTTCCGTGGTGACAGCGGCCAGGGCCCCGGCCAGCGTGACGGGATCACTTCCCCCTCCCGCCACCCACAGGGTGTCGACACCCGAGGCTTCGGCGGCCGCAGCCACCTCGCACAGCGCATCCCAGGCTCGGTCACCGCCCTGCGGACCGACGGACGGGAACTCGACGGCGAGGCGCATCCCTCCAGGCTACGGCCCGTCCAGCCGCCGTCGGAAGGCCGACACGCCGACGACCTCGACCCCGGTCGCCCGCACCGACGACGCCAACGGGCCGTCCGACGTGACCACGGTGGTGGCCCCCGGGTCAGAGGCGTTCCGGGCCATCTCGGCGATGACCCGGTCGGCGGCGTTCGGCCCACCTGGGGCGAACGAGACCGCCACACCCAGTTCGGCGCCCCGGTCGACCTCATCGGCCCGAGCCGCACCGTCGAAGACGACCTCGATTCGGTCGCCGCCCGCCAGGGTGAAGCGGCCGAGCTCGTCGACCAACCGGCGGCGGGCAGCCGCACGATCGCGCCACCACCCGTCGGGCCGGGACCCGATCAGGTTCATGCCGTCGATGATCCACCGCACGAGCCAAGCTTCGCCCAGCTGCCGCGGTCGAGTGGCCACGAACCGTCAGAGCGCACTCCCCGGCGTGGCGCTGAGGGGTGCCGGCCGGTCGCCCGCTCGGGCCAGCCCCACCGCCACCAGGACGTCGGCCGCGTCCCGCACGGCAAAGCAGCCGTCGGCCAGCAGGTCGTTGGCGCCGGCGGAGGCCGGGCTGCGCACGGATCCGGGCACGGCGCCGATCGGGGCGCCCCGAGCGGCGGCCGCTCGGGCCACCTCCAGGGCCGCTCCCCTGGCATGGCACTCGACCACCACCACGACGTCGGCCAGGGCGGCGAGCAGCGCCTGACGCTGGGCCAGCCGCCAGCGGGGCACCGCCGAGCCGACGGCGGTGGCCGAGACCAGGAGCCCGGCCCCCTGTGCGGTCTCCCAAAGCCGGAGCCGGCTTGGGTGATGGGGAGCGTCCAGGCCCCCGGCCACCACGCCCACCGTCGGGGCCGATCGGGACAGGTCGGTGCGGCGGACCGCGGCCGCGGCCTCGTGGGCCGCGCCCTCGATGCCCGGGGCGACCCCGGTTGCCACCGAGATCCCCGACGAGGACAGGTCGGCCCCGAGCTGGGCCGCCACCCCGAGGCCGTAGCGGGTGGCCCGGCGGGTCCCGACCACCGCCACGGTGGGGTGGCCGCCGAGGAGAGCCGGCTCACCGCGGACGAACAGGACGGCCGGCGCCGCCGGGTCGTCGGTGAGCGCCGCCGGGAACTGCTCGTCCCCGACCACCAGCACCGTGACCCCCAGGTGCGCGCAGGTCTCCCACGCCGCGGCCACCTCGGCCGGTTCGCTCGCCGCCTCGCGGTCGCCAGGGGCGGTGCGGGCCCAGGCGGCACGGGCCGACCCGGTGGCCAACAGATGGCGAAGGCACGTCGGTGGAACGCCGCGGGCGACCAGCGCGGCAGCGTAGGCGGCGTCGGGAAGCACGCCGGAGAACGGTCGCCCGGCCGGGGCCGGGCGCGCGCTCAGTGTCCGGCGATGGCGTGGGGTCGGTAGGGCTGTTCGAGCTCGGCGATCTCCTCCGGGGTGAGCTCGACCTCGAGCGCCTGAATCGCCTCGTCGAGCTGGTAGGGGTTCGTCACGCCGACGATGGGCGCGGTCACCACCGGTTTGGAGAGCAACCAGGCCAGGGCCACCTGCGCCCTCGTGATCCCCCGCTTCGACGCCAGGGCGGCCACCGCCTCGACCACATCCCGGTCGGTTTCGCTGTAGAGATACCGGCCGAACTCGTCGCTTCGGCTCCGCTCGGTCTGCTGATCCCAGTCGCGGGTGAGGCGCCCGCGGGCGAGTGGGCTCCACGGAACGACCCCGATCCCCTGGTCGTCGCAGAGCGGGAGCATCTCGCGCTCCTCTTCGCGGTAGAGGAGGTTGTAGTGGTCCTGCATGGAGACGAAGCGAGTCCATCCGTTCACCTCCGCTGCATGCAGCATCGTGGCGAACTGCCAGGCGTACATCGACGACGCACCGATGTAGAGCGCCTTGCCGGCACGCACCACGTCGTGCAGGGCCTCCATCGTCTCCTCGACCGGCGTCGAGGGATCGAAGCGGTGGATCTGGTAGAGGTCGACGTACTCGGTGCCCAACCGGCGCAGGCTGTGGTCGATCTCGGCCATGACGGCCTTCCTCGACAGTCCCGCCCCGTTCGGGCCGCGGTGCATGGGGCCGTTGACCTTGGTGGCCAGGACGATCTCGTCCCGGTTGGAGTGCTCGGCCAGCAGCCGACCCACGATCTCCTCGCTGGTGCCGTCGGAGTAGACGTTGGCGGTGTCAAAGAAGTTGACGCCCGCCTCGAGCGCTTGGCGGACGAGGGGCCGGGCTGTGTCCTCCGGCAGGCTCCACGGATGAGTTCCCCGTGACGGCTCGCCGAAGCTCATGCAGCCGAGGCAGAGACGGGACACGTCGAGGCCGGTCGAGCCCAGCTTCGTGTACTCCATGGTTGCTGGTCTCCCCGAGTCTGGACCGGCGCGGACAGGAACAACCATCGTAATGGCAGAGACCCGATGACCACCGGTTCGACCCAAGGGCCGACACCTGTGCTGCTAGACCGTTCGTGTGTCGGAACGTGCGCGGGGCCGCGCGAGGAGGGCGCCGAGGCCATGGCCGTCGATCTGGACGTAGCCGACACGGCCGCACGCACCGGGGCCGCGCCCGATCCGGCGTCACCCCCCGAGACGCCGGCACCGGGGCTCGTTCCACCGTGGCTCCGCCGCACCGCCCTGCACCTGGGTGTCATCGCGGTCTTCACCGTTCCCGCCGTCGTGCTCTGGTGGCACGCCTGGACCGGAGGTGCTGCCTCCAGGGTTCGTTGCGCATGTCTCGACCCCGGCCAGCAGGTTTGGTTCATCGCCTGGCCGGCCTACGCGTTGGCCCACGGCCACGACCCCTTCACCTCACTGTGGCTGTGGCCGCCCGGCGGCGTGAACCTCCTGGCGAACGCCAGCGCTCCCCTCGTCGGCCTGGTGGTGGCTCCGGTCACCTGGGCGTTCGGACCGTTCGTGGCCACCACGCTGGCCCTGACGCTCGCTCCGGGGCTGAGCGCCTGGGGGTGCTGGGTGGCCGCCCGGCGCATCACGACGTGGCGACCCGCCCAGTGGCTGGCGGGTTTCATCTTCGGGTACACGCCTTTCGTCGTCGAGTCGGTGGCCCTCGGGCACCTCTCCACCGGGCTGCTCGTCTTCCCCCCGCTGCTCTTCGTCGTGCTGCACGAGATCTGTGTCCGACAGCGGTGGTCGCCCTGGCGAGCCGCGGTGTCGTTGGGATTCCTCCTCCTCGGCCAGTTTCTCGTGTCGCCGGAGGTCCTGGTGATCACCGTGGTGGCGAGCGCCCTCGGGGTGGGCGCCGCCGCGGCGTCGGATCCCGCCCGGGTCGTCAAGGCCCTGCCCTACGCGGGCCGGGCGCTGGCCCTCGGCGCCGGGGTCACGGCGGTGCTCCTCGCCCTCCCGGCCTGGGATCTCCTGGCCGGTGCCCGCCACATCCACGGCGCGGTATGGGGCGGGCTCCACGGACTGTTCGTGGCCCAGGCCTGGGAATTGTGGAGCGCGGGCCCGTGGCGCTCCGCGGTGCTGCCCGATGTCGTCCAGGGCCCCCAGGAGCAGTTCCTCGGCGTCGCCGTTGTAGTGGTGGCCGCCGCCTCCTTGATCGTGGCCTGGCGCCGCCGCGCCGCCTGGGTCCTCGCCTTCCTCGCCATCGCCTGCACGGTGCTGTCGTGGGGCAACCTGCTCTGGCCCGGCCCGGGCCACGAGGTGGTGAGCTCGTGGCTGCCCTGGGGATGGGTGACGAACCTGCCGATCTTCGACGACGTCAGCGCCATCCACTTCGCGGCCGTCACCGACCTGGCCGTGGCCCTCCTGGTGGCGGTGGGTCTCGACGCGCTGGTGCGCCGGACATTCTGGCGGCGGCTCCCGCTGGCACGGGTCGTGCTCGTCCTTGCCACGGGGGCCGTGATGGTGGTGCCCATCTGGCGCCTCTACGACGCGCCTCTTTCGGTGCAGCACGTCCACGCCCCGCCGTGGTACACGACGGCGGCCCTCGCCGTCCCCGAGGGGTCGGTGGTGGTGAGCTACCCCTTCCCGGCCTCGTCCTCACTCACCGCCCAGCCCATGGTGTGGCAGGCCGCCGACGGGATGCGTTTCCGACTGGCCGGTGGCTACGTGAAGGTGCCGGGACCGAACGGCGCCGTCATCGGCACGGGGCCGCCCCATTCCGCCGTGCGCACGCTGGTCGACCTGACCCTGCCGCCGGGGCCGCCCGGCACCGTGCCCGCCGTGAGCGCGCTCGACCTCGAACACCTGCGCGCCGCGCTCGGGACGTGGGGCGCCTCCTACGTCGTGGTCTCTGACCGCGGCAGCCTCCCGGTCGAGGCCGCAGCCGTCTTCACCGCCGCCACCGGAAGACTTCCGGCGGTCGAGCACCGCGCCTGGGTGTGGGGCGTGGCGGCTCGTCCGCTCACCGGCCCCTACGATGCCGCGTCAGCGGCCACTCGCCTCGCCTCGTGCCTGGACTCGGGCGGCTCGCTGGGCCCGGCGCGCTCGGGCGCGGCGCTCCCTCAAGCCCTCAACCGCTGCGTGGCGGGAACGATCTGAGCGCCGCTCAGCCCGGCGGTGGAGCCGCCGCCGCCCCGTTGGTGGTCGGTGCGGGCGAACCCCCGGCGCCCTTCAACGCCTCGACGAGGACCTCGGCCCCACCTACCAGCCCGGCTGCCTGGTAGGGGACGACCACCTTGGAATTCGGCGACGAGGCGATGTCTTGCAGGGCGCGCAGCTGGAGCACGGCCAGGGTGTTGGGCTTCACCACGGACTCGTCGATGGCGCTCAGCGCCGCGGCTTCACCTTCTCCCCGCAGCTGACGGGCCTTCTTCTCGCCTTCGGCCTGCAGGACGAGTGCCTTCATCTGCCCTTCGGCGGCCAGGATGACGGCTTGCTTTGACCCTTCGGCCTCGAGGACGGCGGCCTGCTTGCGGCCACCGGCGCTGTTGATGGCCGCCTGCTGCTCCCCTTCGGATTTCAGGATGGCGGCCCGCTTGTGCTGCTCGGCCTCCTTCTGCTCCGACATGGCCTGGAGGACGTTGTTGGGCGGGGTGATGTCGAGGATCTCGATCCGGTTGAGCCGCACGCCCCACTTCATGGCGGCGTCGGCCATGTGGTCCTGCATCCGGGTGTTGATCGTCTCGCGCTCGGAGAGGGACTGATCGAGGGTCAGCTCCCCGAAGACGGCCCGAAGGGCGGTGCGCGACAGCTGGTCGACGGCCAGGGTGTAGTCGGCGATCTCGAAGAGGGCGGCCTTCACGTCGATCACCTGGCAGAAGATGGTGGCGCTCACCCACAGCGACACGTTGTCCTTGGTGATCACCGCCTGTTGGTCACCGGTCATGGGGAATTCGCGCATGTCGACTTTTTCCATGCGGTCGGCCAGCGGCACCATGATGTGCATGCCCGGTTGGCGGACGGCTTTGAACTCGCCGACCCGCTTGACCACCCCCACGCTGCCCTGCTGGACGATCTTGACGGCGGCCAGAATGAAGATGGTCCCGAGCACCACCCCCACGGCCACAACGGCCACCACCACACCGAGGATTACCCCACCTGCTGCTTCGACCATGTGCGCCGACCTCCTTTCCCGCCGCGTTACCCGTCGGCGGAGTAGACCACCAGTAGTCCGCGCTGGACGTCCGCCACCACGACGTTGGTCCCCGAGGCGATCGTCTCGTCGGGATCGAGTGGGATGGCCAGCCAGTCCTCGCCGCGGGCCCGAATGGATCCGGGGTGGTGGGCGCCGGAGATCTTCTTGGTGACCAGGGCGGTCTCGCCGATCATGCCCTGCACCCCGTTCAGCATGGCGACCACCTCCCTGCGCATCGCCGGCCGCCGATCTGGCCCTAGGGTCACCGGCCGACCGTGTGGTCGACCTCGCTCCTACCTGCGACTATACGGCGAAATCGGAAGCCCGCGGCGCCCCCGTCAACGACCGGTGAACTTCGGGTCGCGCTTCTCCTGGAAGGCCGCCATGGCCTCGGCCACATCCGCCGTCTCGAAGTTCACCGACTGGCAGCGGGCCTCCTGCTCGACCGCCTCGGCCATCGACGAGGAGAACGACTGGTTCAGCAAGGTCTTGGTCGACGACAGGGCCAGCGGCGGGCCGGCGGACAGGGTGGCCGCCCAGTCGGCGACGAAGCCGTCGAGCTCGTCCTGCGGCAGGACCCGGTTGACGAAACCCAGCCGGTCGGCCTCGCCCGCGTCCAGCATCCCTCCGAAGAGGGCCACCTCTTTGGCCTTGGCCAGGCCGATCAGGCGGGGCAGCAACCAGGAGGCCCCGTTGTCCAAGGAGAGGCCCCGCTTGGCGAAGATCATCGAGAAGCGGGCACGATCCGAGCAGACCACCAGGTCGCAGCCGAGCGCCAGGCTGAAACCCGCTCCAACCGCCACCCCGTCGACCTTGGCGATGGTCGGCTTGTTCAGCCGGTGCAAGGCGAGCGCCACGTCCCCCAGCCGGCGCATCCGCACCAGACCCGGAATGGCCCGGTTGGTGGCCGGCCCCTCGGGATCGCCCAGGTCGGCGCCGGAGCAGAAGGCCCCGCCGGCCCCGGTCAGCACCAGCACCCGGTCCTCGGCGTTGCGTTCGATCGCCTCGAAGGTGTCGCGCAGTTCGGTCAGCATCACGCCGTTGGCGGCGTTCTTGCGCTCCGGTCGGTTCATGGTGACCGTCACCACCCCGTCGGCGCGGTCGATGAGCAGGGTTTCCACCCGAGCCTCCTCTCGCTGTAGGGGCGTCACCCTAATGGGGTCTGATCGGCTTGTGAAAGGGCAAGCTGATCTCTGAGCCACCCGGCGGGAGCACTTCGTTTCCCGGGGCCATGAGCCCTAGCCCTAGATCGTGCTCCGCCGGGTTGGTGAGGAGAAAGACAGCTGGTGGGGTGTCGTGCCTCGAGCACTGACCCATTAGGTCGCTGCGCATCTCCTCGGGCTCACGAGCGAGAGGAGGAAACATGCTGTTTGTGGGAGTTGACTGGGCCGAGGACCACCACGACGTCTGCGTGATGGGAGAGGACGGTTCCGTTCTGGGTAAACGCCGGGTCGCTGACAACGTGGCGGGCATCGGAGAACTGCACGGGCTGGTGGCCGAGCACGCCGATGAAGGCGAGCCGGTGGTCATCGGGATCGAGATCGACCGGGGGTTGGTGTGGTCTCTGCTGGCCGCCAGCTACCAGGTCTACGCGGTCAACCCGCTGGCGTCTGCGCACTATCGGGAGCGCCACACCACCTCGGGTGCCAAGTCCGATCCGGGCGACGCCAAAGTGCTCGCCGATCTGGTCCGGACCGATCGCCATAACCATCGACCCATCGCCGGTGACTCGGAGTTGGCCGAAGGGATCAAGCTCTTGGCCCGGGCCCACCAGAACGCCATCTGGGGTCGCCAGCGCCAGGTGAACGCGCTGCGCTCGGCTTTGCGGGAGTACTACCCCGGGGCACTGGTCGCCTTCGGCACCGACCTAGCGAGCGCCGACGCCTTGGCTGTCTTGGCCATCGCCTCCACCCCCGAGCTCGGGCGGGAACTGTCGAGGTCCAAGATCGCCTCGGCGCTCCGCCGTGGTGGGCGCCAGCGCAACGTCGAACGGCGGGCCGAGGAGATCCAGGTGGCCCTGCGGGCCGAACAGCTCGCCGCCCCCGAGGTCATCGTCCGGGCCCATGGATTGGTCACCCAGTCAGCGGTGGCAGTCATCATGAGCTTCAACACCCAGATCACCGAGCTCGAGCTGGGGCTGTCGGAACATTTTGAGCAGCACCCGGACGCCAAGGTCGTCCGATCCCTGCCAGGACTAGGGACGATCCTCGGCGCCCGGGTGCTGGGCGAGTTCGGTGATGACCGGACTCGTTTCTCGGGCCCTAAGTGTTCTGCCCACGGACCTTGTTGACACACAGATTTCCCAGATGAGGTGAGCCTCCGAGGCAGTGTGGAGCTGTTGACACACCCACACCGCACAAGGAGGCTCCCGTGCACCGTAACGCTCCACTCACTCCTGAGGGCCGACTCCGGCTCTGTCA
>Ga0265327_10002236_pt1 | contig 21008 bp, 15 predicted proteins | sample 41621metaG_FD_202089 | JGI IMG/M metagenome (GOLD analysis project Ga0265327, IMG submission 202089) | Rhizosphere microbial communities from Carex aquatilis grown in University of Washington, Seatle, WA, United States - 4-16-21 metaG | ecosystem: Host-associated > Plants > Roots > Rhizosphere...
GATTCCTGGTCGACTGGCTCTGTTTTTTAGCCGTGCAGACTCATGTGGTGAAACGGGATTTTGCTGGCCTTGGTTTGACCACGCCTTGGTGGGAGTACGCCCTCAATCAGCCTGGCGTGATTTTCCACTACCTTCGGATGGCAATCTGGCCGCACCCCCTGAACTTCGACTACTTCTGGCCCCTGGCCAAGTCATGGAAGACATTGGTCCTTCCAGTCGTGGGGATTGCGGGCTTGCTCGTGGCGACCGTATGGGCACTCTTCCGTGCCCCCAGGCTGGCCTTTCCTGCTGTTTGTTTCTTTCTCCTGCTCGCACCAACTTCCAGTGTGATGCCGATCCTCGATCTGGCGGTGGAGCACCGGATGTACCTGCCCCTGGCGCCCGTGGTGGTGTTGCTGGTCCTCGGCCTCGACCATCTCTTACAGCGCGGGGTCCAGGATTCCGGCCCGATGGCGAAACACCGGAAGATTGCTGTCATCTGTTTGGCCGGCGGTGTGCTGGCGACGATGGCCATCCAGACCTACCTGAGGAACGAGGACTATCGGGACAGCTTGGATCTCTGGCGAGTCACGGTGCAACAATCACCCAAGAATCCAAGGGCCCACCACAACTACGCCTTCCACCTTCAGCAAGCGGGGAACACGGCGGAGGCCCTGCGTCAGTACGAGCTTGCCATCAAGCTTGCCCCGACGGCGCCAACTTTCCGAAGCAACTATGGCGTGCTGCTGGGGAGACTGGGGCGGTATCAGGAAGCCCTAGAACAGCTCAGGATGGCCATCCAGTTGGATCCCAAGAATCAACGCGACTACATCAACCTGGGTGGAACTCTTCTTGCTAAAGGATCTTTGGATAGCGCTCGAACATGTTTCCGTGAGGTCCTGTCCGTCTTCCCGGCTTCTGCGCCTGCGCGCGGGGGGCTTGCCGCAGTGGCCCTGGCCGAGCATCGGTACGAGGAGGCTGCTGGATTGGTTCAGGAGGCCCTCATCCTGGACCCCAAGGACTATCGTCTCCACTTCATTCTTGGGCTTACGAACATCAGCCGGCAGGACTGGTCGGCAGCAGAACCACCCCTTGAGGCAGCCATGCGGTTTAGTCGGGACCCGGGTCGGGTGGCCTCGGAAGCTGGCTGGTCATTCCATGCATTTGGCAATGACCGATTGGCAGTCATCTGGCTTCGTCGGGCGGTGGCCCTGAGCCCGAAAAGTCTTCCAGGCCGGGTTCGCCTCGGGTTGATCCTTGCCACAAGCTCGGACGATTCCGTGCGGAATGGCAGAGAGGCTCACGAGATGGCCCTGGGGTTACTGGCCGATCAGGCCATCCCCTCACCTGAGCTTCTGGACCTGCTTGCAGTCTCGCTGGCAGAACTGGGTCGCAGGGAGGAAGCCGCCAACCTGCTGCGCCAGGTCATTGAGAATGCTCCCGCCAAAAACGCGGATTGGCTGCTGAAACTCCAGGACCACCTGTCCCACATCGAGCGGGGAGAGCCCGTTCGGGATGCATCAACTCCTTCAGCAGCCGCCCTGACCGTGCAGCCGTAAATGGCCTGCCAGTTTTCCTCGAATCTGTGTATTGAGGATGAGGTGAAGCTGTCCGGTGTGATTCGGTCGACATCAAGCGAGTAACTGTGCTTTACCTCTTATGAACCGTTGAGTCGGCGACAAACCCCAAAGCCTGCACCAAGGAAATTTTAGTTGTACATGCTGCCTCTTGAAGTGGAACTACTAAAGAAGTGGCCAAACGATTGACTGAAAATTTCACACTGATCAAGCTGTGGCTGAAACGTGGAATTCTGAAGACATCAGGACCGGACTTCAGCATGCAGGCGAAGCTCACCCGGATGACCGACCGTTTTCTGAACCGCACCGGCACAAAGCCATCTGCGGATCCTTCCTGGAGCGATAAAAAGCCGAGCATCGACAAAACCCCGCCTAGCCGCACATGACCCACGCTCGCTCAACAATTACCGATCCTGAATCCAGTCTCACAAATCGCGCCAGACTAGGGCCTACAGGCTTGTATTGTGAGCACCTCCTGAGGGATGTGCTCATTGAGGCGCAGTCCTTTCACCTGATTCTTCAGTCAGTTATTCCTCTCCCGAAAACTGTCTCAGGTTAGTTAGCTTCGCGAACCCCATGGTATTGCGGAGTATCTTCCAACGGTAAAGGTTGTATCGATGGCCCCCAGCCTTCGGTAATGGTCAGCAACTTTTACTCTGCCCTCCGCCTGCTCGAAGGCGAACATAACCTACTCCTTGCTGTAATCATTTCTCGGTATGGATGCCTCGTCTCTTGGGCGCTCAGATGATGCCCTTCAAAGGCGTTGAACTGAGGTCTCAACATTGGCCTGTATTCTAGAGTGAGGGGCATTGGTTTCCTCCGGCCTTTCCGAATTCGATAGGGGACGGAATACGCTGGATCGATGTTTTTTGGGCAATTAATCTTTCCATGGAGGTTTGAATGTCGCATTTGGATGGGAAGTCAGTCTTGATTACTGGTGGGACAGGTTCGTTTGGCAAGGCCTTCGTGAGGTACCTACTTGGAAATACTTCGGTCAGTCGTGTAGTGGTTTTTAGCCGTGACGAACTGAAGCAATCTGAGATGGCTGAGGCGTATCAGGAGGAGTCACGAATTCGGTTTTTCATCGGAGATGTTCGCGATGCGGATCGCTTATCCAGGGCGTTTGATGGGGTCGACATTGTTGTTCACGCTGCGGCGTTGAAACAGGTTCCGGCCGTGGAATACAACCCGATCGAGGCTGTGCGCACCAACATCAATGGCGCCGAGAACATCATCAACGCGGCCCTGGATCGCGGTGTCCAGAAAGTAATTGCCCTCAGCACTGATAAAGCCTCAAGCCCAGTCAATTTGTACGGGGCGACGAAATTGGTGAGCGACAAGCTCTTCGTAAACGGGAATGCCTATGTGGGTGGTCGCAATACGAGGTTCTCGGTAATCCGTTATGGAAATGTCGTGGGAAGCCGAGGCAGCGTTGTGCCCTTCTTCAAGCGCCTCGCTGCGGAAGGTGTGGTGGAGGTTCCGATTACTGATGAGCGGATGACACGATTCTGGATCACCCTTCCCCAAGGGGTTCAGTTTGTATTAGAAAGTTTGGAACGCATGAGGGGCGGCGAATTGTTCGTGCCCAAGATCCCCAGCATGCGGGTCGTTGATCTCGCGAGGGTTCTGCTTCCGGATGCTCGCATAAAGGTCATCGGTATCCGACCCGGCGAGAAGATTCACGAGGAAATGATCAGTACAGAGGATTCTCGCCGAACGCTGGATATGGGGACCCACTTCGTCATCCAGCCGGAAGCAGAATGGTGGAGGCGAAAGGGAATGCTATTGGGCGGCACCTTGCCGGACGGATTCCGCTATGCGAGCGATCTGAACGACCACTGGCTCAGCCCCGCGGAACTTTCCGTCATGGTGGCCAATGGCTGAGATCTCCATTCCCTACGGACGCCAGTGGGTGGAAGAGTCCGACATGGAGGCGGTTCGTAAGGTGCTGGCGGGCGACTATTTGACCACGGGTCCCCTTGTTGGTGAATTTGAATCGGCCCTTTGCGTCTACACGGGCGCTGCTCATGGGGCGGCCCTGAATTCGGGTACTGCAGCCCTTCATGCAGCCTATGCAGCCGTGGGGTTGAAAAAGGGCGACCGCCTTCTCACCTCGCCCCTGACCTTTGCAGCTACCGCCAATGCAGCTCGCTACTTGGGGGCCGATGTCGTCTTTGCGGACATTGAAGATGACACGGGAAACCTGGATGTGGGAGCGGCCGAGGCCCTGTTGGATGATCGTGTTCGACTATTGGTACCTGTGGATTACGCGGGGCATCCGGCTGACTACGATGGCTTCGCACCATTGGCGAAAGCCCGAGAGATCCCAGTGGTGGCTGATGGGGCGCACTCCCTTGGGGCGAGATACAAGGGCAGGGCTGTGGGGACGCTGGCCGACCTTACGGAACTCAGCTTTCACCCAGTAAAGCCCATCACCACGGGGGAGGGAGGGGCCGTACTAGGGGCGAACAAAGCTTTAATGCAGCGGGTGCGGGATTTTCGAACGCATGGAATCACGCGGGATCCCGAGAGCCTCACGCGGGATGAGGGTCCCTGGTACTACGAAATGCATGAACTTGGTTTCAATTACCGTCTCACCGATCTCCAGTGCGCGTTGGGGCTCAGTCAGATGCAGCGACTTGATCAATTCGTGGCGCGACGTCGGGCCATTGCTGCGCGCTATCAAGAGGCCTTCGCAGATTGCCAAGCCCTACGCCTGCCTACAGTGCGAGATGGGGTGGAGCCGGGGTGGCATCTGTACGTGGTGCGCGTCCGGGGAGACGCTCGCCGCCGGCGCCCCTTTTTTGAAGCCCTGAGGAAACGAGGTCTGGGTGTGCAAGTACACTACCTCCCGGTTTACCTGCACCCGTATTATCGAGACCTGGGTTTCCGTCAAGGGATCTGCCCCAGGGCCGAGGATTTCTACGCACGAGCCGTATCCTTACCCATCTTCCCTCGGATGACAGAGGAAGAGGTAAACCGGGTCATCGAGACGGTAATTCAAACCTCGGCCGAGGTCCTGGACTGATCATGGCTTTTATGGTTTGAAACGCCAGACAGTGACATGGGAGGAGTTCAGGGGGTGGAATCCGAAGACCTCTGACTCGAAGTGGAGCATCTCGATTTCTTGAGACTGGCGAAGCAGCTTCACCAGGTCGTGGTTGTGGTCGATGAGCTCATTGTAACGGTTGCGAATCAGACCCGTGAAGGTGGAACGCTCATCGAGCCAGCTGGGCTCGATGTGAATAACCTCCCGGATCCGATCCTTGTACCTGGCTAGATTCTGGAGGAAGGGCTCTGCGCTTGGGATTTGTTCGATACTGTGAACCGTGAGAATCGTGGAGTCAGGTTGGATAAATGAATAGTCCTCGCTGTTGTAGTAGTTGAATCGGGTGACTTCCATTCCTAGTCGGTGGCCGAGGGACACTGCGGCAGGCGAGTGCTCCCCACCATAGGCGCCCTTGCCCAGAATCGACAAGTTAAAGCCGTAACCGCACCCCAACTCACAAATGCGGCCTGTAGCGAATCGCTCCACGGTGGACTGGATGAGCGCGCACCAGTGCTTGCGAGCCAGGCGAAGAGACGTGGAGAAGATTTCATCCCCGAAGGAGACGAACATGGGGCTATCCCGCTCCATCCCCAGGTTCGCGAATTCCTGGACTTTGTAGTCCTCCATTCGTCCTGAGGTCAAGGCGAGCAGAGGTGTGTAGCGATCCTGATTGTACTCCGCCTCTACGTTCGTTTCGGTGCGTTCAAGGGCAAAGTGTTCCCATCCGAGGAGGCGCCTGGGCCAGCTGCTCTTAGAACTGAGGTAGTCATTGAGGGATATGCGCTGCAAGAGAGCTCCTTCAATTCAATCGGACATGCTTCCAGGAAATCGGCGTCCCACGGGGAATGTCCATCGATGCGGCCCCCTCGAGGACTTGCTCTAGATGGCGCGGATGCAGGCCATCGGCAGGTCGAAGGCTTCGGACATTCTTCGATGTGAAAGGCTCTCCAGCCTTGATGTCGGCCACGACCCATAGGCTGCGGCGAAACAGTGTGCTGGCACGCTCTCTTTCACTCACTTGGTAGGAAACTCGGCCGAGCAGAGCTTCAGTTGCACGCACGCTATCGACCATGGCTTTGAACTCAGCTGGTTCAAGAGAGAAGGTTGAGTCAGGCCCACCCTCGCCCCGATCAAGGGTGAAGTGCTTCTCCACGATGCAGGCCCCGAGAGCCACAGCCACGGTGGGAGCGGTGGTACCCAAGGTGTGATCGGAGAGCCCAACGGGAGTGTTGAAGGCCTGGGACAGATGGGGAATCGTCCGCAGGTTCATCTCCCCGAGGGGCGCTGGATAGGCACTGTTGCATTTCAGAAGGGCGATCTGATTGGCGCCGGCACTTCGCGCAGCCTCCACTGCCTCATGAATTTCGGAAAGAGTCGCCATGCCCGTGCTCATGATCATGGGCTTGCCCGTGCGGGCTACGCGCCGGATGAGGGGCAAATCCACCAGCTCAAACGAAGCGATCTTGAAGGCCGGAACCCCGAGGTCCTCCAAAAATTCCACCGCAGTGACGTCAAAGGGACTGGAGAAGAAGTGAAGGCCGAGGCTCTCAGCCAGAGCCTTTAAGGGCGCGTGCCATTCCCAAGGCGTGTGAGCCTCCTGATAAAGGTCGAAGAGGCGCTTCCCTTCCCAGATCGTGCCCGATTTGATGCGGAAGAGTTCACTGTCGCAGTTCAGGGTCATGGTGTCGGGCCGATAGGTTTGAAGCTTGATGGCATCTGCACCCGCGACTTTGGCGGCCCGCACCATCGCCTTGGCTTTCTCAAGGTCTTGGCTGTGGTTGGCGGAGAGTTCGGCGATGAGATAGGCAGGATGGCCCTCACCAATGATCCGCCCCTGAACGGTGATCGAGTTCATACACCTTCTTCCATGAAATCCATGCGCATTGCCCGGTGGCCTTCCCATTCTGTCAGGACGGGGGGGCCGAATCCGGCCTTCTCGAAGGCCCGATGAGAGGCTTTGTTCTCGAGCTTGATATATGCCGCCACAGTAGACCCAGGGGGCAGACTATCACAGGCCTTAGCGATGATCCGGGGCCCCCATCCTCTCCCGCGGGCCTGTGGGTCTATGCCCACCGAGATTATCTCGTGGGTCGACAGGGTCTGGAACCTCACCTGGCCAAGACATCTTCCATGAAGGTCCTCGGCGATGAAAAAGCGATGGTCCGGCTCAGCCAAGCGGTGTTGGAGCCAAGCAAGATGGGTTTCCCAAGGGATGGGTTCAGGCGCAAAGGACATTGATCTCGTCTCCGGATCATTGGCCCACACAAACAGCCGTTCTCCATCGTCAGCCGTTACCGGACGCAAGTGAATACCACCAATGTCCCAGGCCCGGGCCACTCGAAGGGCACCCTTACCATCTACCAATCGGGGGCCAAGGCTGGCCATGCTGGCCCGTAGCTCAGGATCGCGAGCCAACGCGCCGATGGTCCTGGCCAGCGTGGCTTCGTCCCTCTCCCAACCCAAGTTCCAACCAAGGCCCAACCGATCGACTGCGGCGGCCACGGGGACTTGATTTACTGCTTGTACCAATGCCAGCACAGGTACGCCACAGCGGGCTAATTCTGTGCAGGCTACGCCAGCTCCGGCAATGGCCAGATCTGCCCAAGCCATCTGGACTGCCATATCCTGTACATCGCTTAGCACGGTCACTTGTCCCTCGATGGCAGACCCAGGGACTTCACCCTCTCGGGCTGGCCCGAGGATCACGCGGACATCCAATGGGAGGTCGATCCGTGCGAGGGCATGGATAATTAGGTCGGTGACCCCGGCAGGGTCGCTACCTCCAAGGGTCACAAGGATACGGATGGCCTCAGCCTTGGCAATCCTCTGCGGCGGTACCAAGAATTCCTCACGCAGAAGGGCATACCGCGGGCCCATGAATATTTCCGCCTGGCCAGTTCGGGTGACCAGACTGCGATGGGGCATATAGAGATTCGGATTCACAACCTGATCAGAACCAAGTACTTCCACCAATGGAGCATCATCTATCCGCATCAGCCGCAGACCGCTGTGGTGAAACCGTTCAGAAAAACCCAGACCAAAACTGTAGCCATCAATCACTGCGCCAGGTGACCCGACCTTTTCAGCTAGCTGGGCCAATCCTTCTGCGTCCTCCAGGGATCCAGAACTGGACTCCACCTGATGGAGGATGACTCCTTCCTGAACTAGACGCTCCGCCAGTGCTGGAACATGGAGGAGAGATGTAGCCATGTGAACCTCACCTCCACGACGATGCCAAGCCTGAGCCAGAGCAAGACCTCGCATGACATGGCCAATCCCGATCCGGGGCCCAGCATCCATGCGGAGCAACAGTGAGTCGGGCATTTAGCTAGCCACGTGCGATCTGCATATTGGCATCCACTTCCTCAGGCGGCAAGAAGGGGAACATGTCCTCAAGAGGCCGGGACTCCATTCGCCCATCCTCGCGACGCACGGAGGTTACCCGAGGGCTTCTGGGTTGATCGTACGAGGCGATCAACTCGCAGAGACCGGGGCCAGGGCTTGAAAGAAATGGACCCAATTTGCCGGGGATCTCGTCGTTGGTTGCGATGCGTTCAAACGTGAAACCGTAGGCTTCCGCCAGCTTCTGGAAGTCAGGATTGCCAATGCCAGTGGCAGGATCCGAGCCCACAAAACGACTCTCGAAGTAGTTCCTTTGGGTGCTGCGGATGCTTTCGTAGCCCTGGTTGTTGATGACGAGAATCTTGATGTTCAATTTGTACTGTTTAATGGTGAGCAGCTCCTGGAGGTTGAGCTGAATGCTGCCGTCGCCAGTGAAGAGGATGGTGCGCCGATTTCCTTCGGCCACGCAGGCTCCCACCGAGGCCGGCAAATCCCAGCCCATCGCGCCATAGTTGATGTTGGTGTAGATCCGCTGGTCTCGTTTGGCACGGAAGGATTGGTAGACGGAAACAATATCCAGAGAGTTGCCGGTAAGCAGAGTCTCGCCCGGAGACAGCTCCTGTGAAAGGGCCTCTGCCATCACGTAGGTATTCACATGCCCGAGATCCTGGTAGTAATCCGGTACCAAGGTCGGATACCGGCGCTTCCAGCCAGCGCAGGCCTCCAGCCAATCGGGGAAGGGACCCACTGGTGATTGTTCTAGGGCCGCTGTCATGGCCGACATGAAGTCGCCGGCTTCTGCATGGATGCCCAGGTCCAGTTTGAGGTTGGGCTTGTCCAGTTCGCCAGCGTCGAGGTTCACGGACACCTTCTTTGCACCTGGTGCGAAACCTTCGGTGTTGAAGCCGATGGAGGCAACTGAAAGGCTGGCGCCTACGGCCAGCAGCAAGTCTGCGGTCTGGAGGGCGAAGTTGGCACGGCGCTGCCCCACAGGCCCGAATCTACCTGCGTTGAGTGGATGCTCTTCCTCGAGCAGATCCAGGCCGCCGATGGTGAGAATGGCGGGGATGCCACTGCGGTCCAGGAGCTCGCGCATTTCCGCGTGGGCATTGCCCACGTGAATACCATTGCCCAGAATCCAAACGGGGCGCTTGGCTTGGGCCAGCAGCGCCATCACCGGAGCCACATCCACGGCGGGCGCCGAAGCTGGCGGGGGGTCCGGCGCCAGCAGCAGAGCTTCGTCAATCAAGGCGCCCTGCACGTCCAGGGGGATGTTGATCCACACCGGTCCCGGACGGCCAGTGACGGCAAGGCTCCAGGCTCGTTCCAGCTCCCGTCGGATCTCCAGGGGATCCATGACCGTGGCCGCGTATTTCACCACGGGCTTGGCCATGTCGATGATGTTGATTTCCTGGGGCCCGAACTGGCGCAATTTCCCATAATCAGCGATAAGGTCTCGACGCACTTGCCCGCTGATCACGAATACGGGCACAGAGTCCACGAAGGCTCCGGGGATGGCTGACAGCGCGTTGGTCCCGCCCGGCCCCGTGGTCACGAGGCAGGCGCCCACGTGGCCCTTGCGCCGGGCGTAAGATTCAGCAGCGATGGCACAGGCCTGCTCATGATGGTTGCTGATGTAGTTCAGTCCCTCTTGCCGCCCCACGGAATCGACCAGATGCATGATTCCGCCACCAGCGACCAGGAAGATGTCATGGACGCCCTTCTCCACCAGGAATCGGGTGACATAGTCGGAAAGCTTGATCATGGTTTCCTTCGCGCAGATTCAATAGAGCCGGATGATTTCGTTGGCCAAGCCAAGTCTGTTGCGAATCTGGTCAGCAATCTCCTCCTGGAACTGTTGTGAGGAGATCAGGATGGGCTCAGTGCGACCAGTCACGTCTTCGGGGCCAATTACCGGCACGCCATGGAGGACATGTCCCCGGTAGTTGGGGTTGGAGTCTATGAAGGCCAGAATGTTGGCCTCTGCCAATCGACTGGATGAGATGAGGTGCTGGGTATGGGTACCAACGCCCCAGACCAAAATGGCGCGTCGGCTCTCTGCGAGCTTCTCGAGAGGGGCCTCCAGCCCTTGTTCCAGGGTTTGGCTGCCTGTCACGTATCCCCTCAAGGCGGGCTCGGTGGTTGAATCGAATAGCACAGAGCGGCGTGCTCCTGTGTGCCGGAAGAGCGCCTTGATCTCCGCGGCGAAGATGCCGGGCGTAGGCTCAGGCGTCGTTTGGCGTGTGAAGACCGACTCGAATCCATGAAGGCCGAACACGTTCTCTAGGGACAAAGTCGAGAAGTAGGTGATGTGTTCCAGGCTGAATTCCTGGAAAGGCGCCTGGATGTGATTTTTGAACCGTGTGGCGTCAGGGACTTCAACATACAGATGGCCACCGGGTTCGAGATTGGCTTTGAGAATGTCCAAGGCCGCATGAAGATCACGAAGGTGCTCCACCACGGACCCAAGGATGATCAGACCGAACCGACCAGCCTGGGCCCCCAAATCCGATAGGCTGGCAGTAAGCGTTTTGACACCGCATCGCGCGCGGGCGAGACGCGTGCAGACCGGGGATGGATCCAGCCCCACCAACTGCATGTAGCCAGCCGACTGCAGCGCCTCCAGTAATCCACCGGTCGAGCAGCCCACCTCCAGGATTCGAAGGTTCCTGTCGGGCAGAGCCTTGGCGATGAGTTCCACGGTCTCTGGAAAACGATGGTGGTCGTAGTCGGATAGTGTCCCGCTTCGATGCTGATTTTCGTACTTTGAGAGATCTCGGTAGTAGGAATCGAAGGCCTCTTGGGGAGGCAGGCCATCGGCATAGCCCAGGCCGCATCCACCGCAAACCACCACATCGAATCCCCCGATCAGGCTGACCCCGGAAAGCCCGGTAAATCTTTGGGAGTAGATCGTCTGTTTTTCTTCGGAGCCGCAGACAGGGCAGGGACGGGGGGGGAAAGGCAAGGGACTCATCGACCGATCCTATCCGGAGTTGGAAGGATGGCCCAACGCCCTGTGCGCCGAATGGCCTCTTCCAGGGGAATCCACGTTTCCAGTCCCAGATCTTCTCGTGCCCGAGTGACATCTGGTAGATAGCGGGAGGGATGATGAGTCGGCTCGGTATTGAATGGGGTTCGCACCTCGGCCCCGGGCGCCAGGATATCCCGAACCATTAGGGCGATCTGGGCGATGCTGAAGGCTTCTGAGCCACCAACGTTGTAGACGCATCCAGGGGTGCCCCGCAACAAGATGGTCCAAAGCCATATGGCCAAGTCTGCGCCATACAGGTAGGAACGGAGCGGGGTGCCATCCCCATTGACCTGGATGGGGCGGCCGGCGAGCGCATCGCCAATAAAATTACCAATGGCAGACCCCTGGTCGAGGGCCAGATGCGGGCCGAGAAAGGCGAAACCGCGTGCCACCGTGAAGGCCATGCCGTGTTCCTGAGCCTGGAGGTGGCCCAGATGCTCGGAAGCGCGCTTTGAGAGCCCGTAGGCGTTCTTGGCATCAGCAAGATCGGGACTACCGGGGTAATCTTCGGGCAGAAACTCCAAATTCACCGGTTGAGGGCCATAGACGGAACCCGAACTGGTGAAAAGAATTCTGCGCACACCTGCCCTGGCTGAGAACTCCAAAACCCTTCTGGTTCCAGACAGGTTGCGTTCAAACGTCTGGAGAGGGCTTCCATATTCTACCGCTGCGTGAACGACAGCATCGAAGTGGCCAACAGGAAAGTCGAAATCAATCTGGTCTCCACGGTGTAGGAGGAGGGCAGGGTGGCTAGTCAGTCGCGGTGCACGCTTTCGAAAGGTCTCTGGGTTCCGACTTAGTGCCACCACCTTGGCGTTAAGTGAGAGCGTGTCGTTCGCCCACAAAAAGCTCTCGAGAAGCCAGTTCCCAAAAAACCCTGTCGCACCGGTGATAAAGATGGTTGCATCCCTCAAACCATCCCAGAGATCTCGAGTGTGATCCAGCACATGAATCAAGTCCTCGGCCAATGGGTGGTCAGCGTGGGCGTTCATGCGTGAGGATTAACGTCGTGCGAGGAGTCAAAATTGATTCGTTCTCGAATGATGATGAAAGGGCCTCGTCGAACCTGGGCATGAATAGCGCCGACATATTCCCCAAGAAGACCGAGGAAGAATAGCTGGATGCCCGAGAAGAACAGCACCAGCACAATGGTTGTGGTGGCACCGGGGGCCTGAAATCCCCAGTTGAAGATCTTGAGCATCGCATATGCGAATGCAGCAAGAATGCTGAATACCGAGAGCGCAAGGCCCAGGAGGGTCGCCAATCGGATGGGGACCAGACTATGGGTGATGACTGCGTTGATGGCTTCATCGAGATATGCCGCAAAGGTGTATGAACTTTTACCGGATTTTCGACCGACTCTGGTGTAGGGGACCTTGATGCTTTTGAACCCAATGGTGGCCAGCACTCCCCGCGCATTGGGGTTGAAATCATCCAATCCGGCCAGGACCTTAACAACTTTTCGGTCCCAGATTCCAAACCCCGAATAATTGGATATCAATGGTTCGTTGCTTAGTTTGTTTACGAACCAGTAGTAAATTTTGCGCAGTTGCTTTGTAATCAATCCATCGGCATGGCTGGTGTAGGTGCCATAGACTATTTCATAGCCCTGTTCCCATAGTTCAATGAATTTCGGGATATATTCCACGGGCTCCTGAAGGTCCGAGAGAACCGGAATGGCTGCATCTCCTGTGCAATGGCGGATGAGGGTGAAACCACTTCGATTCGGTCCCCAATTTCGGCTGTAGGACAATACCTTCACCTTGGGGTCTTCTGCCGCGATGCGCCTAAGAATCTCAAGTGTGCGGTCGGTACTGCAATTGTCGCCAAACAGGTGTTCATAGTCATAACGGTCCGAAAGTGGAGCCATGATGGCTCGCACCTCTTCGTAGCAACGCTCGATATTCCCTTCCTCATTGTATGCAGGGGACAGGATTGAAATTTTTTTCTTCATGTGTTGCTCATCCCTGCAAAGCCTCGCGAAGGCACTCCGAAATGTAGTCCAACATAGGTTGGGTGAGCCCTGGATAGACCCCAACCCAGAACGTCTGGTTCATGATCCGGTCAGAAGTCGCAAGGTCACCCATAACCCTGTATGACATGTCTTTAAATGCAGGCTGTCTCAGCAGGTTCCCGCCGAAGAGGAGTCGGGTGCCAATTTTACGGGACTCGAGGTGGTAAATGACACGATTGCGGTTGATGGTGGAATCATCGCGTAGGGTGATTGGAAACCCGAACCAACTGGGGGTCGAGTGGGGAGTGGCTTCAGGAAGTACCAGCCGAGCCGCCAGGGGTTGTAACCGCTCAAGCAGATAGTTGAAGTTAGCTTGGCGCCGGGCAATGAAGCCTTCCAGTTTCTTGAGTTGACTCAAGCCCACAGCTGCCTGCATATCTGTCAGCTTCAAGTTGTAGCCGAGGTGGCTATAGGTGTACTTGTGATCGTAGCCCTTGGGCAAGTCCCCCAATTGCCAGTCGAAGCGCTTTTGGCAGGTGTTGTCCTTGCCTGGCTCGCACCAGCAGTCCCGTCCCCAGTCCCGGAAGGATTCCACCAACTTCTTGAGTTTGGAGTCGTTGGTCATGACGGCGCCACCTTCGCCCATGGTGATGTGATGGGCTGGGTAGAAACTGACCGTGGCGATATGTCCGAAAGTACCAACCTTTTGGCCTCGGAATTCAGTCCCGACAGCATCGCAGCAATCTTCGACGACCCATAGATCATGCTGTCTGGCCACGGTCATAACTTGGTCCAGATCGAAGGAATTGCCGAGGGTGTGAGCCAACATGATCGCGCGAGTGCGAGGACCGATGGCGCCTGCCAGGCCGGTAAGGTCGGGACTGTAAGTCGGGATATGGGCATCCACGAAGACCGGTACCAGGCCATTTTGCAGAATCGGTGTGACCGTGGTCGGAAAACCTGCGGCACACGTGATCACTTCATCGCCAGGTTTCAAGCGACGGTCTCCGAGTTGCGGAGAGGTGAGTGCTGTCAGTGCCAATAGGTTGGCGCTGGAACCCGAATTCACCAGAAGGCAGTGTTTCATGCCCCACCAGGCGGCGAAATCGCGTTCAAAGGCCTCAGCAAATCGGCCTGTCGTAAGCCAAAAGTCCAGAGAGGCATCCACCAAGTGCTGAACATCCTCTGCGTCGAACACCTTTCCGCTCACTGGGACTGGAGTGATTCCTGCATGGAAAGGAGTGGCAACCCATTGCTCGGAGGCAAAAGCGGCCACCAGATCCAGGATCTGTTCTCGCAATCTGCTTGCACTCACGACGGCGCTCCGAGGTGTTTACGGTACCAGGGAATGGTCTTGGCTAGCCCTGCTTCCAGGGTATGGATGGGCACCCACCTCATCTTGTCGCGAGCCTTTGAACTATCGAGGTACTGGTCCTGGATCTCAGCGATGGCTGTGCCCTGGATGACTGGCCGGAGATCTTCCCTCCCCATGGCACGAAGTACCGCTCGCGTGATTTCTATGACAGTTATCCGGCTTTCAGGACTGAAGTTAAACGCCTCTCCACAAACGCCTGTTTCATGGCTATGAGAGGCCAGAGTGAGATAGGCATCCACCACGTCATCCACGAAAATATAGTCTCGAATGTTTGTGCCTTTGCTGCGCAACACCGGAGCGCGATTCTCCAGGACGGCACGGATCGTTCCCGGCACGATGCGGCTCCAGTTGAGGTCCCCGCCGCCATAAATGTTGCCACAACGGGCGATTGCCACGGGCAGGCCGTACGTGTGTGCGTAGGTGTGGGCCAGCAAATCCGTGCAGCTCTTGGAGACATCATATGGATGGCGGCCTTGGAGGGGCATGTCTTCGGTATAGGGCAGGAGATCGGAATCCCCGTACGCCTTATCGCTCGAAGCTACGATTATGCTTTGAACCAAATCCTTGTGGACACGGCAGGCCTCCAAGAGATTGTAGGTCCCTCGAATGTTTGCCTCAAATGTTGCGAGAGGGCTGCGAAGGGCCATGCCAACAAGGGCTTGGGCACCGAGATGAAAAACTGTAGCGATTTCAAATTCGCTGATCGCGCGCTCTAGGCTTGCATAGTTCTCCAATTCGCCTTGCACCACCCGACACGATTGGATGTTTCCTGAGCGAACGATTTCGCTCAGTGGATCCCAGTCTCGAACCAGGACCACCACCCCGGCCTTTTCCGTGAGGAGTCGTTTGCAAAGCCATGATCCGACGATTCCAGTGGCACCCGTGACCAGGACGTTTCTCCCGTTCCAGTTCATCGCCAAATCTTCCATGGAGCCTTGCCGCTGGCCCAGAGTGACTCGAGCACTTGCTTCTCCCTCAAAGTGTCCATGGGTTGCCAGAATCGCTCGTGGGAGAAGGCCATCAGCTCTCCTTCAGCCGCGAGGCGTTCGAGGGGATCCAATTCCCAGAGTGTGTCATCCCCCTCGATGAAATCGAGAACTTTCCTGTTCAACACAAAAAAGCCCCCGTTGATCCAGCCATCTCCCGCCTGGGATTTCTCTGAAAACCGGACGACCCGGGCGCCTTCCAAGTCCAACCCTCCGAAGCGGGCGGGTGGCCGAACGGCGGTTACGGTGGCCAGCTTTCCATGTTGATTGTGGAACGCCAACAAGGCGTTCAAATCCACGTCGCCAAGACCATCGCCATATGTCATGAAAAATGTATCGGAATCTCCCAACCATCTGGTGAGCCGTTTGAGCCGCCCCCCTGTTTGGGTCTTGATACCGGTATCCACAAGGTGGATTTTCCAGGGTGGGGCGCCGCGTGTGTGGGATTCATGACGGCCAGAAGTGAGGTCAACTGTTAGATCCGAATTTAAAGCATGAAAATTCATGAAATATTCCTTGATGACTTCGCCTTTGTAACCCAAGGCCACAATAAATTCCTGGAATCCCTGGGATCCATAGATATTCATCAGGTGCCATAAAATGGGTTTCCCTCCGATCTCGACCATCGGTTTGGGGCGGATCGCCGTTTCCTCTGAAAGCCGAGTACCCAGGCCCCCTGCAAGAATGATGGTTTTCAAGGCTCCTCCAGTGAATTAGGAGAATCTATCACTTCTGGTGCACGGAAAAGGCGGAGAGGATTCATGCCGCTTCCCAGGATTGCGGCTGCGCCGAGTATGCTCAAGGTGAGAATGTGGACAGATCCACCTACTAGGCTCAGGGCGAGGGCTTGGGCTGTGCTGACGCCATACGGTGTGAGCGCCAGGATGCAGGCCGCTTGCTGTGATCCCAATCCACCGGGGAGCAGGGGGAGACCCGACCCAAGCATTCCAAATAAGGCAAGTCGGATTGCCGCAGAGGCTGGCAAGGTCTGGCCAAAAGGGAACACCTGAAGGCCGCAGACGACCCCGAGTATGTCTGCGGCGAAGATGCACGATTGCAGTGTGATCAGGCTGGTGATCCGTGCGGGTTTTCGTAACTGGGTCGCCTGGTCATGTATTTCCTCGAAGCGCTGCAACCATGGGTGTCTGCCAGGATGCTTGCTGGCCCAGCGTGACAATCTGATTTTGAGCGAATCTCCGGAAATCAGAAGGAACATCCAGAAAGCAATCAGGGACGAGGCCGCAAGGGCCAGAATCATCATTGAACCAATCCGGAACCGAGGCAGAGATCCCCAGCCTACTGCTCCAGCCATCAATGCGAGAAGCGTGCACACATCAAACGAACGATCCATGGCTAGGGCGGTGGCGGCGCGTGAAAGGGAAATATGGCTGCCATACCTCAGCGCAGCCACCTTCACAACTTCGCCACCGCCCAAGGGGAGGAAAAGGCTCCCAAAATAGCCTAGACAAACAGAGTGCCAAGTCTGGATGACAGATGTGCGCGTACCCAGCACCAAATAGAGCCGATAGGATCGAAGGGAAACCGTCAGGCTTGTCATGGCAAACATCGTCACAAGCCAAGGTTTGCCAAGACCCTTTAGTGAAGCGACGACGTCAGACCATCTTACCCGGTAGGCCAGAAAGCAGAGCAGGACAATTCCAATAACCCCTAAGTACCATGAGGTTTTGGTTCTTGAAGTGATTAGAGTCCTATTGCCACTCATGGGGCTGGGGATAGTCGGTAATTTGGTATGAACAAATTGACCTCGGTTCCACCTGTCAGGGTAGGGAATGACCTTTCGAGTGAGGTTGCACGGCGTTTTCAATTAATTTCTGGCGAGTCTAATCAACGGATCATGGCCCGAGAATAGCCAGCAGTTCCTTCGCCCCCCGATGTTTCGGATCCAGCTTCAGCGCTTCCTGGGCAGCGCGTCGGGCTTCGTTCTTTCGACCCAGGGCTTGGAGAATCTGGCCCTTGCGCCACCAGGCGCCGGGGTAGCCGGAGGAGCCGCCTTCAAGGGGCTCGCGCAGCACCTGGTCGAGGGCGAGCAGCCCTTCGGGGCGGTGCAGGCCGCTGGCGGCGGCCACCTTCCCCTGCTGCAGGCGGAGGAGGCTGGGGGCATCCACTTGATTGATGTGGTCCTGGAGCACCTTCCAGGCGATTTCAGTTTGGCCTCCGTGGAGGTAGGCGTCACTGACTGCCACCACGCCGCGGGCGGAGGTGCGGACACCCGGGAGGAGGCGCTGGGCTTCCGCGAGCAGACGCGCGTTCTTGCCGGCCTCGCCGAGGACCTTCTTGGCGGGCTTTCGATCCAGGGCATCCAGCCATTGGCCGACCACTTCAGGATCCTGCGGAGCCCGGGCCAAGGCCCTCCCAAAGAAAGGCTCAGCTTCATGCCACTGCTCCTCTTCGACCAGGATGAGGGCCTGCAGCAGGTCGCCGCGGGCTGGCGCCACAGCTTTCAGCTTCTGGGCGCACTCCAGGGCCTTGGTGGTGGAGCCGCCAAGGAGGCCTGGCAGCATCTCGTACGCCAGGCCCAGGCTCACCCAGGCGGGCACCAGGGCCTGGTCGACCTCGGTGGCGGCCCGGAGGTCGTCCATGGCCCCGAGGGCGCCGCGCAGGCTGCCGAGGTTGCGCTGTTTGATGGCTTCCCCGGCGCGGGCCAGGCCGCGGGCCAGGAGGGCATCTGCCAGGTCGGCTTTCAGGGCGAGGGCCTTGTCCGCCGCGGCGCGCGCCTCGGTGAAGCGCATGAGGCTGGACAGGGCCTGGGATTTCGCGGCCCAGGCCAGGGCGTCATTCGGATCCTGGTGCAGCCGCTGCTCGGAGCTCGCCAGCACCTTCAGATAGTGGCCCGCATCGAGATCGGCGCGAAAGGACGTGCCCTGCACGTGGATGAGTGCGGGCAGGGCCAGCAGGAACAAGGGGATCAATTGAACCTCGGGAGACGCACCCGTACAGCATGAACAGGTTTGTCCGGAAGGGAGCAGGGGATTGCGGAAGGGCTCCTGCTTTACTCCGGGTATAGCGCGAAGTTGCCCTTCTGCGGTATGCTAAGTGGCTGTATGGACACGACTCTGGAGGCGATCGCATGGTGACGAAGGGTGGCTTGCTCGAAGGGAAACGGGGCCTGATCATCGGCGTGGCCAACAAGCGTTCCATTGCCTGGGGCATCGCCCAAAGGGCCGCTGAAGCCGGCGCCCAGCTCTGCCTCACCTACCAGAACGAGCGCCTGGGCGAGAACGTCCGGGAGCTGGCGGCGGAGCTGAAGCACCCCCTCCTGCTGCCCATGGACGTGGGCAGCGACAGCCAGATCGTCATGGCCTTCGACGAGATCCGCAAGAAGTGGGGCAAGCTCGACTTCGTGGTGCATGCCGTGGCCTACGCGCCCCGCCAGGCCCTGGAAGGCCGCTTTGTGGACACGAGCCGCGAGGACTTCCGCGTGGCCCACGACATCAGCGCCTACTCCCTGGCCGCAGTGTCCCACGCGGCGCAGCCCCTCATGCTCGAAGGCGGCTCCATCATCACCCTGAGCTACCTGGGAGCCGAGCGCGTGGTGCCCGGCTACAACGTCATGGGCGTGGCCAAGGCCGCCCTGGAAGCCAGCGTGCGCTACCTGGCCGCGGACCTGGGCCCCCAGGGCATCCGCGTGAACGCCGTGTCAGCTGGCCCCATCAAGACCCTCGCCGCCTCCGCCATCCCGGGCATTGGAACCAAGCTTAAGCAGCACCGTTCCCACACACCCCTCCAGAAGGACACCGACCAGCTGGAGGTGGGCGATGCGGGCGTGTTCCTGCTGAGTGACATGGGGCGGGGCGTTACGGGTCAGGTGCTCTACGTGGATGGTGGCTTCAGCATCATGGCGGGATGATCAAGTCCCCATATGGCTGGAATTCGGGAATGGATCGTGTCACCGGCGGTTTAGCCGTTGGAAGCCAGCATCCGAGAGGCCAAATCTTTGGGCTTCAGCTTCAATGACTCTGTGGCAAAAGTGAGGTTGGGATGCTCATTGCATAAGTTCGATTCAACCATTCCAAGTATTCGAAAGGGATGGCGCGAACTTCCGTGAATGCTTGTTGTTTTTCAAGGAACCGTTCTGCGTCCTTGCGCTGTCCAGCAGTGCAGAGGATGAGGAGGCACGTGGCCACGCTGTCACGGCGGAAGCTCGGCTCTCGTGATGCGGCTTGAAAACAAGTGAAAGCCCCCTGCAGATTACGCTCTGAGAGTTGGCGGATCCCAAGGTGGAACTGTGCCTCTGCAGTGCCGCGCTTCTCCAATGGCAGTCGGTCCAGAAGGCTCTGGATGTCACCGTCGCTGCCGAGGGTCCACAAGATCGGGGTTCGCAGCCGTGTCTGCGCAAGCAAGAGGGGCAATGGTAAGTAGTACGGGAAACTCCCCATACGGCCCGCCTGCCCCATCGAAGTGAGCAAGGGTTGCAAGTCGAAGAAAGGCTCCGACCACTTGACCCATTCCCCTGGCACCCTCCGGCGGATTGAATCGCTGGCCAGGAATCTTTCCCGGCTGAGTTTCGGATTGAACCATGACTGGAAAAGAGGTGCCTCGCCTTGAACTTCACCGATGATCCGTTTGGGAAAATTGTCTGTGAGCGCTGCGCTGGCCTTGGTGATCCCCCTGATGTATTCTCCATCACCGATATAGCCCGAGAGGAATTGGGCCGGTGATTCAAATCCAAGTCGGGCCAACTCTGGAGCAATGATCGGTGACCTCCACGCCTGAGTGAAATGCCCCTCTCCCACTGGTGGAGTGAGGCCTCGGATCCCCACCATGACGAGGTCATACTTCGAACCCTGCCACAGGTAGCACTCGCCAAAAACTTCCGAGAATGACCTCAGAATGCTGCAGGCCACTTTTTCGCCGAGCTGATCGACCGGAAGCCAATAGGTTGCCATGCCTCCTTCCCTGAGGCGGTCGTGGAGCAACTGGAAATATTCTCGGGAGTAGAGGCTGGCCACTCCAGGTACGACCGGTGGAGGCGGTTCACCGGTGATGATGTCGTAGCGTTCCCGGGTCGACTGCAGGAAGAACCGCCCATCTTCCACATGCACACGGACCCGCGGATCCTTCAGGGGATGTTGGCGGGCGTCAGGGTAGGCGAGATCACTTAGCTCCAGGATGTCCCTCGATATATCCACGACATCAATGTTTTCAAGTTCAGTGAGGTCCGTGAGGGCCTTGGCGGTCTGTCCCACTCCGTAACAGATGAGGAGGGCCTTGGTTGGTTTCGGGTGGAACAGCATGGGCCAGTAGACGAAAGACTTCATGTATCGCCGACTTGCCGGGTTGTTCCCGGACATCGAGTAGGAATTCGTGACCATGCGCAATGCGAGGGGCTGGCCAAACATCCTTGATTCGAGGTGCACAACTGTTTCTGTCACGCCCTCCCTGACGCTCAAAATGCGAGAATTCGTGGAGGGAGCCCATCTCGCCACAGCCAATGGAATATGGCGGGAGACCATGACACCGAAGGGGAAGCACCCCAGTGCTAGGAGCCACAGACCGGCTCCGAGGGCGAGGGAACGAGGACCTTCCTGGGCTTTCCACCACCAGAGGAGTGCGACCAATCCATATAGCGTGGCGAGGGCGAAGAGGGCCCCTTCCATCCCCAGGCGTGGGACAAGCACGAAACTGGCAAGTGGGGCACCCAGCGCTGCGCCAGCGGTATTGAACAAAGTCAAGGCACCTGAGGCAGATTGGGCT
>Ga0265327_10002237_pt1 | contig 20989 bp, 23 predicted proteins | sample 41621metaG_FD_202089 | JGI IMG/M metagenome (GOLD analysis project Ga0265327, IMG submission 202089) | Rhizosphere microbial communities from Carex aquatilis grown in University of Washington, Seatle, WA, United States - 4-16-21 metaG | ecosystem: Host-associated > Plants > Roots > Rhizosphere...
CCATGTACTTCCCACGCTTGCAAGGAAGAACGTTGATTGAAACAAGCTGCTGCTTCAATTCACGGACGGTTGCAAGGTCAAGAGTCCAAGGGTTAGCAAGCAATGCCGACTGGTTAACGTTGGCGTCAACTGTCGATGCGCTGTCTGCGGTGGCGCTGTACAATTCGCTGATGCTCTGTCCAGCTTGGTAACCAAGTTCGATTGCGGAATTGCCAACCAACTGGTCGATAGATGCGGCGATGGCAAATGCGCTGAAGTTCGCGTAGTTGTTCCATTCACCGATCTGTGCAGGGGAAGTCTGCTGGGAAATAACTTCTGGGTTCCCAACAACGCCGTCTGCGTTCTGAACGATATCACCTGCAAGCGTGTTGTAGGTGAAGAACTGACGGTTTGCGCCCATGTGAAGACCCTGAACGCGACGTTCTGCTGCCGCTACGAATGCGTCTGTTTCGCCCTTCAAGTTAGGAATCAACTCTTTGTCGAACATGATCGCTTGTGCGGTCAATACATTTGATACGGAATTGCCACTGGGGTTTGGTCCAGCCATGATAGTTCTCTGTCTCCTCTACTCTCCGTTATCTACGGCTGAGTTATCGTACGGTTGATGCAGCGTCTCCGATACCCGCCGCTGCGAGTCTGTCTCGAAATTCTTTCGAGGTGCGGACTTTTTCGCGGTATTGAGTCGGGTTGAGATTTTTAATCTCTCTGAGTAATGCTGCTCTGTCTGTCGTTGGCGATGTTTGCTGCTGACTGCCGGGACGCTGTGCGCTTAGTGTTCCGGGCTGCAAACCACCGTTGACTCCCGGTCTACGGGCCGCTGGTGGATTGACCACCTTGGCAGGCGTAGGGTTCGGGGCTGGTGCCGCCACAGGAGGAACTGTGGTCGGGGTAGCTATGGTTTCCAAAACTGCGGTTGCTACAGCAGGTGGCGCGATTGGCGCAACTGGTGCTGGAGGTTCCACAGGTGCAGGGGCCTCTACATTAGATAGATACCCTGCCTGTCTTAGTTGATCTTCCAATTGAGCCGGATTAGGCTTAGGAAGGGTCAATTTCGTTGCTTCGTATGCTAGTTCCAAGTTGCTGTAAGTTGCTTCCAGCTTCGGCTCTTGTGAACCTAGCCACTTGCCCAACATCTGGGCCGAGGCTTCGCACCAAAGAAAATCTTCTGCGTGGTCGTGCATGAACGCTGTGCCGATTCGCGCGCCAGCCTCACGTGCGATCTCGTCGGCGATTTGTTGCTCACGATCTGCCTTTGAGACCTTGGTCACTGCTTCACGAAGCTTGACCGGGTCGCTGGTTGCGGTTGCTTCTGCCAATGCGGCATCAGCTTCTGCTTGCGCTTGCTTTGCTTGGAATCTAGCTTTGCGCTGCTGGGTGTCGTCTTCGACTAGCTTGACGCCGCCCTTCTTTAGACGCTCTGCATAACGAACTGCGTTGATGTGGGCGTTCTTCAATTTCTCGATGATCTCGTTCACGTCGAACGATTCGAAGTGAGTCGGGCGGCCAATCGGCTGTCCGGTCTTTTCGTCGGTAACTTGGTAGTCCACGACAATCTTCGTCGGGGGGACTACGGGCTCCGTTGTCGTCGGCTGGTTGGCCGCTTCAGCGGCTTCCGCTTCGGCGCGCGCCATGTCGGCGTCGATCAGTGCTTGTTCTTCCGGTGTCGGAGGAATCTGCTCGCCTTGTGAGGACGGAGCAACACGGTTCTTGTTCGCAATCTTCATAGCAGCTTCAGCGCCGCGCTTCGTGCGCATGACGTTCTCAAGCTGTGCTTTGGCTGCCGGGACTACCAAGGCGGCCTTTAGCTCTGTCAATCCAGTCTCTTTCTCGGCCAAGCCTTCTAGCCATTCGATATCGTACGAGCCGATGCCTTGAGCAACCATCTCTTCTTGCTCGGTCTCTTGGCTGCGCATCGCAATGATTCTGCGCGCTGCCGCATCACCTTGCGCGGTACGCAAAGTGGGTTCGAGTAGCGGACGGACCTGAGGGTCGTTCATCGCTGCGTCGAGTTGTTTGAACGTGGCGTTCTGTAGCCACTGTAAGTTATATGATGCGCTCATTTGCTATCCTTTGTTACATTCGATTCTAACTGCTTTCCCTTCGGGGGAGATTTCTTTACTGGTTTTGCTGGGTGGATGCCAAAAACGTTCTTGATGGCGTCCGCGCCCGGCGCTGCTGGTTTTGCTGCGTGAATTCCGAACACATTGGCGACGACTTCTTTTGCGTCCTCTTCTTCCGCTTGTCTGTTCAAAGCCACGCGGTTGTGGTGAATCAAAGCACACTTGCGAACCCAATCAACTATTTCGTTGAAGTTGCGGCTGCGTTGCGTGCGAACGGCCAGCTTGCGATCATAGCCTTCCCCTTCCGGGTCCAGCTTAATCGTGTCGGCATTGGCTTCCGCGCACGCGGCTTCATAGAGGCGACGAACGATATCGAAGCCCGGCGTGCCCATGGTTTGACCAAGAGCGAAACAGTCCGCGATAGTTAGTTCGTTTTCCAAAAGTAATTTTTTATCTTCTGCCATTGGGTTCCTTCACATTCGATTGGGAGTAGGGGACACCGAAATGTCCCCCACCAGTTTATAGAGCCGTTTCGGCACCGAAGCCTTGGGCTGTCGGTTGACCTTGTAGCTCTGGTGCTGTTGCGTGGTTGATTGCGCCACGGAAGGCTTCATTACCAGCCTTACCAAGTTGCTTCATGTTCTCTAGCTGTGTCTCGTGCTCGAACTGAGCCTTCTGCATTTGCTGTGCGCTTGCTGCTTGCGCCTTCTGCAAGTTTGCTGGAGAGTTAGCTTCGTGCTTCTGCAACTCTTCAGGTGTCATCTTGCGTAGGAAGGACTGCGAGAACTTCCAACCTGCCGCGTCGGTGAATGCCTTGAAGATTGCGTACGCGTCGAACTGGTACCCGGCGTCGTTGGCGTTAGCCACGAACGTTGGGTTGTTCAACAACTGGATGATGATAGGAAGAGCCTGAGCCATTTCCTTCTTGGCACCCAGCTTTGCGCCTGCTAGCACTTCGTACTTGATGCTTGCGTTACGATAAGCGATGTGATCGATTTGGATGTATTCTTCACCCAACTCTTCACCAAGAATGTCCTTGAGGACCGAGGTCGGCAACAAGTCGTTGTCCAAGTCGTCCATCTGGTACAACCATGGTTCGAAGACTTGTCTTACGAAACGCCCGGTAGGACCATCGAGACGGGAAGCGTTAGCTGCTACAACCGCCGCTGCTCCTGTTCCCGAACGCATACCAGTAGTGCTGATGCCAGAGTGTCCGGCACCTTGCATAACTTGTTCGTTGGCACCCGAGGTTGAAGCCCCGGCTGCTTGTGCTTGCGAGATTGCCTGCCACGCTTCTGACGGCACTGGCGGCATCTGCAAGAACTTGAATGCCTTGTCTACGTCTTCCTCAACGTCGATGATTCCGCCTTGACGCCAGCGAACATCCTGCGTGAGTGTGTTGAGTCCGCGCTTGCGGACGGCGGTGGGCTGCAAACCGTAGTTCAACAAGTCGAGTGCTAGGTTGGTTACACCTTGCTCCACGATTTGTTCCGAACCGATTAGCAAACCAAGTCCCTGTCCGTAAAAGTTGTCAGGGATGTTGCGCCAGTTAAAGGATAAGAACGGAATCTTCCCGTACGGGTTGACTTCGTTTCTGATAAGAATGTTGTGACCGTTGAACGAAAGCACAACGATAACCTTCTCGTCGTCCCAACGCTCTAGGATTTCCATGGGTGCTGTGTTCGGGTCTGCCGAAGTCTTGTAGCTGCGCGGTAGCGCGTGCTGCAAGTAGCCCATCATCCCCTCGGGGATGGTCATGGTAATGTTGTCTGGTCCGCTGGTTACGCCACCTGCGAAAATGTGACGAAGCACGTCTTCTGCCGGGATGTCGTAGCCCTCAACACCACGAAGGTGGTCAAGGTCTTTGTACGTTGCGTAATCGCGGTAAACAACCCAACCTGCGCGGCGAATGTCGCCTACACGGCAGCCCGGGTTTACCAAAACGGTGCGGATGTCTGTGTGTCTAATCCAAGGATGCGAGATTAGTTTGTCGTAAAACTCGATCTCGAAATCGTCGGAGTTCGGTGAGTCGAACGCCTCGTTCTTTCCATCTGGCTGAGGGATGTTTACCTTGTCACCCTTGCACACGTATTTCTTCATCTTCTTGGTGCGTTCGGTGTAGCCGTACTTCATGATGCCAGTACCAAGCAATGCGGCTTGGTCTAGGGTGCGCTCAACTTCCTCTTCGAAGTCCATCGCTTGTAGTTGAGCGGTGAATATCGCAGTCTTGGAGTCAACAATTTTTTGAGTTACGTTCGGACGCGGACGCAACAAGAACGGAGGGTCTTCATAGAAGATGCCGCCCATAATCTTCGGCACGATTGCCGAGATGTGGTTCGACACCATGTACTTCGGTACCGAGGCTTGCCCTTGATTACCGCCATCGAACGCGGATTGCGTTGCAGGCGATTGGTAGAGCAAGTCCGCCATGGTCCAACCGTTGGCCCATTGCTGAACGTTGATGTAGTTGTCCGCTGTGTTCGTGTCGTCAATTACTAGCTTGACGGCGGCGGCCTTCTCCATCTGAATCGTTTGCGTCTCTTCGTCTACGTAAGTGTTTTCTGTCGTGATTTCGTTCGCAGCTTCGATGTATAGCGCCGCAGCCTGTGCTTCCAAGCCGTCGTTGCCTGTCGTTCCTACATCAATGGGCTGCTTCACTTATCTCTGTCTCCGAAATCCGGGTGGCAAAATCTTCATTAACTGCTGCATTTGCGCCGCCCTTGGGTCTGTTGGGCGCGGCGGTTCTGGGTCCGGTGCTGGAGGCGGCTGGTTACGCTGGTCGTAAGTTCTAGCCGTCAAGCCTTGCGGTGTTGTCCCCGGGTTTTTGATCGTGCCGCCGTAAAACTGACCGTGCGTGCGATCATACATTATTTGCAAAGACTCTTTCTTGGCACGTTCTTCGCGTTCCTTGCGGCTCTTGGCCGGGTCAAAGTTTCCGCCCTTCACAACATCGTGGGGAAGAATCTGGAACACGAAAGAGATCGCGTCGGGGAAGTCGTCCTTTCGCTTGGAAGTGCTAGGGTCGCCAGTGAACATCTCGAACTGCTTGAAACATTCGTCATTCCACTGAGAGCTAGACACGAAGTGAAGTCGGTTATCTTCCAACAAAATACCAAGGTTCTTGATGCGGGTGCGCTTGGCGTTGCGAGCATTGTCTACTTCGAATGAGCCGAACTTCATGTCGGCCACACCATAGAACATCGCCATCTTCTGAACTTCAAGCAACAACCAAGATAGGCCGTTGATCTTTTCGGTCAGTGTGCCGCGAGACTCAGGAAACTTCTTGGCAAACAATGCCATGTTGGTTGCAAGTTCAGTGTCCTTCCACTTGCCGTACACTGCGTCCAACACGACTACTTCCCACAGCCCTCTCTTGTCCTTGCATAGCTTGACAGCTACGCCGACAGAGAAGTCCGAGGTTGAAGACTTGGAGTATGCTAGGTCCCACAGTACCCACGTGTCTCCGAACTGAGGTGCGGAGTCCTTAGAGTACAGCTTCGACACAAGTAAGTCGTGAGTGAAGTGATTGACGTAGTCGGACAAGTCCGCCGCGTCGGTCGCTTCGTTCATTTGCTGGTTCTTAAAATTGCGCTCGCCCTTGGAGTCGAACATGCTGCGAAGCTTTGCCCATCCACGGTTGTACGGGAATGTTAGGGTCGCGCGTTGTTGTTCGATGATGTCGGCAACGGTTAAGGTGCCAGCCATGTAAGCGATCTGGTCGTCCGGCGATAGTGTCCATGCGCCACGGCACGAATAACGGAACGGGTCAACGCGCTTCGAGTCCGGGTTCGGCTTGAATCGCGCACCGTACATATCGTCGGTGAAATATCTGGTTCCCGTTTGGTAAACAATCCCCCACGGGTCAAGCAAGTCGGTTCGCGCCGAGTCGAAGACGTACTTCAATGCTTCGCGCATCTCGTCGTCTGCTGAGTTCTTCAAGTCAACGATGTCGTCGCCCTTTAGTAGGTCGCAGTGCTGACCAGTAGACGAGGACTCTGCCGACGTGAACCACATAGTCGGTTCCGGCGTATCCACGAGGATGCGCGCGGGACTTTCAAGGGGTCCGTCCGAACTCCCGGCCACGCCGCGAGTAATAAACTCGGGGAATAGAATATGGAACGGTTTTGGTTTCCCCTTTTCCGCTAGGAAAAAGTAAGCCTTGATTTCTTTGGCGCGCTTCTTTGCCAACGGCTTGTACGCCGTCATCATCATGATACGAATATCAGGGCAGTTGATAATCCACTGCACGCAGTCGCAACCGTCGAGCGTGGACTTGTAGCCGCCGCGCTGCTCCAAGAGAAGGAGTTCACGGGTCTCTACAATGCCGTCTTGCGTTACGCCCGTGCCTACGTTGGCATAAAGCTTCTGAGCCTTGATCGACTCGTGAAAGTCGTCCAAGTCATAGCCCGGCTTCAACAATCCGTCGAAATTCTTCTGCACGAACTGGTCGCAGATATACTGGTGGACAGAGTGGAACGGTCCCTTGCCTAAGAGGCGGCAGAACCACATCAAATTCTTGCGCGACTTGTCGCGGAGGTCCAACCAGTGCTTGAAGCTTACAACCCAGTTGACCTCGAAAGTCGATCTAAGATGCTTTCCGCAAATGGTGTGGTCACAGTTGGGCCAGCACTTAGGCTCAATCGGCTCTCCGTTGGGTCCCCAAACGGCTTTGATAGTGAGAACGTCTTTGCTTGGGTTGGGCTGATTGGTTGTCTTCTTGGATTTCTTTTTCTTGTCTGTCTCTTCATCGTCTTCCTTTGCGTTTATGTCAGTGCCGTAATAGATCGCAAGGAGGTCAGTTAGGAGACGGACTTCACTCTTGTAAAACTCGCCCGTAGCGTCTTGCTCCGAGGCGAAGGCTAGGTCGATGTCATATTGGTCTTTGACCTTGTCGAGTTCCTCTTGAGAAACTTTGACGAACGGTTCGGGCTTCCCGGCTTTACGCGCGCGCTCATTTGCTTTGCGCTGTGCTCCGGTGAGTGGCCCTGTTACTACCTTTGGTTCGTCTGACATGACTATCTACCTTGCCCTATATTGTGGGCGCTACATTAATTCGTTGGTGCGGTGGCCTTGTACTGGTCCACGTTGTCCTGTTTGTCTCTCAACTCACGGGCAACTTGGTAATCACTGCTTGGTGCCTTAGCGGCTGCCGGGGCGGATGCCTCGGGTTTTGCTTCAGGCTTGGGTGCGAATGTCGGGTTCGGCGGCCCGGCCTTTTTAAGGGCGTCCTTGGCACTTGCGATCGCCTTGGCTGCTCCGTCCGGTCCTGCTGTGTCGTTTGCCATTTTAAATTCCTATGCTGAGGTTAATCACTCTGCGGATGACTTCCAAAAACTTGGACAGAAAACTCTCCGCTGTTGCCTTGACTGGCGGTGCGACGGGCTCTGGCTTTGGCTTCAAGCCTGCGGACTCGTCGTCCATGAAATCTACGAAGCGCTTCCCGGTCGGGATAACGCCCGTGCCGAGTTGGCCTCGATTCATTCCGAATTCGCAAAGGCCGATGATCTCGTGTGTCTGCTCGTCAACGATGGCCGAGCCTGATGCGCCCGGGCCTGTGCCGTTGGTAATCAAGAAACGCTCTTTCATGCCTAGGCGTTCTTCTTCCAATGTCTCACTGTAAACTTCGCCGTGTGTGAACTGCTTGCCGATGCCCATGGCAAAGTTAATGTTGATTACCTTGGTGCCAAGTGCGGGTGTGCCGCCTTCCTTGGCGACCTGAATCGTCGGTAATGAACGAAGACTGTGGAACTCGAAGAGTACGAAGTCGTAACGCGCGTCGTTCTCTGACTTAACAATATGGATGTTGTGCAAGACACCGTCCGCCGCAACGCTAGACCCGACGAAGTAGTCATTCTCTTTCGCCCAATCGATGCAGTGCCCGGCTGACAAGCCGATGTAAGTGTCGTCACTCTCTTGAGCGATGACAGTAGCGGTGCATGTAAACACGCGCTCAAACTTGCAGCCCCAAATGTTGACCGTCCCGAAGAACGATTCGTAAGGGGTGTACTTGCAGACTTGTTGGCCTTGATAGACGGACAAAGTCGCATGAGATAGTGTTTGTTGGAAGTCTTCAGGCTGAGGCCCGACTTGAGCCTTAGCGATGAATGGGGCAACCAACAATGTGGCTGCAAGTACCACAGAACGAATCAGTGATTTCACTGGGCTGTCTCATGAACGGCCCTTGGCAGAGCACCACCGTTCTTCCCGGTTCCCTTGCGGGACCCCCTGCTCCGGGTTACTTCCCTTCTGGTACGTCTGCTTTCTTGAACTTTGCGATGATGTCTTCGGCCTTGTGGGCTACGTTAACGGCACCTGCGCCGCCAAGTAGTTCCGCACAACCGCTAAGGTTTGACGGCACGGCATGAGTGTGAAGAACTTCGATGAAGCCCCACACGATCACGGCGGTCGTTAAGAGCAAGGCGATCACGTGTGCAGGATTCACTTGCTTCTCTGCGTCGTTAATCAGCCCCGTCATGAATCCCATTACGCCTTCTTGAACTTTTTCATTCTCGTGGCTAGATCGGCCATGCGCTTTACGTGCATGTTGGTCGATTTCTTCGCGGCGTCCATCTTGTCTGCCGGAATGTTTTCGTCCATAGGTGTGCCCGTCGCCATGTGCAATCCGCCCTTGCGGAGGTGGTGCATCGCGCGATAGATCGATGATTCGGCCATGTTAGACTCCCGCTGCGGGTGCTGCTGCGCCCGGCATTGGTGAGCCGACTGCTGCTTCGCCTGCTGCTGGTCCAGCTGCCGCTGCTGCTTCGCCCGGGTTCGGTGCCGAGGTGTGGTCCATGATGTGGTCCATCAAAGCATCGTGGTCGCCGTGACCTGCGTGAACGTCGTGATCTGCGCCATCTTCGTGGTGAAGGTGGCTGGTGCTCGAACCGTCCTTGTGCATGTCAATGGACATCTTGTGGAACTTGTGGTGCTTTTTCATAAAGCCTCGTTTACTTAATCCATCCGAAGTGGGCGAGAATCTGGTGGCCGACTCCGACGATGGGGACTACGCAGACCATCTGGACGCGTTGCCAGAATTTGTCGCTCTTAATCTGTTCTTCAATCGTCTCGACCTTTTCTTGATAAGAACCTCGGAACTCTCTAAAGTCTCCGTGGTACGTCTCAACCTTTCCCGCGAGGTCGGAAATTGCTTTCAACACTATCTCTGTGTCGCCATCCATGGGACGCCTTTCTTTAGTTAAAAAGTGTGTCGGGGCTATGACTCGACGTGCCGGGGATTTCGCCCGTTGTTTCGTGGAGGTCGCCGCTGTATCTTGGGCAGACCGTCACACAGAAGAGTGGGGGAACCGTGAGGCTCCCCCTAGGAGTTACGCTGCGACGATCTGGAACTGGTTCAAGTAACCTGCGTTACCTGCGTCCGAGTTCGAGTAAGTCACGCCGACAACCAAGCCGAATGGAGCGGCGTTGGCAAAGTTGATTGCCGATAGGTTGTTGGTCAAGTTGCCTGCCGAGATGTTGTTCGCGCCCAAGATACCGCTCTGGAAGCCGCGTACGACGCCCGATGCGCTTTCGCCGAAGAGTGAAACCTTCAAGCCGAATGCGTACGAAGTGTTCTCCAAAGGTGCGGTCAACAAACCAGTGGTCGCAATTTCCGTGTACGACGGGGTTGCGCCAGCGGCTGCGGTCTGAGCATACAAGGAAACCTTTGCGGTAACCGAGGAGTCAGCCACACCGGACAAGATGCGTCCGCCGACAAGCACGTCAAACCACTGTGCGTTCAAGGTGTTGTTACCCGGAACCACAAGCTGGCCTGCGTTCGAAGTTGCGCTAGGTGCGGTGCTCTGTACGTCGAAGCCACCGAACAAGCGAGGGAAGTACTTAACGGTCGTTCCGGTTCCGCCTACGACGGACGGGTTCGAGCCGTTTACCAAGAAATCATTCAAAACTGACATGGGTATTTTCCTTATGTTCCCGGTCGCTGGAGGGTCACCCCAAACGCCGAGATTTTAATGGAACACCTTTAGATGATGCTAGGCGAAACCATTCTATCGCCAAAGCCAACCGCAAACACACCGAAGCGTGTCCCACGGATTGCGCTTTTGGAGAAACTTTTTACAAGACGGGCAAGTGCGTTGCCACATAAAAATATCGCAGCTTAGTGAGACACGCCAGCGTAGTCGATGTACTTCGCTACGTTGCCGCCTGCTGGATTGATAACTTGGAGGATGTCTAGGTTGGATGGGTTGGTGAAGGTTGCTGCGAAGAGTGCTGCTGTGGTGCCTGATGCGATGTTGGAACGGAACTGACCGACGCGGGTGTTGTTGCCCGTTGCGCCAGAGGCTGGGTTATGTACGACGCCAGCATAATCAACGTTCACGAGAACCGATTCTCCGTTCGGGGAGACGATCTGCATGATATCCAAATTCTGTGCGGGTCCGCCGACTTGGGGGAACGCAGTGGCCCATGAGGTACCGTTGATCGATTCGAGCAATGCTTGGTTCGTTGCAGGCATGTGTTCTCCGTAAATGCGAAACCCCCAACATTGTTAGGGGTTTAGATACTTCTCAAACTTAATATTCAAACCCTCAGCGAGAGTCTTTTCCCACCAACCGAGAGCAATGTTACATCGATTGCACAACCATCCTCTGATTTCACCAGTGATGTGGTTGTGGTCTAAAACTAGTCGTCCCACGAGACCACAGCACGGACATGTGCCCGTTCTTGTCTCGCCTGATGGGTTCTTGACTCCTTTGGCTTTTCTCTTTATTCTGCGGATAGCCTCCGGGTTGTCTTTCTTCCATTTCGTAGAACGTGCGATAATCTCTGCTCTGTGGGCAAGATAGTAGTCTTGCTTGGTCATTTGACTCTCCTTGAAAGAGCGGTTCAGGGGAGTTCAAGGCTCCCCCAAACCTAGTTCCGGTTATAAGGCGGAACAATGGATTGTGTTGCCGCCCCCTTTTTCAGGGGGTTTCGTTACAATGTGTTGCGAATTTGGTTGAGGCGCTTGGATTCGAACCAAGATGACGGCTTTCAGAGAGCCGCATCCTACCATTGGATGACATCTCAATAGAAAACTTGGTTGGGCAAGAACGATTCGAACGTTCATCGAGCGGATTCAAAGTCCGACGTGTTACCGTTACACCATCGCCCAACAGAAAAGGTCGGAATCAGGGTCGCTATCCCCCACCTGCGAACCCTAAGTTCGCTGTGCGCTTCGCACTCTTTCCCGATAGAAATTGGTCCCGAGTCGTGGAGTCGAACCACGTCAACGGCGTTTTCAGCGCCGGGTGCAACCGTTACACCTACAGGGGATTGATACCTTATAAGGGATGTTAAGCCCCTTACGAACCCTTATATGGGTTCAAGAATCTTTTTTGCGAGCCGCGCGTGCTATGCTGTACGATGGCTTCTCGGACATCCACGGTTCCGGCTTCGGCGGCTTCGGAGCGTCCGGCTTCGGCGCTTTGCCTTTGATCGCGTTCACGACTGTGTCATCGATCTTGTCGTTGACTTTCTTGATGCCAGCTTCGGCTTCGGGAGTAAGACCCTCAGACTTCGAAGAATCCCCACCCGCGCCCGTCAAGGCACCATGCACCATGTTGTCTACCGGGTCTCTGTATGGACCGGAGAGATTGCTTGGGTCTTGTGGCATCAGTCACCTTAGAAAATTGGAGGAAGATAGACGAATCGAACGCCCGGCCCGTGAGAGCCGCCCCGGGGTTCGAACCCGGTTGCCAACCATTTGGCGGTACCTTCCTTGGAGGAGGGCCAGAGACTCGAACTCTGACAACCATTTCGGGTTGACCGCGCCTTAGCGGGGCGCTACGTTACCATTCCGTCAGCCCTCCAAATTTTAGCTCGCAGAGGAGCTAGAACTTGAAGAACTCGACTTCACGATACCGACGTTTCCGTTCATCATTCTTTCCTTTCAAAATTGGCAGGCTGCGAGAGACTCGAACTCCCACTGTACCGTTTTGGAGACGGACGTGCTGCATTGACACTAGCGGCCTGTTGAAACTTTTCTGTGTGTGGCTGGGCCAATAGGATTCGAACCTATAATGCACTTTCGTGCTGCCCGGTTAACAGCCGGGTGCTGTACCAGTTGAGCCACAGCCCAGCGACACACAGAACAAAATTGGTGGATAGTGTAGGACTCGAACCTACGAAGACCGCTAGGGTCAGTTGGTTTACAGCCAACGGCAATTGCCGCTATGCGAACCATCCACTGGAGCACCGCGTAGGAATTGAACCCACACTAGGAAGATACAAGCTTCCCGTTCTGCCGTTAAACTAGCAGTGCTCAGAAAATTTTTACGTGTGTTATCGGGCGATTCAACACGTTACCGCAACCCCTCGCTAGCGAGGCACCCGTTTGCGCTTAAGACTGGAGCAAATCCTTGGAATCGAACCAAGACCTGTGCCTTACCAAGGCACTGTTCTGCCACTATACTAGACATGCTCAAAAATTGGCGAGGTGAATGGGATTCGAACCCACGAAAACCCGGTAGACAGCCGGGTGCAATAGGCCGCTATGCGACCACCTCGTAAAACTGGAGCTACGTGTTGGAATCGAACCAACATTTCCGGTTTACGAAACCGGAGTCGTCCCATTGGACCAACGAAGCTTCGTTACTTCTTGTGAATCAACTTGTAGTTGCGAATCGTCATGTACGTTTCCAAGCCGATGATGCCTGCCGCGTACGCTGCGCCGTAACCGAAACCAAGATACTGTCCGAGGATCACGGGCATCATGATGGCCGCTGCGATCTCGATGAATGCTGTTCCTGCTTGACCGATCTTTGAGAACAAGAACTTGTTGATGGGGTTGGCTTCGACCAATCCCTTACCGAGGCCGATGGTGGTCGTGATGTAGTCGCCCAAGCTTGCCGCGAGTACGCCAGCCGACATCAAGAAAATAATCAAGTCCTGAGTATCAGTCATTTGTCCTCTCTATAAAATTGGAGCGAAATGCGGAAATCGAATCCGCGCCTGAACCTTGGCAAGGTTCCGTTCTACCACTATACCAATTTCGCTTTGAACTTTCGCGGAACCAAAATCGACTGCTTGTACTTCTTTCCGCTCTTCATAAACTCATACGTGTCGCTACTGTTGCCTTGGCTCAACTTCGCTACATCAACGAGAGAGTGCGCGTTCCAGATTTCAGCAAGGTCCATCGGGTGGATGTACTCTACGTTGCCCGGCCCCTCTACTATCTGTTTGATTACGCCCTTCGCTTCTTCGTGCAAGGCTTTGTAATAATCCCGTTCTTTGACGAGATTCGCCACTGCTGATACGATATCCATGTTGCCCTCCTGTTACTATACATCTACGACAAAACTTGGAGCGGGACGAGGGAATTGAACCCTCACCTCAAGTTTGGAAAACTGGCACGCTACCTTTACGCCAGTCCCGCTCAGAAAATTTGCCCTTCCCTTTTCGACCGGGACTCGTGCGGGACCACACGCTCAAGAATGGTTGCAGGGGTGGGATTCGAACCCACGTGTCTCTTTCGAGAGAGGGCTTATGAGACCCCCGGCGTCGGCCACTGGCTCAACCCTACAACAGAAAACTGGTAGTCGCCCTAGGATTCGAACCTAGAACCTTGCGCCTATCAAGCACCTGCACCGCCAATTGTGCTAGGCGACTACTGAAACTCTGACGGAGACAATCGTGTTGCTCTCCGTCATGCAATGTGTCCTTTTATATCAGACTCTTGTTCTGATATAACGACACACATCAAAGTGGTGGACAATGTCGGCTCTGCCCCGACCGCCTCCGCATTGCAAATGCGGCGCTCTCCTGACTGAGCTAATCGCCCACTGAAACTTTTCGAATCCGCCCTACCCACTGGGCCTGAGAACGGCACGGATTCTAATCGCTCACCTAACCACAGCGTGTGAGACGACTGGTAAACTTGGTAGCGCTATAGGGACTCGAACCCTATCCGCCAGCTTGAAAGGCTGGCTGCCTAACCCATAGCAGATAACGCCACAGAAATTAATTGAACGCTTTGGTCGCACGCTACAAGACGGACGATCTTAGCATATCGACTGAGAAAGCTTGTAGAGTTTTCAGTCGGCGCTGCGTTCAAACTTGGTACCCGGTGCGAGAGTCGAACTCGCGTTACGCCCGTGAGAGGGGCGCGTCCTGCCACTAAACGAACTGGGCACATAAAATTGGTAGTCGATGAAGGTGTCGAACCTTCCTGCAAGGCCGATCTAGCCCAAGCGGTTATAAACCGCTGCCGCGAGCCGTCGCAACCGACTAAACTTGGTAGACCGTCAGAGATTCGAACTCTGGACTTCCCACTTGTAAGGAGGGCACTCTGGCCGCTGAGTTAACAGTCTACAGAAAACTTGGTGGGTCGCCAGCGACTTGAACGCTGAACTTGCTCCTTAAAAGGGAGAAATGTTGCCGCTAACACCTGCAACCCATCTGGAAATTGGTGGACTGAGTGGGATTCGAACCCACACCTAACCGAGTAAGAGTCGGTAATGCAACCGTAACACCTTCGGTCCACTGAAAATTAATAGTCGCCGTCGTCATCGCCCCAGAAAAACAGGAACCACTGGTCGGCTGTGTCTAACTGCTCTTTCAAATCTGCTGGCTTGTCGCGCTCGCGTTGGTGTGTTCTGTCTCCAATGCAACGAGTACAACGCCCGTGGTTTCTACAAGAGCGAACAAACCTTGCCGCTCCGCGATATGGCTCACGCCATTCTTTTCCGCTCTCTATTGCTTTTTCCAAACTCATATTCAAGAACCCTGTGGCAGTTAGAGCAGACCACATCACACTTTTCAATTTCTAATAACACGGCTTTCAGAGAATAGTTTCTACCGTCTGCGACTCTGAACTTCTTAGTTGCTGGGTCTCTGTGGTGAAACTCAAGGGCGGCGTGGTGCGCCTTGTATCCACAAATGGAACACCCGACAGCCAACTTAATTTCACGTGCTTTGCGAACCGTTTTCTCTCGGTGGTCTCTGTCCCATTGGCGACGGTCTTCTATGTTTGCTATAGGCATAATGTATTGGTTGCGCTGTAGCCCGGCTTCTGTTCCACTTTCGTGGCGACATTCATTCGTCTAAGCCCCCACCCGACTCTCATCGTGGTAGACACCACTCAAGTCCTACTTGGGGTTGCATCTGGTGTGGAGTGCCCGACTTTGAATGATGTCGGCGTTCGATGACATTATGAAATGTCGCCGTTCGCTTACATGGTCGGCCTTACCCGTACTCTTGCGAGTCCCGCAACTTCCACGGCACCTTGTCTAATGATGGCCGGAACTTCCTCCAGCCTTGCGGCCAGCGAATGTCCGAACAACCAAACTAATTGCTCTAACCTGTGGCGCGATCCGACCCGAAGGTCCGCGAGATATGGTATCGAGCAAACTGGAGCACTGTGTTGGAATCGAACCAACGATGACTGTTTTGCAGACAGGTAGCTTACCACTTGCCTAACAGTGCGTAACTGGTGCGCTAGGTGGGATTCGAACCCACACTCCCCGTAGGGATGGGGGTTTTAAGTCCCCTGCGTATGCCACTTCCGCCACACGCGCAATCTTGATCGCCAGCCATCCTACGCTGGAAGATTCTCTACTGACCCGCGAGAGGACGAACCCGTTCTTGGGAATTTCAGAATCCGAAACTTGGTCGCCCACCCCGGACTCGAACCGGGACGCCCTTCCGGGCACGGGGTTTTGAATCCCGCGCGTCTGCCAATTCCACCAGCAGGCGATTAATCTTTGCCGACATCTCTCGATGCGGCTGGTTGGGTCTTCACTCCGTTTCCGGCGAAGCATACCTCAGCCAAAATTGGTAGGCCGTAGAGGAATTGAACCTCTTTGTCAGCGTTCGTAGCGCTGCATAATTTTCCGGTATATGAACAGCCCACAAAAATTGGAGTCATCGGAGAGATTCGAACTCTCTAAACCCGCCTTAGAAGTGCGGTACCCGTCCGTTCGAGAATCGACGACTCAGAAATTCTTTGTTCTTCTTCTCTGTGGCAATTGGCACACAGTAAAATGCACTTGCTTACTTGTTAGGGCACCCCTATCCTTGATGCATCAAATTGGTACCCCGTGAGAGATTTGAACTCCCATGGCTGTTAACCGACGCGTTCTAAGCGCGTTGTGTCTGCCGTTCCACCAACAGGGCACAGAAAATTTAATCCAGATATTTCTATTCACACGCCTCTGGTTTACACGGCACGGTATCATCGTGGTCCCTTTCGGGGCACGAGACCCACGTCCGTGGGGGCGCTTCATCTGCCAAGCGAGCAATGCTCAAGCGAGGACTTAAATCCGGGCGTCATATTTAGAGACCGACGCCCTAACGGTCTGATAGTCACCTGCCCCAAACCAGCGCGCGAGGCAATCAGGATTCCGGGTCCTGTGTGACTGGGGATACCATCCCCGCGAGGGAGCTACCCTCTTTTTCCCCATTTTAACGTCTGGGGTCTGACAACCAGTTTTATTATAGAGGATTTCTACCTCTGCATGTTTAAGGACACTGCGCGTCCGGCGTTTTTAGAAGGGCCAGCTTCATGGGGCATGTTTACGACTTCCCACTGTCGGCCATTTAAGGACTTGGCTGGGTCCATCAATCGACATGCGTGGCCCCGCCTTAGCGAAGCGCGCTGTGCTCGAAAAGTCAAGCGAGCCGATTGTCGCCCGTTATTAGAAACGGGGCCGAAACTTATTGGTCAGCGTTCTCCGAGGTGCTACACGGCACGGGGCCGTCGCTTCGTCCACTGATGCTTTACCAAACTTTCTCTGTGCCGTCTTTACTCGGGCCTCAATGAGGACTTATCGAGAATGTTGGCACAGAAACTTGGTCGGGGAAACTGGATTCGAACCAGTGTGCTCTCGGTTCCAAACCGAGCGGAATAAGCCAGACTCTCCTATTCCCCGTTGGTGAAGGCAGTGCATCTCTGCACCCCTTCATAGAAACTTGGTCGAGGAAGCTGGATTCGAACCAGCGTTCTCTTCTTTCCGAAAGAAGCGGGAACGGCCAGACTTCCCTACTCCTCGACTGAAACTTTTAGGTGCCCATGATTAACGACCTTTGGGTCTTAGTAGCCGGAACGGTCAAGCGGCTCAACCTTGAAACCATGTTACCGAACCTTTGAAACTTTGTCAAGCACTTTCTTTAAAAATCTTGGGGAGAAGAACGGGGGTCGAACCCGTGCTGCCGGATTCACAGTCCAGCGTGCTACCACTACACCATCGACTCCACTGAAAACAGAATATCAGAAGGGCGGACGGCTGTCAAGAGAAAACTGATGGGCGGTAAGGGGATCGGACCCTACACCGCCCAATGCCTCAAATTAAAGTTTGGTCTCCTCGGCCTTGACTACGGCTTTCACCGCGTCAACGTCCGTTGCAACCACAGCTTCAACCTTCGCTACCTCGGCCTTGACAACAGTCACTTGTGCCGGGGTTGCGTAATGCTTGTATGCGTAAACTGCGCCAGCGATAACGATAGCGCCCAAAGCGATCATCAAAATCATATTACCCTCTCGTCACCGTCTCGCGGCGCACGATGTTCAAGTTCAAATCTGTGACCTTGCGCATCTGCCCGTTGTGGTGGATGTGCTCCACTCCGTTCGCGTCGTGCCAGATCGCTACGGTGCTTAAACGCTGTGCTCCACCGCCCGGGCTGACTTGCACGGTTACGGTAGCTACGTTGCGTCCGCCCATGCGGCGCTTAAAGGTCGCGGTGCGGCCAGCGGCGCTTCCACCCAATGAGTGAACCAAGTTTTGGTTGGTCACGGTGTGCTTGGGTGTGTGCGTCTGTGGTGCCACGGGTGCGACCACCATAACAGTCGGGGCCACTGGGGCGGGTACGACTGGCGCGGGGGCTGGGGTGTTAGAAATCACTGGAGCAGGGGGTGCCTCTGGTGGAGGCGAAAATGTTTGACGTTCGGAAACGGTCGGGACTCCGCTCGCGCCTGCTACGCCGCGAACTCCGAATTCCATGTTGGACCGTGGGTTGATATTACCCATGGCTTACTTCCCGCAATCTTTGGTCTTGATGCCCCAAGAGTTGCAAGTGCGCTTCTTTGGGTTACCGTCTGAGTTCGCTTGCGCGAGTTCGGCACACTTGCCTTTGTTCGCGTCCGGGTTCACCGTGGTGACCGCAGACTCTTTCGGCATGTTGCCTTTGCGGAGGGTTGCTTCACAATCGTTGGACTTCATCAATCCTTCTTGTGCTCGATCAGTTTGCCGAGCAACTGGCCGGGGTCCGTCTTCCCGCGTTTTAAGGCGCGGTGGCTGGAACCGACGTATTCGTACTTGCGAGTACCGTCTTCATTCTGGAAGGTCACGTGGGACTTTCCCTCGAAGTGTTCGGTCTTCAAAATGTTCTTGCGGCTCATGGCGTGTTCTTCCCCGTGGCTGACTTCGCGGCTGGCGTTGGTGCGGACTTCGGCGATGGGTTATCCGTGCTGTTGGTTAGCGAGTCGGCTGAACTTGCGTCTGGTAGTGCAATCTCGGACATACCTAACTCCTGTCACGTCACGTACTTACGGGCGTTTGCCGTGAGCCACGAGCACGTCGGCTTGGCTTAGACCCCCTTGGGGGCGACCGCCACCCGGCGTCGCCGGATTTTGGAAAGGGGACCCTAGTTCGGCCATCAAATTGCTGGGGGAGCAATTGAAGGGCCACTGAGTTAAGTCCTTTCGAATCAGTAAACTGGTCTTCGCTATTTGTTCGGCGAAAGCGATTCTCACTCGATCATTGCAATTATTGCAGGAGGGTCACCCTCCGCTTGCACCATTGACGGTCGTCTGTGGTGCAAACATGTTGTGCTGAATCATCGAGTTACAGCGAAATACGTAAAATCATATCGAATATGGCTTTCTGTATCGCCGAAATGTTCGAAATGTTCGAAATGACTGTCAAAAAGTTTGGCCATAAGATTGCCTGATCGATGCGCTCTCAAGGCTCGTGTGGCACACAGGCTTGCAAACGCTCTGTTATCAGTGCTTTAGAGCGACTTACGCGCGTTGTCAATTGGGTTGCGGTCTCAGACCGCGTCACGCGTCGATGTCTGCTCTACTGGGCATAAGAGGTTTGATTGCCCTTGCTTTTTATTATGTGTTCAGTAAGTCTTGTGTTATCAACACATTCAGTTGTTTCTCTTGATGCTGAAACATATGAAGGATTCGGAAGGTTCGATCAGGACGCTGTCACGTCGATGAGTTTGATTCGCTTTGTGCGAGACCAAGGTCTTGAGATTGATATACTTAGACCGTTTGATTCGCTCACAGGCAGGTCTTCAATAAACTTGAGCAGATCAGGAGTTGGTTTGAACCACTCCGCATGCGACCAAGAGGCAGCGAATTTTCTATGTATCAGCGTCTCGTCTGCTGGTTTTCCTTCTATAGTCTTGAGAACAATCAGTTTATCAGGAGAGCAGGCTTGAAGGGCTTTCAGGCGTTCGTCTACACGCCAGCCTAATGTGTGGCCGATTTTGATGTTGCCTGTCTGCGTGCCTTGGATGAAATATATCATTCCAGATCAGATGCTGCGAGCGTTGGTTTGGTTGTTCGACATCAGAAGCTAATAGCCGAACAGCACAACACGCTAACGAGCGCGCGTGACGCAGCCAGTTTGTCAACATATAAGTTGACTATTATCAGTGAGTTGTCAACATATAAGTTGACTTTTCCGCAGATTGTGCGTCGATTAGAAGGGTTATTCTACGCAACTGTCAGGCTCGTGCCGTCCGACTCGCTGGTTCATTCGCTGGTTGCGAATAGCGAATGCGTTACGACGAACGGCTGCGCCCGGCCTACGGCACGTCGAGACGCAAGGCTTGCTATACAGTTTGCTATGTTGTCTAACCCAGCGCGATATGTTGTCTAAGGTTGGCGTGATTTGCTGTCACCAAACACAAAGTGTGTAAAAAATACCGTCACCAAACGTTGGTGACACCACGATTTGCTGTCACCATTTATGCCGTATGCGGGTCAAATGAAGTGTGCCTTAATCCTTATCTCACACGAATATCAGTCATATTGTTGATAAATAAGGACTTAGCTAATATGTATTTACCTTATGTAAGCTTAACTCTTCTCCGTTTGTTGCCCCTTCGAAGCCCATTTTTTGGTGACACCAGAGCTAAGTGCTGTGTTTTGTTCATACTAATGCTGTCACCACTATTTTGCTGTCACCAAACCGAATGTGCTTGACACTATGTCCTCGACCTGCATGCACTACCCCTTCGACACCAAGAACAAGCGCAGCATTGGGCGCGCGAAGTAAATTCAGTACCAAAGTACTATTGCATGCCCGGCAGAGAGGCGTATCATTGGCTCATGGACATCTTCCACATCCGAATCGTCAAGCTCATGGAGGATATAATGGATTGGTTCACTGCACTCGTAATCTCGATGCTGTTTATGTTCGTGCTCGACTTGACGTGGAACGACATTCGCTCTTGGTTCGACTAGTACGAAATCAGTACCGAAGTACCATTGCACCGAGTTCTGGAGTGTGAGAGGATGCAAGTGGAGGCAATCATGACGAAACAATACAGCATTCTCACGATGGGCCAGACGTACCGCATAATCGAGTCCGAGGACGGCACCCAATGGCGTCCGCGTCAGGTCCACGGTTATGAGCAGCCCACGTTCGCTACGCTCGCCGAGGCAGACCGCGCAGTCGTCCGCTTGCGTAAGCGCGAATTGCCAGCACGTCGCCGGGCAGTCAATGAAGCACTCCACACGATTAGCCAAATATACTGGAACACGAAGTCGGGCGCATTCGAGGCAATCGCGAACGCCCTAACCCTCCATGGCTTCGAAGTACTTCCTAGCATGACAGGACTGGACCGCATTAACGCGCCAGTCGGCGATGGCTTGTTTCTCACACTCAACATTTATCGCATGGAATCTGGTAGCTACGAAGTTGTCGCGTACGTCAACTAAAAAGGAGATCGTCATGAAACTACTCACGAAAGAGATCAAGAAA
>Ga0265327_10002238_pt1 | contig 20983 bp, 17 predicted proteins | sample 41621metaG_FD_202089 | JGI IMG/M metagenome (GOLD analysis project Ga0265327, IMG submission 202089) | Rhizosphere microbial communities from Carex aquatilis grown in University of Washington, Seatle, WA, United States - 4-16-21 metaG | ecosystem: Host-associated > Plants > Roots > Rhizosphere...
GCGAGATGCCATCGCGCGCGTTGCCGCCAATGAAGACCTGCGGGTGCGCCTTCTCGACCGCGGCCATCGCCTCGAGCCAGCGCTCGTAGCCCATGACATATTGCGGAATGGCGCGCGGCCAGTACGTGTGCCGGACAAACGCCGGCTCGCCGGTGGCCCCGACGAGTTCCGTCAGGTCGCGGGAAATCTGCGGCAGCAGTTGCGCGGTCGGCAGGCGGGCGTGCTCGGGCTGGCGCATGCCGCCGACGAAGACGGTCAGGCCGACATGACCCTCGGGCGCCCGTCCCGGGAAAAGCGTCGACGAAAAAAGGATGCCCAAAACCTCGCGCCGCTCCACGGCCGGCACCAGGCCGCCGAACCCGTCCAGCGGGTGCGACACCTGCTCGCGGCGGTAGCCGAGGAAGATCGAACTGACCGGCGGCTGGGGGATGGCGTCGAGCGAGGCGAGGGGCCGCTCGCCGAGCGGGCCGAAGGTGAGCTGCGCGAGGGCGGCGGCCGGCACCGCCAGCACGACGCCGTCGAAATCCCGCGTGGCCGAGGCCTGGCCGTTTTCCTTCAGGATCAGCCGGTGGGGGCGGCCGGGGATGATCGTCTCGACGGTGGTGTTGAGCGCGACCGCGCCCGCCGGCAGCCGCGCCGCCAGCGTATCGGTGAGCGTTTGCAGCCCGCCGTGGAACGAGACGATGGGCGCGATGCCCGATTCGCCGCGCGCCTTCTTCTTCTTGGACGCCGCCATCATCCCGCGGATGATGGAGCCGTGCGTGCGCTCCGCCTCCCACAGCGCCGGGAAGGCGTGCTTCACCGACAGTTTCGCCGGGTCGCCGGCGTAGATCCCGGCGATGAGCGGATTGACGGCGTAGTCGACGAGTTCCTGCGTGAAGTGCGAGCGCACCAGCTCGGCGAGATTGAGGTCGGTGGTGCGGACCCGCGGGCGCGTCAGCAACTCGGCGAAGATCGCCAGCTTGGTTCGCAGGGAGAACAACGGCGTGCGGGCGAAGGAGCCCGGCGACGACGGCACCGGCACAAAGCGCCCCCCGCGCACGAGGAACCGCCGCTTGGCCAGCGGATTTGCCGGGACCAGCTTCGGCTCGAGGCCCAGGTCCTGCACGAGTCGCTTCAACTCCGGCGCGCCGTATTGCAGGGAATTCGGTCCGGCCTCGATGACATAGCCCTTTTCGTGAATGGTCGAAACGGACCCGCCGGTTTGCGCCGCGCGCTCGAAAACCGTCACGGCGTAGCCGCGTTCCAGCAGCCGAAAGGCGGCGGTCAGGCCGGTGATGCCTCCGCCGATGACGGCGATGGATTTTTGCGCGGCCATCTCAGGACTTCCAGCCGGTCACGGCTTCCACCAATGCCTCCATGCATTCGATTTTGGCCGAGGGCATGATGCCGTGGCCGAGGTTGAAAATGTGGCCCCGCGCGCCGCGCATCGTTTCCAGGAGCCGGTGGCATTCGCGGCGGACGATCTCCGGGGTGGTGTTCATCAGCACCGGGTCGAGGTTGCCCTGGAGCGCGATGTTCGCAGGCACGAGGCGGCGGATGACCCCGAGGTCGACCGTCCAGTCGACGCCCAGCACGGCGGCGCCGCTGAAGGCCTGGTCGGTCAGTTGCGCGGGCGTGCCCTTGGCGTAGAGGATGACGGGGAAATCCCGCGGGAGCGCGGCGATGATGTCGCGCATCCACCGCAGGGAGGCGGCCTCGTAGTCCTGCCCGGCGATGCTGCCTCCCCAGGAGTCGAAGAGCTGGATGGCGTCCGCCCCGGCGCGGATCTGCATGCGGAAATATTCGATGAGCGCCACGGTCAGCTTCTCCATCAGGGCGTTGAAGAACGGCCGGTCGGTGTAGAACAGCCCCTTGATGCGGCTGAAGTCCTCGGAGCTGCCGCCCTCGACCATGTAGGTCGCGAGCGTCCACGGCGAACCGCCGAAGCCCAGCAGCGCCGTCTCGGTCTTCAGCGAGGCCCGCACCCGGGACAGAGCCTGGGCCACATAGTCGAGCCGGGCCGGCACGCCCTGCGGGTCGAGCCGGTCGAGCTGGGCGCGGGTCTCCAGCCGAAAGTCCATGCCGATGCCGCCCTCCTCGCGGAACTTGTAGCCCTGGCCGAGCGCCTCGGGGATCACGAGGATGTCGGAGAAGATGATCGCGGCATCGAGCGCAAAGCGGCGCAGCGGCTGCAGCGTGACCTCGGCGGCGAGCTCCGGGGTGCGGACCATCTCGAGGAAGGAATGTTTTTCCTTCAGCGCCCGGTATTCGGGCAGGTAGCGGCCGGCCTGGCGCATGACCCAGACCGGCGGGCGGTCGAGGGGCTCGCAGGCGCAGGCGTGGAGAAACCGTTCGCGTGAATTCATGCGCCGTGGGTGGTGGGCGGGAGGCCGGCCAGTTCGCCGCCGTCGAGCGAGGCCCAGTCGCGGGGCGGCAGGAAGACCTCCCCGAGCCGCGCCTCGGGCGAACCCGCGGCCGGCTGCCAGTCGTAGTTCCAGGCGACGGCCGGGGGCAGGGACATCAGGATCGATTCCGTGCGGCCGCCGCTTTGGAGGCCGAAAAGGGTGCCGCGATCGTACACAAGGTTGAATTCGACGTAACGTCCCCTCCGCTGCAACTGGAAATCGCGCTCGCGGGGGCCGTAGGGCCGGGCCTTGCGCCTCGCGACGATCGGCAGGTAGGCGGGGAGGAACGCGTCGCCCACGCTGCGCAGAAGCGCGAAGCTCTGCTCAAAACCGAGCTCGTTGAAGTCGTCGAAGAAGATCCCGCCGATGCCGCGCGCCTCGCGGCGGTGCCGGATGTAGAAGTATTCGTCGCACCACTTCTTGAACCGCGGATGCAGCCCCGCCCCGAACGGTTCGCACGCGGCGCGCGCCGTGCGGTGCCAGTGCACCGCGTCCTCGACCTCGCCATAATAGGGGGTGAGGTCAAAGCCACCGCCGAACCACCAGCCCGGCGTGGACGCGTCCGCGAAGCCGGGCACGCCGATGAACCGGACGTTCAGGTGCGTGGTCGGCACGTGGGGGTTGCGCGGGTGAATGACGAGGGAAACGCCGAGGGCCTCGAAGGGCCGACCCGCGAGGGCCGGGCGCGTGGCCGTGGCCGATGGCGGCAGGGCGGCCCCTTGGACATGGGAAAAACCGACCCCGGCCTTCTCAAAGACCGCACCGTCGGCCAAAACGCGCGAGCGGCCACCGCCGCCCGGGCCGGCACCCGGGTTGCCGTCGGCGGCCCGGGTCCAGGAGTCCTCCTTGAACCGGCCGCTCCCGTCCTCCCGCTCCAAACCGGCGCACAGGGTGTCCTGCAGGGCGAGCAGGTAGGCGCGAACGGCGTCGACGTCGGGGGACATGCGGGGAGGATTAATCACGAACGGAGGCGAATGAACACGAAACTTTGCGCCATGTCGCACCAAAATAAGACCGTTTTGGGGAAGGCGCTTGGCGCCCTAATCGAGGGCAGCGGCTCGGCTTGCCCCGGGGCTCCGTGGGTGGAGCGCGACCTTCAGGCGCGCTCGAAACGCGTCCCGAGGCCGCGATCCACCCGAATGCGTCGCGACCACCCGGTCCGGCGGCTTGACCTCCCGTCGCATAAAGCATTGAGGTCAGCGGCTCCTTTCGCCGCCTCCGCATGAATTCCGCCGTCCTCACGACCATTGCCCTGACCGGGTTCACGGTGGCGTTCTTTCACGCCGCCATCCCGACCCACTGGCTGCCGTTCGTGCTGGTTTCGCGCGCGCGCGGATGGAGCCGGGGCAAGACGCTGGCCGTGGCCGCGTTCGCCGGACTCGGGCACGTGCTGGTCACCAGCGCCCTCGGTTTTGTGATCGCCTGGTTTGGGTTCGAGCTGGATGCGCGGGTCGGCCGGTGGTTTCCCTGGGTCGCCGGCGGCATCCTCATGGCGATCGGCAGCTTTTATTTCTGGCGGCAGGGCCGGGGGGGAGTTCTCCACCACCACGCACCCGGCGGACACCACCAGCCGAGCCGGCAATGCGGACACGAGCGCGACCATTCGCATTGGGACGACGAGCTGAAGGACAGCACGCTGGTGTCGAGCAAGGCGGGCGACTGGGCGGCGATCGGCGGGCTCTTCCTCATGCTGACGCTGTCCCCGTGCGAAGGCTTCCTGCCGGTTTACCTCTCGGGGGTCCAGTTCGGGTGGCGGGGATTTGCCGTCCTCAGCGTGATCCTGGCGGTCGGCGCGCTGGCGGGCATGCTGGTCTTCACCTCGCTCACGCTGGTGGGAATGGAGCGTCTGCCGCTGCAGAAATTCGAACGCTACGAGGCGGCGCTTCTGGGCGGAATCTTCTGCGCCCTGGGGTTGCTGGTGGTCGTGCTCGAGCACGGGGCCTGACGCCCTCCGCGCAGGGAACGGCCGCAGCCCGGCGGCAAGCGCCGGCCCTGCATTCCGATTTGGAGGCGGGGTGGAGCGCGGCCTCCGGACGCGCGGGCACGGGTCCAGAGGCCCCGTTCCACCTGGCGAATCACCCGGCGGCCACCCGTTACTCGAACTTCCAGGTCGGGTCGGAGGTGAGCTTGTTCTTGTAGATCACGCCGCCCTTCATCACGAAGTCCACGTTCTCGAGGACGGTGACGTCCGCCAGCGGATCGCCCTTCACCGCCACGAGATCGGCATAAAAGCCGGGGGCGAGCTGGCCGACCTTCGTCTTCCAGCCGAGCAGGTCGGCGGCGCTGGTGGTGGCGCTCTGGATCGCCTGCATCGGCGTCAGGCCCCACTTGACCATGTGGCGGAACTGCTTGCCATTCCACCCGTGCGGGTAGACGCCGGCATCGGTGCCATAGGCGATCTTGCATCCGGCCTTGACGGCCCGGGAAAAATTTTCGCGCTGGAGCCGGCCGACCTGACGCTCCTTCGCGAGCATTTTTTCCGGGAAACCCATCTTCGCGTACTCCGCAAGGATGTAGTCGTCGTTGTAGATGTCGGGCACCAGATAGGTGCCGTGTTCCTTCGCGAGCTGGATGCCCTCGTCGTCGATGAGACTGGCATGCTCGATCGACGCGACGCCTGCGCGGATGGCCATCTTGATCGCCTCGGTGCCGTGCGCGTGGGCGGCCACCTTCCGGCCCCACATCGCGGCCTCGTCGACCGCCGCCTTAATTTCCTCGAGCGAGAATTGCGGCGCACCGACCGATTCCTCCTCGGAGAGGACGCCGGCGCTGGCGAGGATCTTGATGAGGTCGGCGCCGTACTTGATGTTTTCCCGGACCTTTTTCCGGATGGCATCCACGCCGTCGACGACGCCGTTGATGTCGCCTTCAAACCGCACATACGGCGACATGCCGTTGAGGTCGCCGTGGCCGCCCGTGGCGCTGAGCGGCGGGCCGCTGGCGAGGATGCGCGGGCCGGGAATCTTGCCGCTGTTGATGGCGTTGCGCAGCGCGAAGTCGACGTAGTTGTCGGCCCCCACGTTGCGGATCGTGGTGAATCCGGCTTCCAGGGTCCGGCGGGCGTAGACATGCGAGGTCACGGCCTCGTCGATCGGGCTCTTGCGGAAGATGTCCTCGTAGAAATTCTCGGGCTGACCCGTCACGTGGGTGTGGCAGTCGATCAGTCCCGGCAGGATCGTGGCGCCACCGAGGTCGATCGTCGTGACCTTGGCGTCCGGCGGGATGACCGTCGCGAGGTCGGCGACCGGGACGACGGCCTTGACGCGATCGCCCTCGATGACCACGAGCTGGCCGGACAGGACGGTGCCAGTCGCGGGATTGATGACGTGGGCCGCCTTGACGACGGTGAAGGCCGGGGCAGCCGCCGGGGCGGCGGCATCGGCGGCGCGCAGGGCGGTGGTGGCGATGCATCCAAGCAGAAACCAGGCGATGGCGGATTTCATGGGAAAAGTCCGGCTAACTAATTCAGGGCCGCTCGCGAACGCAAGCCGGGGAACGCGGGTGGCGGTCCCGCGGCGGGACCGGTCCCCAACCCGGAGCCAGGCAGTGGAAAGACGTCAGTTGAAAGTTGAGAACAGACTCGTCGGGGGAAACGGGTGGTCCAGTCTGTCGGGGGACCAGTCACAAACGAGTGCGCGGATGTTTCCGGCCCAACTCGCCTGGAACTTGCCAGCGGTCCGGTCTTTCAACCCTCAACGGAGTCATCCCGGCGAGGCCGTCGCCGGCTCCTCGGGCAGCGCGGCGAGCAGCATGGCGCTCAGTTCCGTTGCGCAACGTCCGAACTGGCTGGCGGCGCTGTGCGCGACCGGGCCCGCCCTGTTCCCGGTCGCGGGGCCGGCCGGGAAGGTGACCCGGTCCAGCGCCGTGCGCAATTCGGCGAAACGGCGCGGCTCCGGAACCGACTCCGCGGCGGCGGCCAGGGCCTCGAGCGTCTCGGCGGCCAGCGAAACAAACTCCCCGATGGCCGGCTGGCGGAGGGGCTCGTCCGCGACCAGGTGAAGCGACACCGCCGTGAGCGCGCGGGTGATGCGCTGGTTGCCATTGGCGAGCGAGGCCGCCTCCTCCAGGCTGGCCTGCTGGTTTTTGGGATCGGCGAACATCCGCTGCAGCGAGGCAAAAACCACGCTGTTCGCCGCCTCCGCCGCGCGCTTGGCTGCGACCAACCGGCCGTCGTAGCGTGCGCCGGCGGCGAGGTGCTCCCCGAGCAGGCGAACGTACTGGGCGTTGGCCCGAAGCGCCCGGGCGAGGAATCCCGGGTAGAGCTGCCGCTCCCACACCGGCCAGAAGAGCTGCGTCGCGAGCAGCGCCAGCAGGACGCCCGCGAGGGTCGCCCCGAGCCGCTCGACCGTGAACGCGACCGTCACCGTGGCCGAAACCTCGGTGATGAGGACGACAAACAGGGTGATGAAAAAAACCGCGACCGCGTAGTTGCGCTTCAACCAGAACGCGAAGCCGAACATCGTCGCCGCCAGTGCGACGAGCAGCACGGACGACGGCAGGGAGAGCCACAACAGGAGGCTCGCCAGCACGCCGCCCGCGACCGTGCCGATCGCCCGCTGGCCGGCGCGCAGGCGGGTCGATCCGTAGTCGGGCTGCATCACCACCAGGACGGTGAGCGGCAGCCAGTAGCCGCGGGAGAGCGCGAAAACCTTGAACACCGCCACGCCGAAGACCTGCAGCACGGCCGACCGGGCGATGAAGCGGTTGAGCGCCGGGTCCGGCTGCCAGCGGAAATTCAGGGCCGACGCGAGTGGGCGGAGCGTCCAGGTTTGCACGTCGAACACCTCGAGCGAGAACGCGGCGCGCTCGTCGGCGCGGTCGACCGTGGCCCGGAGGTTGCGGCCCGCCTCGGGGAGCAGGACGGCGATTTGATGGAGGATGCCGGCCAGTTGTTCGCCCGCGGCGGACCGGCCAGCCTGGGACCGGACCCGGTCCTGCAGGGCGTGAAGGAGGTTGGCCAGCCGCCGGAGCCGGACCTCGGCGGCGGCCAGGTGCGCAGGTTGCCGCGAGACGATGGTGAGGGCGACGGTGCGGGCGGTGTTGATCAGCGACGCCATCACCGGCCCAAGGCTCGGTGCGAGGGCGGCAAATTCCGGCTCCGCCTCCAGGGTTTCGAGCGTGGTGTTGAAGGAGACAAAGCGCGTGGCCAGGCGGGCCGCGGCCGTGTTCAGCTCCTCCAATTCTCGCAGGTGGGGACGGGACCGGCCGGCGCGCGCGGCCGCGAGTGCCGCCGTGGTCTGGTCGAGGACGGTCCGCAGAGCGGCTTCCTTTCCCGCGACCAGTTGCTGGTGGGCCCTGGGGTCGGCGGCCTCGTCCGGGGTCATTGCGGTGGCGAGGTCGGCCAACGCCAGCCAGCAGTCGGAAACGGTGCGGCGGAGCGGATGCTGGGCGCGAAAGGGCCAGAGGGATACCTGGACGACGACGGCCCAGATGCCGCCGGCGAGCGCGCCGAGGAAGTGGTTGCTCGCCTCGGGGATGCCGCCCGGCTGAGCGAGCGCGAGCAGCACCAGGAAGATCGACCCGCTCGCCAGCGACGGACCGTACTCGCTGCTCAACCGCCGCCAGACGCCGCCGAGCAGGGTCGCGCCGGCGATCGCCGCCAGCGCGAGGGGGAGATGGCCCGCGGCGACCCCTCCGAGCCACGCGGCTCCGGCCATGACGATGGCCATCGCCAGCAGCAGGCTGAGGCGCAGCGGGTACGCGCCGCGGATGTCGACGAGGGCGAGATTTTGCGCGGCAAGGGAGGCGAAGGTGACCTCGATCGGCAGGCGCCACCAAAGCGCGGCGAGGACCGGCCCCATGAACGCGACGGTGCAGCGCAGGGCGCGGCTGAGGTCGGGCTGCAGCCGCTTTTCCTCGACATAGTGCCGCCAGCGGGCGATCACACCGCTCATGGGTGCCTTTATGGCCGCCCCGGTGGCGGGGTCACGCGTTTTGCGCGGTCCAACCCGGCCACGGGGAGGCTAGGCCTTGGCGGAATAGAGTGCGACGAGGGCTGCGCCGATGGCCTGGGACAACTCGCCCAGGGTGGCGGGGACAATCTTGAGGCGCTCGCGCTGGGCGGGCCAGAGGTAGGGCTGGGCGGCTTCGCGCAGGAGGCGCAGGTAACGCTCGCGAAATTCCGGCAGGGTCGACTCCGGGTCCATGAGGCCGCCGCCGATGACGACGAATTCCGGGTCGAGCGCGAGGACCACCGAGGCCGTGTGGAGCCCGAGGACGCGCGCCTGGAAATCGAAGATGTCCAGGGCCAGTTGGTCGCCCTTTTGGGCCAGTCCGCGGAGTGAAAAGGCTTTTTCCTTCGGCGGCAGCGGCGACGACGCGAGGGGATGATTCGGGTGTTTCTTGAGAAAATCGGCGAGAAGCTGCGGCAATCCGGAAATGGTTGTGTAAGCCTCGACGCAGCCCCAGTCGCGGCCGCATCCGCATTGGTACCGGCCAACTCCCTCGAGGAGGTGGAGCGGGGCGGGCATGTGGGCGGCTTCCATGCCGGCCAGCGTGTCGCCGTCGAGCGGCAGGCCATTGGGATCGACGTAGGCGCAACCGAGCCCGGAGCCGGGGGCAAACATCAGGACCGAGACCTTGCGCCCGCCGCGGACCCGGTGGGCCTCGGCCACGCCGCCGTAGTTGCCGTCATTGCCGGCGACCAGGGGAATCTGCCGGCCGGCGGCCTCGGAAAGGGCGCGGCTGTAATCCGCATGGAAGTCCCACCCGGCGAAACTCGGCGGGAGGTTGGCCGACCGGTCGAGCACGCCGTAACGCTGGTAGGGCCCGGGAATCGCCAGGCCGACGCCCTGCACCTGGCTCCACGTGAGGTTGTTCTCGGCCAGGAAGCCGTTCACGCCATCGACCCAGCCGCGGATCACCGCCTCGGTGCCCGCCTTGGAATTGGTCGAGCTCTGCCGGAGCTTGTGGGAGATGATGGAGCCGTCCGCCCAGACGCCTCCGGTCTTGGAGGTGGTGGCGCCACTGTCGGTGCCGATGAAGACGCGTGCGTTGGACATGGATGCGGGAGATGAAAGGGTTGGCGGGAATGCTTCGACCGACCCGGAAAGGACGGAAGGGCGGGGTCAAAAAAGACGGACTGCCGGCCAAAGACAAGCCGGGCGACGGGGAATGACACAAGGAAAACCCACCCTCAGGACGGCCCCGGCCGCGCTCGATCGCGGGGCGCCGGAGTCACTTGCGGGGCGCCGCGCCGCGTTCCACCGACGGCGGCACGATGAAGAACAGCGGCGTGACCAGGTACAGGGCGAACGCGAGGTGCACGCTCAGCCAGGCTGCGCCGGCGCCGAGGAGATAAAACAGGACCCCGAGAAATGACCGGCCAATGATGTTTGCCGGAACGGTGGCGGCGGCACCAGTCTTGAGCAGATGCCTGAGGATGTGCGCGTGCATCGTGATGAACATGATGGTGTTTACCGCCATCACGCCGCCAAAAAAACTCACCGCCAGGGGGTTGGCGGGATATTCGCCCATGAGCGCAGTCGGGAAGGGTACAAACGACTGGGCGAGCAGGAACAGGCAGTTCAGCCACACCAGGCCGTAGTCGGCGTGGCTCGCCAGGCTGAAGATGTGGTGATGATTCAGCCAGAATTTGCAGACGATGATGAAGCTGATGAGCCAGCTCAGGAACTTCGGCAGCAAGTCGCCGAGCGAGCGGGCGAGCTCCCCCACGCCGTGCACCTCGTGCAGCACCGGCACCTTGAGCTCGAGCACGAGCAAGGTGACGATGATCGCAAAGACACCGTCACTAAATGCCTCGATGCGGGTCAGGTGCAATTCACCGCGGGAAAACCTCTGCAGAAGACGCATGCGGGGAGCTTGCAGGTTTTCCGGGCGCGAGCCGAGCCTGCTTTGCGCCTGCTGCCGTCGTCTGACCGGACGTCTGTCCGTCAGCCCGGTTGGGCGCCAGGCTGGTCGGCCTGCGAATCAGCGATTTGGCCTGCGGCCCTTGGGCGACGGCGCGCCGTGCGGCGTGACCACCGAGTCGGGGCGGCGCTTTTTTTGCCTTGGAACGACGCCGATTCGCGGATCCCGGCGGCGCACGAGGCCAACCAAGCGCGGCGCCACCCGTTCGAACGCATCCGCACCCTCCGACAGGTGGAGCCATTTGGCGAGGATCGGATGCGTGGCGAGCTCGGGGAACTCCTGCCGCAGGGCCGGCTGGCGGACTTGATCAGTGGCGACAAGCACGCCCCGCCAGGGCTCTTCGCCCGCGCAAAAGCAGAGCATGATCTTGCCATCCAGATAGACGGCCTTGGCTCCGAACATTGCGCGCAGGACAAACGTCGGGTCCTGTTCCAAGGGCTCCCACAGCCATTGGTGCGGGTGCACCCGTTGGGCCAAACCGAATCGATTGTTCCTGGGCATGTCCATCGCGAGCCATTGTTTGGTTCAAGCAGGATCGTCGCGATTTGACGAGTTTGGTCGGAGGGCGGTCCACCCCGGAATGGCGACGATTCGCCCCATTCTTGATGCCTACCATGCCCGCCCGGGTAGTGTCTCCCGCGGATCCACGACGTGAAGAAGTATTTCTACATTGGTTTGGCGGGGCTCGCCCTGTTCGAGATTTCGAAGGTTTATTTCATCATGCCGATGCCGGGCAGTCAGCAGATCGAGAGCCTGGGCCTCGCCTATTTCTTGAACGGGAACCGGTGGATTTTCCGCGGGGTGTTCCTCCTGACGGTGGCGGCCGGTGCGGGTGGGGCGTTCCGATCGGGGAAAAGATGGCCGGCCGTGACGGTCGCGGCGATGGCACTCGCGATCGTCTGGGCGTTCAATTTTCCGATGATGGCCGACACGATGTTCAAGCAACCGCGGGATCCAACCTACAAGGCCCGGGCGGAAAACAAAGTCGACGAAGACAGTGTGGTCCTGGGCCTCGAGGTCGGCGGGCAGGCCAAGGCGTACCCCATTCGCTTTCTTGTTTATCACCACCAGGTGCGGGACACGGTGGGTGGCCAGCCCGTGATCGTGACCTATTGCAGCGTTTGCCGGACGGGGCGGGTGTTTGAACCCGTCGTCGCCGGGCGGCCGGAGAAATTTCGACTGGTCGGAATGGACCATTTCAACGCCATGTTCGAGGACGCGACCACCGGCAGTTGGTGGCGCCAGGAGTCGGGCGAGGCCGTCGCCGGTCCGCTGACGGGTGCGCGGTTGCCGCAACTGGCCTTCACCCAGTCCACGTTGAAGAAATGGTTCGAGATGCATCCCGGCGCCCTCGTGCTTCAGCCGGACGACGCCTCCACCGCGAACTACGATCCGGAGGGGAAATATGAGCGGGGCAAGAGCAGGGGTGAGCTGACCCGGACCGATTCCGCCTCCTGGAACGACAAGTCCTGGGTCGTGGGGATCGAGGTGGGTTCGATCAGCAAGGCCTACGATTGGAACCGCCTGAAACGCGAGCGGGTCATCAACGACCGCGTCGGCGAGACTCCCGTGGTGCTGGTCCTGGCGGCCGACCAGGCGAGCTTTTCCGCGTTTCGGCGGCCGGCGGCGGCGGAATTCAGCCTGGCGGGCGATGGGCTCGCGGGCGGCGGGAGGACCTTCGATTTGGCGGGACAGGATCTTGCGGATTCATCGCGCCGTCTGGAGAAGATCCAAGCCTATCAGGAATTCTGGCACAGCTGGCGGACCTTTCATCCCGGATCGCTGCGGGACCAGTAGGCAATGCCGGGTTACTTGCCCCCGAGGCGTTTGCCGGCCGCCGACAGCCCGATGAGACTGTCGAGGCGCCTGTGCCGCGTGGCCGCTTGTTTTGCGCTCGTGACCCAGTGAATGGCGACGCGGCGGTATCCCGGCGGCTGCGCCAGCCAGAATCGCCACGCCTCCCGCCGCCGGCGGAACCGCCGGGTGAGGTCGGCGGGAAAATCCTGCGCGCGCGCCGGCCGCGCGTCCTGTTCGTAGGTGTAGATGCCCGTCTTGTGCTCCCGGCGCGCGGCGAACGCCTTCATTCCAGCCGGGTGCATCCGGCCGGCCTTGGTCAGGCGCCGGACGTGGCCCACGTTGACGAGGCTCCAGCTGCTGCCGAATCGGCGCGGCGAGATGCGGTGCGTGTAACGCTCGTGGTCGACGCGGCGTTTCACGCCGTCGATCCAGCCGAAGCAGAGCAGCTCGTCGACGGCTTCCGGATAGGTCAGGCCTCCCTTTCCCGAGGCGACCTTGTAGAAACCCAGGAGCAGCTCCGGTGCCGTCGCGTGGTGCTTCTTCAGCCAGCGGCGGAAGTCGGCGGCGGAGGCAAAATAGGTGGCGTTCATCGGCCCGGTTCGGGCTGCCGTTGGCGGAGGCCGGGCGGCGCATAGAGTTCCCGCACGGATTCGCGGGCCAAGACGATGATCGTGAAAACGCCGAGCACGGTGCCGAAGGGGAAATGCAGGCAGTTCATGGCCGCCACCACAAACGAGAAAACGCGGCCCCTTCTCGCCCGAAGGCAAAACCCGGAGATGAGATTGCCGACAAAGCCCGTGGCGATGAACCCGCCGAACGCCACATAGAACCACTTCAGAATCCTGAAAATTTCCGGCGGCGGCGGGGTTCCGTTCTTCTGGCCCGCCCAGAATTTTGGGTCCAGAAGAAAGCTGCTCATGACAAGGTAGTGCAGCGCGAGGAAACCCGCCGCACACACCGCCAGCCCGGCGACGACAAAGTGAAAGATCGCGAGCAGATTGACCTGCTCGCGGTCGATTTTGCGCTGGTCGCGGAGGAGGGGCGGCAGGTCGGTCATGGCAGGCGACGTGAGAGTTTCAGTCTAAGGCCGGCCGCCGCCAACGGAAGCGAAATGGGGAGATTTCCGGGCCGGCGGCTCCCCTGAAATGGAACGGCCGGGGTCCTGAAACGAACCCCGGCCGCCCGACCTGGCACACCCGACAAATCAAACAAGCTCAATCGCCGCTGTCATCGTCGTCGTCGTGATCGCGATCCCCGTGGCCATCGTTGAACGGAGTGATCGTGCCGAAGAGCCCGTGCGCCTCGTCGTCGATGCCCGCGGTGAAATACAACGTGGTGGCCGGACCGGCGCCCGCGCCATTGCCGAAACCCAGGGCCCACAGCCCGTCGATCGCCAGCGGTCGCCCGCGGGCGCCCCGCACCATTCCGCGGAAATGCCCGTTGGCTGGATCGAACGCCGCAATCTTGCCGCTGCCAAAGTTGCCGACCAGGAGCATGCCGCTGAAGCGGCCGAAGCCGGCGGGCGCGAGGGCGACGCCCCACGGCGCATTGAACCAGCGTCCCCACCGGAGCCGCATCTTCAGGACGCCGGCGGTGGTGAAGGCGTCCACGAAGCCGCGGCCCGCGCCGGCGACCTCGTCGAACTTGGTGTCGTCCTGTTTGGCGAACGTGACGTAGAGGGTGTCGCCGATGGCCTGGACGTTGAAGGGCGCATACCCCTTCGGCAGCAGACGGTCCCGGAAGGCGTTGGCGCCGAGGCTGGCCGGCGCGAAGTTCTTGTCGAAGACGTCCACCGTCCCGGCGAAGAAATTTGCGGCGTAGAGATAATTCGCCCCCGCGACCTGGGCGAGTGCGAGGCCCTTGTAGACGGCGTGGCCCGAGTTGTCCACCTTGGTGATCGCCGCCGTCGCGCCCGCCGCCGGATTCCAGCCGGCGATCGTCCCGTCTTCCGTGGAAAAGAGGAAACGCGCCGGCTGGCCCGGGCCGACTTGAAAATCCGTCGAGCCGCTAAAAACGGTGCCGGTCGGGGCCGATGGCGGCTCTTGTCCGCCGGCGGGTGGCACGCCCACGATCAGCGCCTGGGCGGCGCCGGCGCCATTGTAGAGCGTTGACAGGCCGGTCCCATTGTCCGCGACCCACCAGGGCGAGGTGGCGCTGCGGGAAAGTCCCCACGGGTTGATCAGGGCGGGATCGGTGGCGGCGGCGAATCCCGGCACGTCCGAGACCAGGTTGGTCTGCAGGTAGTGCTGGGCGAAGCCGGGGGTGGCCAGCGCCGGCGCCAGGCTGGCGAGCAGGACGGCGGCGGCGGGGAACCGGAGCGGTGGACGGCACCCAGGGGATCGACGGGCGGCGGCAAGGGGCCGCGAGGAGGGCGGAATATTCATGACGGTTTGTGGTTGTTCCGGCTCGTTGCCGGAGGTTCTCGAGGGGGACGGCGGAATTTCCGCCGGCGGAACCCAGGTTGGTCCGCACGACAGCCTACCCAGGCTTCGCCCGACGGGAAATCGAGTGTGGTAACCGAGTTGTTACCCGTGGGCCGGGACGACCCAGCCGTCCCGCCGCGCGAACATGTAGTCTGTTAAACTACCATGCGCGGCGGCGACGCGGGTAGTTTTACCGACTACTTTGCCGCCGGGGCGCGGGTCAGTACGGGATCAGCTCGACCGTGCGGTAGAAAACCTCGGCGCCCTCGGACTGGAGCAGGATCCGGCCCGCGCCGACGTTGGCATTGGTGCCGGCGTTGACGAGGTGTCCGTTGACGTAGTGCTCGGACTGGTGGCCGTTGCAGACAATCTCCATCGTGTTCCACTCGCCGGAGGGGTTCTCAAAATCGGCGGTGCGCGGAATGCGTTTCATGTTCCACTCGATCCGCGAGGGATTCGGGCTGTCGATCGAGGCCCCGCTCACGCACCAGTAGTCGCCGCAGTCGCCCTCCTGCACCTGGCACTCGAGCGACCGGGGCCAGACCTGGTCGGGTTCGTCCATTCCGAAATGGTAGAGGATGCCGCTGTCGCGCTTGCCCGTGGCGCGGGGCGCATACTGGTGCCGGCCCCACTTGAACACGACCTTGAGATAATAGTTGGCGTGGCTCTCCGTGGTGGCCAGGTAGCCGAAGTTCCGGCCCTCGATGTGCAGGACGCCGTTCTCAATCTTGAAGTTGCCGTCGGGGTCGTTGTTTTTCCCCAGCTTCTCGAGGAAGGTGTACCAGCCCGCGGTGTCCTTGCCGTTGAGCAATTGCTGGACGCCGAGCTCGCGGATCCAGATGTTCCGGTACGACACCGGCTGGCCGTGCTCCTGGAGCGAGAGCGGCTGGCGGAAGGCGTGCTTTTCGTAGCGCGGCTGACCGCGATTCGCGGTGGAACCGAGGATCGCGACATGATCCTGGATGAGCACGCCGTTGTGCAGCACCGTGGCGTACGCCGGCGACCGCACCGAGCCGTCGTTGTTGAAGCGCGGCGCCGTGTAGATGACCTCGTAGGACTGCCATTCGCCCGGGGCTCGCGAGGCGTTCACCTGGGGGCTGTGCTGCTTGTAGATCGCGCCGGCCTGGCCGTTCGCATAGGTTGGGTTGTTGAAGCTGTCGAGGACCTGGAGCTCGTAGCGGCTCTGCAGGAAAACGCCGCTGTTTCCGCGCGCCTGGCCGTCGCCTTTCGCCGGCGCCGGCGTCCGCCATTCGAGATGCAGCTGGCAGTCGGCAAACGCCTGCTTCGTCACGAGCGCCCCCGCGCCGGGCTTGACCGTGAGGACGCCGTTCTCGACCACCCAGCCGGCGGGGCCGCCCTTGCCGTCGGTCCAGGCGTCGAGGTTCGTGCCGTCAAAGAGCACCACCGCGTCGGACGGGGCCGACGGGTTCACTCCCGGCGAGACCACGGGGGGGACCGGCGTCCAAACCTCGGTGAGCTTCGGGTCGTCGGCTTGGGCGAGCGCGCTGGCCGTGCAGGCGAGCAGCAGCGGGAATATTTTCATGAGGGTGGAGTCGGCTTGGGCCTGGCTGGGAATGCTCGGGAGGAGATCACTGGAATGACGGCAAAACGGGTTGAACCGCCGCGGAAATGCGCGCGAGTGCGCGGGCGGCGTTTCCTAGGGATTGTCGACGACGAGAATCGATTCCAGGACGGCCTGCAGCTTTTTGTGCAGCGCCTTTCGGGACCCGGGCCCGGTCAACGAAAGGTGCAGATCGATCCAGGCGTTCGCCTTGACCAACTCGGCGCGGACATGGACATTCGCAAAGTCGCCGAGCTCCTGGTCATAGGCGACCACGTCCCAGGCTCCCACCTTTGAGAATTCGACGTTTTGCAGTGCGGGCAGGCCACTCCGGTCGGCCGCCTCGGCTTCGTGTTTCCAGAAATCCTTGAGGCCCGCGTACTGCTCGGCGGGCTCAAACCAGCCGGATACGACCAGGCCGGAAGCGCTGTCGCTCAGCTTGAAATAGGAAGGGTTCTTGGTGGCCCCGCCGATGTCCTCCGTCGACTCACTGAGGCCGTTTCCCGGGATCTTGAGCATGGCGTGCGCCGCGGGAAACTTGACGTCGAAAACACTCCCGTTGGCCCGGATGCTGACCCGAGGATGGGCCTGGTCGCCGGGTGACGAAGCGCTGCGGGTGAAATGCATGCTGCGAAGGAGTGCCAGCATGGCGGCGGGCTCGGGTTTGTCCGGATCGTCGAATTGCAGGGTCGCGACCACGCCGATGTAGGTATCCAACACCAACAAGGCGTTGTACTGGCACTTGAAATTATTCTTTTCCGGAGGCTTCCCGACCAGCGACGCATCCGTGAACTGGCAATACATCCCGAAACCCTGCTGCGGTGCGAGCGAATGGGAGACGATCCTTTTTTCAACCGAACCAGAGACGAACGGCTGGACCATCTTGTCGAACAGCTTGGTCGCCGCCTCTGAGGTGAACGGATGATCCGGCTTGGCTTCGAGGAGCGTGATCTGGGCCACGGCCGCAGCCGGCGAATCCGGGCTGGCGCGAAACGCGTAGCCCACCTCCTCGATCGGCTTGCCCAGCAGGCTCCAGCCGGCGGGCACCGCGAAGGTGATCGTCCCATGCTTCGCCCAGACGAATTCGTCGGCTGCGGCGAGGGCGGGGATGAATAGGCAGGTCAGGACCGCGAGAATCCAGGATGGGGTGCGCATGAGATTGAGGCAGCGGGCCGGGCCCACTTCCAGACGGCCGCCGCTCGCTGCATCAGGCACAAGCCCCGGCCATTCTTCAACGGGAAAAGAGTCCGCGGGGCCGGGGCGGGCGCGGACCGGCCTCGCTTATCCCGGGCGGCGGCCTCCAGGCTTCTCGGGGCGTCGCCCGTTGCGGGCCCAGCCGTCCGCCCGCGCCGGCCATCAGGTCTGCTCGAGCGGCAGGTCGTGGAGTTTCAGTCCGGGGTTCTTCTCGACGAAGTAGCGCATGGTCCAATCGTTCGGGAAAAGCATCACGGGATTGTCGAACTTGTCGCTGCCGAAACTGACACCGCTCGCCACGATCAGCGCCGACGGGTTCGCGAGCGTCGGATGCGGCTCGATCCACTTGAGGAGGGTCCACGGCGTCGGCGTCAGCCGCGACTCCGCGCCGTATTCGCTCTGCAGGCGCCATTGCACGACCTCGAACTGCAACGGGCCGACCGCGGCGAGAAGCGTCGAGCCCGCGGGCGCGTTGCGCGCGGTGAATGACTGCACGACGCCCTCCTGCAGAAGCTGCTCGAGTCCGGCGCGGTACTTCTTGGCGTCAGCGGAAGTAGGGTTGGAAATGTAGGAGAAGACCTCGGGCGGGAAGCGCGGGATCTCGTCAAAGACGATGCCCTTGTCCTCGGTGAGGGTATCGCCGATGCCGAATTCGCTGTGGCCGACCAGCCCGATCACGTCGCCCGGCCAGGCCACGTCGACGGTCTCGCGTTCCTGGCCGAAGAGCTTGTGGGAGGAGGAAAGACGGACCTGCCGGCCGGTGCGCTGGTGGGTGACGACCATGTCCCGCTCGAACTTGCCGGAGCAGACCCGCAGGAACGCAATCCGGTCGCGGTGCTTCGGGTCCATGTTGGCCTGGATCTTGAAGATGAACCCGGAGAATTTCGGGTAGTCGACGGGGACCTCCGGGGAAGGATCAAGGTACAAGGGTGAAGTGCCAAGAGAAGACGGGGAAGCGCTGTTCGGTCCGCCTTCTTGACCCTTGGCACTTGTTCCTTGGACCTTGTTTCTTCCCGCGGCGTTTCGGCGCGGCTGGGGCGCCACGGTGTCGCGGAGGAATCCGTCGAGGAGGAGCTGGATGCCGAAGTTGTTCACGGCGCTCCCGAAATAGACGGGCGTCTGCTTTTCCGCGTGGACGGCGGCGAGGTCGAAGGCATGGCCGGCGCCATCGAGCATCTCCAGTTGTTCCCTCACGTGTCCGAAAGTGTCGTCGTCGAGCTTGGTCCGGACCGCGGGGTCGTCGAGCGAGGTGACATTCACGGGGGCCTGGAACGCGCCGCCGGGCACGCGCTCGAAAAGATGGACCTCCTTGGTGCGGCGATCGAAGACCCCGCGGAAGGTCGGGCCATCGCCGAGCGGCCAGACGACGGGCGAGGCCTGCAGTCCGAGCACGTTCTCAAGTTCATCGAGCAGTTCGAGCGGATTGCGCGTTGGGCGGTCGCACTTGTTCATGAACGTGAAGATCGGCACGCCGCGGCGGCGGCAGACCTCGAAGAGCTTGCGGGTCTGGGTCTCGACTCCCTTGGCGGCGTCGATGACCATCAGGGCGGCATCGACGGCCGTGAGCACGCGGTAGGTGTCCTCCGAAAAGTCCTTGTGACCGGGGGTGTCGAGCAGGTTGACGGCGCAGCCGGCGTAGTCGAACTGGAGGACGGTGGAGGAGATCGAGATGCCGCGCTGCTTCTCGAGTTCCATCCAGTCCGAGGCGGTGGCGCGCTGGTTCTTGCGGTCCTTGACGGCGCCCGCGAGATGAATGGCGTTGCCGTAGAGCAGGAATTTCTCGGTCAGGGTGGTCTTGCCCGCGTCCGGATGGGAAATGATCGCGAAGGTGCGGCGGCGGGCGATTTCCTGGGCGGGAGACATTCGGGAAAAAAGGGAGGAACCGGGGTCGGTTGGGCGGGCGGATGATGGAACGAGGGAAGCCGAAAAGGAAACGGGCCGGGCCCGTTCAGGGGAAGCATTAATTTTCCGCCGGCGGTGTGCGCACCGGGCGCACTCTCGCGGAGCGGGAGTTTTTTTGTTCCGCAATCCCGCAAAAATTTGGGCGCCAGCACGGCCGCGGGGCGAATCCGGCCGAAACTACTCGCCGCTGGCCGAGCGAAAAAGGCACCCAAGTCCCTCAGGGAAACCACCTAGTGAGGCCGGGATTTTACACCGTTCTTACAAACGGGAGAGTTGGATTTTCAAATTCCTGTTAATGGAAGGCCGACTTTCAGAACGCAGTTTTGTTTGAGGGGGATTGGGTGGATACTCTGCGCATGAGCTTCGTCTTCTACGCCACCAATCTCCTGCTGCTCGTCAGCTTTGCGGTTCTTGTGCGTCAGACGACCCGGGCTCCCGAGGGCCACGAGGATGAGCTGGGCTTCCATTTCGGCGCGCTGGAGAGCGACCGGGCGAGCCGCCCGGCCCAAGCTGTCGGGGCCAAGAAGTCGGCGGAATACCCGAAAGTTACGGTTCGTCACCTGGCGGCGTAAGTCCGGCCAGGGGCGGGGGAAGCGGACCCGGCGGTTTCGATTTGGCGGCGGCGTGTCACCGCCGGGCGATTTTGGGCTTCTGCGAACCGGCAAAAGCGTAATGATGGCAGTTTGTGCCACATTCACTCAAGCTGAAGCCGAACGCCAAGGGTCGCGTGCTGGACGGACACCCGTGGGTGTTTGCCAACGAGGTGGAGGCGCTCCTGCCGGCGGAGGCCGATGGCGCGGTTGTCGAATGCCGGGACCGTACCGGGCGATTCCTTGGCACGGGCATCTACAACGGAAAGTCGCAGATCGTCTGGCGGCGGCTGAGCCGCGAGCGGCTTGAGCTGGACCAGGCCTGGCTTCGCGCCGCCCTGGAACGGTCCCTGGCGCGGCGCGCCGGCCTGGGTGATTTCAAGCGGCTGGTTTGGTCGGAATCCGACGACCTGCCCGGCGTGGTGGTCGACCAGTTTGGCGACACGCTGGTGGTGCAGTTGCAAACGCTGGCGATGGAACAGCGGAGCAGTCTGCTCGGCGACCTCCTCGCCGACCTGGTCAAGCCGGCCGAGGTCATTTTCCGCAACGACGCCCACATCCGCAAACTCGAGGGCCTCCCGATCGAGGTGCACACCCGGTCGGGCCGGAACTGGGAGCCCCGCTGGGTCGCGATCGACGGGATCGAGTACGGCCTCGACCTGCAGGGCGGCCAGAAGACCGGTTTCTACCTGGACCAGCGGCCGCAGCATGCGGCGGTGGCGCGGTACGCGGCGGGTCGCCGGGTGCTCGACGCGTTCTGCAACCAGGGGTCGTTCGCGCTGCACTGCGCGCGCGCGGGCGCAGCGGCAGTGCGCGGGCTCGACAGCGCCTTCGATGCGGTCGGCCAGGCAACCAAGAATGCGGAGCGCAACCGGCTGCCGGCCGAGTTCGTGGCCACCAATGTGTTCGACTGGTTCACGGCACAGCGCGAGACGGCGCCGGCGTGGGACCTGATCGTGCTCGATCCGCCGCCGTTCGCCAAGTCGAAGAGCTCGCTGGAGAACGCCCTGCGCGGCTACAAGGAATTGAACCTGCGGGCGATGAAGGCGCTGACGCCCGGCGGGGTGCTCGCGACGTATTCCTGCTCCCACCACATGCACGACGCCGAATTGCGGGATGTGCTCGCGGCGGCGTCCAACGATGCGCGGCGCCGCGTGCACGTGCTCGAGTGGTGTCACCAACCGCCGGATCACCCGGTGCTGGCGACGATGCCGGAGAGCGAATACCTGCGCGGCTACATCCTGCGAGTGGAATAGGGGG
>Ga0265327_10002239_pt1 | contig 20978 bp, 17 predicted proteins | sample 41621metaG_FD_202089 | JGI IMG/M metagenome (GOLD analysis project Ga0265327, IMG submission 202089) | Rhizosphere microbial communities from Carex aquatilis grown in University of Washington, Seatle, WA, United States - 4-16-21 metaG | ecosystem: Host-associated > Plants > Roots > Rhizosphere...
GCAGCGGGTGGCCGGATCCATCGCGGAATCGAACACCCCGCTCAGTTCTTCGGTCAGTCTCGGGTCCTTCACCTGTGCCATCACCTCGACACGACGGTCGAGATTACGATGCATCATGTCGGCACTGCCGATCCAGAATTCATTGATGGCGTTGAAGTGAATAACGCGTGAATGCTCAAGGAAGCGGCCGAGAATCGAGCGCACCACGATGTTCTCGGAGAATCCTTCTTCGCCCGGCCGCAGCGCGCAGATACCGCGCACCACGACCTCGACGCGTACCCCGGCCTGCGACGCCCGGTACAGCGCGTCGATGACCTGCTCGTCGACCAGGGCGTTCATCTTCATCCGGATACGGCCGTCGCCGCCGGCCCGCTTGGCCTCGATCTCGCGTTCGATGCGCTCGATGATGCCGCGCCGCACACTGTGTGGGGCGACGAGCAGGTTGCGGTACGACACCTTGCGTGAGTAGCCGGTCAAGGAGTTGAACAGATCGGTGAGGTCCGCGCCGATCTCCGGCGAGGCGGTCAGCAGACCCACATCTTCGTACAGGCGCGCGGTTTTCGGGTTGTAGTTGCCCGTACCCACGTGGCAGTAGCGGCGAATGGTCGAGCCCTCGCGGCGCACCACCAGCGCCGTCTTGCAGTGGGTCTTGAGCCCGATGAGCCCGTACACCACGTGCACGCCCGCCTGCTCCAGCGCGCGGGCCCACTTGATGTTGGCTTGCTCGTCGAACCGGGCCTTGATCTCCACCAGTGCCACCACCTGCTTGCCGGCCTCGGCGGCATCGATCAGAGCATTGACGATCGGGGAGTCGCCCGAGGTGCGGTACAGGGTCTGCTTGATGGCCAACACATTCGGATCGGCGGCGGCCTGCTCGATGAAACGCTGCACCGTCGTGGAGAACGAGTCGTACGGGTGGTGCACCAGTACATCCCCGTCGCGGAGCGTCGAGAAGATGCTCTTCGGGGTCTCGCGTTCGCCGAACGCCGGGGGAGTGGCCGGCACGAACGGCCGGTCCTTCAGGTCGGGCCGATCCACGCCGTAGATCTGCCACAGCGACGAAAGATCCAGCAATCCAGGAACTTCGATCACGTCGCCCGGGTGCACGTCCAGCTCGCGCAGCAACAGGTCGAGCATGTTCTCGGTCATGTCGGTGGCGACCTCGAGTCGCACCGGCGAGCCGAACCGGCGGCGCGCCAACTCACGTTCCAGCGCCTGCAGCAGATCCTCGTCGCGGTCCTCTTCGACTTCGAAGTCGGCGTTGCGGGTGATCCGGAACGCGTGGTGCTCGACGATCTCCAGCCCGGGGAACAGCACCGGCAGGAACGCCGCGATGAGCTCTTCCATCGGAAGGAAACGCACCCGGGACTTCACGCCGTCGCCCGTGGTACCCGGGTCGGGCAGCTCCACGAACCGATCGACGTTGTCCGGCACCTTGATTCGGGCGAAGTGCTGGGTGCTGTCGCCGGGATTGCGCACGGTGATGGCGAGGTTGATGCTCAGGCCGCTGACGAACGGGAACGGGTGCGCGGGGTCGACGGCCAGTGGCGTCAGCACCGGGAACACCTGGTCGTGGAAATACGTCGACAGCTTGGACTGTTCGTGCTCGTCGAGCTCGCTCCAGTTGACGATCGTGATGCCCTCTTCGGCCAGCGCGGGCCGCACCACCTCTCCGAACACGGCGGCGTGCCGGGTCGAGATCTGCTGGGTGCGTTCACCGATCCGGCGCAGCTGTTCGCGTGGCGACAGGCCGTCCGCCGACCGGACCGACAGACCGGTCTCGTCGCGGCGCTTCAGCCCGGCCACCCGAACCATGTAGAACTCATCGAGATTCGACGCGAAGATCGCCAGGAACTTGGCCTGCTCCAACAGCGGCAGCGAGCGGTCGGCAGCGAGCGCCAACACCCGGGCATTGAAGTCCAGCCAGCTCAGCTCGCGGTTGAGGTAACGGTCATCGGGTAACGCGCCGTCCGTTGGATCCGCGGTGGCCGCGGGTAGCGGTTCCGGGTCGGAGTCGATAGCCGCCCGTGGCGGCGGGCCGTTGACTGAGTCCCGTTCGGACTGCATTGATCGGGTGTCGGCTTCGGTCACCCAGACGATCATTCCCTATCGGAAGGGCACAGGCCACATGGTTGGTGAACGCCGTTGATCGGACCGCGGAGCCGCCATCACCGAGTTGCGCCGACGATGCGGGTCGTGGCCGGGCCGACGCCGATCCTGCGCGCCGTCTCCAGATCGTCCGGGGTGTCGATGTCGCAGCGCAGCCCCGGCCAGTCGCCCGACAGTTCGACCGCACCCGAATCGGCATGGCGCCGTGCGGAATCGGCACCGAACTCGGGGACCAGCGGGGCGCCGAACGCGAAGAGTGCCGCGGTGCCGGTGCGGTGCCGGTCGGCGATGAAACTGCGGGCATGGCGGCTGGCGCCGGCGATGGCCTCGGCCAGTTCGACGGTGCGCAGCGCAGGCAGGTCGCCTTGCAACACCGCGATGTTCGTCACGCGGTCCCGCAGCGCCCGCTCCGTGGCGGCGAGCGCGTGATTCAGCGGATCGGGGTGTCCGGCCGGAGTGGGGTCCAACAGCACGTCGGCACCGAGCTCGCGCACGGCGGCGGCGGCGTCGGCGTCCGGGGTGACGACGGTCACGGAGCCGACGGCCGGCACGGCCAGCGCCGCGGTGATGGTGTCGAGGAGCATCGCCAGCACCACCTGCTCGCGCAGATCGCCGGCGAAAACCGGGGCCAGTCGCGTCTTGGCCGCGGCCAGCCGTTTCACCGCGATGATCAACCCGAGACCGCCGGCACCGCCGGTCGTTTCCACACTCGGGTCACCGCTCATGACCGCCATACTGCCAAAGCGTCGGCGGGGCTACTGTTGACGCCGTGGTGGAGGCAGCGGTGATGGGTGCCGGCGCGTGGGGGACGGCACTGGCGAAAGTCCTGGCGGACGCGGGCAACAACGTGACGTTGTGGGCGCGCAGCGCGGAGGTGGCGCGCGAGATCAACGAGACCCACCGGAACTCGAAATACCTCGGTGACCGGGCACTCCCGGCGTCCGTCAAGGCGACGGCGGACCCCGCCGAGGCGCTGACGGGCGCCTGCACGGTGCTGTTGGCCGTGCCGTCGCAGACGCTGCGCACCAATCTGACCGCGTGGACCGGCCATCTCGGTGGCGACACCACGCTCGTCAGCGTGGCCAAGGGCATCGAACTCAACAGCCTGTTGCGCATGAGCCAGGTGATCGTCCAGGTGACAGGTGCCGATCCGAGCCGGGTCGCCGTGCTCAGCGGACCCAACCTGGCCAGTGAGGTGGTCGACGAGCAGCCCGCCGCCACCGTCATCGCGTGCACCGACTCCGGTCGCGCGGTCGCGTTGCAGCGCGCGTTCGCCACCGGTTACTTCCGGCCGTACACCAACGCCGACGTGATCGGTGCCGAGGTCGGCGGGGCCTGCAAGAACGTCATCGCACTGGCCTGCGGGATGGCGGCGGGCGCCGGCTTCGGTGAGAACACCGCCGCGGCGATCATCACCCGCGGCCTGGCCGAGATCATGCGATTGGGAATCGCGCTCGGCGCCAAGGGCGTAACGCTGGCCGGGCTGGCAGGCGTCGGCGATCTGGTCGCCACCTGCACGTCGCCGCAGTCCCGCAACCGCAGCTTCGGCGAGCGTCTGGCCCGCGGCGGCACCATGGAATCGGCGATGGCGGCGGCGAGTGGCAAGGTCGCCGAGGGCGTCACGTCCTGCCAGTCGGTGCTGGCGCTGGCCGAGAGCTACGACGTGGAGATGCCGCTGACCGACGCCGTGAACCGGGTGTGCCACAAGGGTTTATCGGTGGACCAGGCGTTCGCGCTGGTGCTCGGCCGCAGCACCAAGCCGGAGTGAGCGATGGACGGCCAGTTCGGCGACTCCACCCGTAGCGTCAAAGCGACGGCATCGCAACGGGTTCCAGGGCTACCGGTCGCGCCGCCCCCGGTTCCGGTGGCGGCGTATCACCTGTCCGATGACGAATCCGACGGTCTGGACTTCTACGGCCGCAACTCGAATCCGGCTTGGCGGCAACTGGAATCGGCCCTGGCCGAACTGGAAGGCGCAGTCTCGGCGCTGACGTTCTCGTCCGGAATGGCCGCCATCTCGTCCGCACTGCGGGTGCTGGCGACCCCGGGGACCACTCTGGTGGTTCCGGCCGACGGCTACTACCAGGTACGCCGGTACGCGGCCGAGTATCTCGCGGCCCGCGGCGTCACGGTCATCGAGGCGACCGCCGCACAGATGTACGACGCGGCCGTGGGTGCCGACGTCGTGCTCGCCGAATCTCCGGTCAACCCGACGCTCGATGTCGTCGACCTGCACCGGTTGTCCACGATCTGCCGCTCGCGTGGCGCCACCCTGGTGGTGGACAACACCGCCGCGACCCCGCTCGGCCAGCGGCCCCTGTCGCTCGGCGCGGACCTGGTGGTCGCCAGCGCCACGAAGGGGTTGTCCGGGCACAGCGATCTGCTGGCCGGCTACGTCGCCGGATGCCACCGGGAGCTGATGGCCGGCATCGAACGGGACCGGCTGCTCGCCGGCGCGATCCTGGGGCACTTCGAGGCCTGGCTGGCGCTGCGAAGCCTCGGCACCGCCGGTCTGCGGTTCGAGCGACAGTGCGGCAATGCGCTCGCGCTGGCCATGACGCTCGACGCCCACCCCGCCGTGCGAGCCGTGCGCTATCCCGGACTGCCGACCGACCCGGCGCATCCCGTCGCGCGGGACCAGATGCGACGTTTCGGCGGCCTGATCGCGATCGAGCTGGCCGACGCCGCCGCCGTGCGCGACCTGGTGAACGGCAGCGCGCTGCTGGTCGCCGCGACCAGTTTCGGCGGCATCCACACCTCGGTTGACAGGCGCGCACGCTGGGGCGATGCGGTGGCGCCGGGCTTTGCGCGGATATCGCTCGGCATCGAGGACACCGACGACCTACTGGCCGACATCACGGGTGCGCTGGGGTAGTCAGGCGCACCCGTGATGGTGACCGCCGCGGCACCGGCGTGCCGACCGACGTTGGTGAGGGCTAGCCTCTCTAGTTTGTGACTGCCCCTCATTCCTCAGCAGCCGCCGGCCGTACCCGGGTCGCCGTCGTTTACGGCGGACGCAGTTCGGAGCACGCCATCTCCTGTGTTTCGGCCGGGAGCATCCTGCGCAACCTGGATCCGGCCCGTTACGAGGTCGTCGCCGTCGGCATCACCCCGGAGGGCTCCTGGGTGCTCGGCGACGGTCGCCCGGAGAGCCTCGCCATCGCAGACGGACAGCTGCCGGGCGTCACCGAGGCGTCCGGTACCGCGCTGACGCTGGCCGCCGATCCGAACCGCCGCGGTGAACTGCTGTCGCTGCAGGACGGCGTCGCGCAGGTCCTGACGGCCGTCGATGTCGTCTTCCCGGTGCTGCACGGACCGTACGGCGAGGACGGCACCATCCAGGGCCTGCTGGAACTGGCCGGCGTGCCGTACGTCGGCGCGGGCGTGCTGGCCAGCGCGGCCGGCATGGACAAGGAATTCACCAAGAAGCTGCTGGCCGCCGATGGTCTGCCGATCGGCGACCAGGTGGTGCTGCGGCCGCGCGACGCGACGCTGAGCCTCGACGACCGGGAACGGCTGGGTCTGCCGGTGTTCGTCAAGCCGGCCCGCGGCGGATCGTCCATCGGGGTGAGCCGCGTCGCCTCGTGGGACGAGCTGGATCAGGCCATCGCCTATGCGCGCCAACATGATCCGAAGGTGATCGTCGAAGCCGCGATGCCGGGCCGCGAAGTGGAATGCGGTGTGCTGGAGTACCCGGACGGCCGGGTCGCGGCCAGCGCGCTCGGTGAGATTCGCGTGGGCAGTGTCGGCACAGGGTTCTACGACTTCGCCACCAAGTACCTCGAGGACGCCGCCGAGCTCGACGTGCCCGCCAAGGTCGATGACGAAACCGCTGACGAGATAAGGCAATTGGCCATCCGCGCGTTCAAGGCGCTGGACTGCCAGGGCCTGGCCCGCGTCGACTTCTTCCTGACCGAGAACGGGCCGGTGATCAACGAGATCAACACCATGCCCGGCTTCACCACCATCTCGATGTACCCGCAGATGTGGGCGGCCAGCGGTGTCGACTACGCCACGCTGCTGGGCGTCATGGTGGACACCGCACTCGGGCGGGGGACCGGCCTCCGTTAGCGGGCCGGTGCCGGGTCCAGCGGACGGGCCGGCATCACCTTCTCGATGAGCTCGGAGACGGTCTGGATCGGCGTCGGACCGGAACCCTGCGGCAGTGTCAGCGCCACGTAGGTGGCCTGCGAACCGTGGTCGACGGCGTACCAGGTGCTGGCCGAGGGGCCGCTGGACTCGAACCACGAGACCGCATTCACCATCTGCAGCGGCGCGCCGACGACGAAGCTGTCGGGGCGCTCGACACCGCAGCGCAGCACCACCGCGTCGATACCGGTCGGCCCCAGCCATGCGGCGGCGCCGGGCGGAGCGGGGTCGGCAAGCGTAGCCCGGCGGAAGTCACCCATGGTGTCCGGCAGGGCGGCGAGCAGTGCGCGGCACTGGTCGCTGTCGGCCTGCGGCGCCGGCGCGCCCGCCAGCGGGATCGCAACCGGCTTGTCCTCAGGTGCTTGACGCAGCGCCGCATACGCGAGCAGGCCGACGATCGCGGCGACCGCCACGACGATGGCCGCGATGATGGCGCCGCGGGGCGGGCCATCGGGATCGCCGGCCGGGTCGCTGTGGTCGCCGGGTTCGGTCATGACGGCAACTCTAGAGCGCCCGTCGCCCCGGGAGGCCGACGGCGGCCACCGTGCATAGACTCCACCACCATGACCAGCGCTCAATCCGGAGAGACCCTGGCGGGGCTCGGCGAGTTCGCGGTCATCGGGCGGATCACCGCCCGCCGTACCCAACCCGCCGAGGTCGTCGTCGGCCCGGGTGACGATGCCGCACTGCTGACGGTCGCCGACGGCCGGGTCGTGGTGTCCACCGACATGCTGGTCGAGGGGCGGCATTTCCGGTTGGACTGGTCCACGCCGCATGACGTGGGGCGCAAGGCAATCGCGCAGAATGCCGCGGACATCGAGGCCATGGGCGGACGGGCCTACGCGTTCGTCGTCGGTTTCGGGGCGCCGGTTCACACCGAGGCCGCGGATGCGCAGCGACTCTCCGATGGAATGTGGTCGGAGGCAACGAAATTCGGTGCCGGAATCGTCGGCGGCGACCTGGTGGCCGCGCCGCAATGGGTGATCTCGGTGACCGTACTCGGCGACTTGGCCGGCCGCCCGCCCGTGCTGCTCTCCGGTGCGCAACCGGGGGACACCGTCGCGGTCGTCGGTGACCTGGGCTGGTCGGGTGCGGGATATGCCTTGTGGCGGGGCGGTATCCACGAATTCGATGAGCTGCGCCGGCGGCACCTGGTGCCGCACGTCCATTACGGACAGGGTGCGGCGGCCGGGGCGGCGGGCGCAACCGCACTGACGGACGTGTCCGACGGCTTGGTCGCCGACCTCGGCCACATCGCGGCGGCCTCCGGCGTCGCCGTCGACCTGTCGATGGCAGCGCTCGGCACTGACGTGGCGACGCTGGCGCCGGCGGCCGCGATGGTCGGCGGCGACGCGCGCGACTGGGTGCTCGGCGGCGGTGAGGACCACGTGCTGGTCGGCACCTTCGCCGGCGCGCTGCCGGACGGGTGGCGGGCCATCGGCACCGTCGGTCCCGGGGAACCACGTGTGACGATCGACGGTGCGTCATGGCATGGAGCCGGCGGCTGGGAATCGTTCGGTCAGTAAGGTACTGGCGTGACCGCCCGACCCCTGCACGACCTGATCGACCCCGGCTGGGCCGTGGCCCTGGAACCCGTCGCCCCCCAGATCACCGCGATGGGCGAATTCCTGCGCGCCGAGAACGCGGCCGGCCACGGCTATCTGCCGGCGGGGGAGAATGTGTTGCGCGCCTTCACCTTCCCGTTCGACGAGGTGCGGGTGCTGATCGTCGGGCAGGACCCCTATCCGACCCCGGGGCATGCCGTAGGGCTGAGCTTCTCGGTGGCACCCGACGTGCGGCCGCTGCCGCGCAGCCTGTCCAACATCTTCACCGAGTACACCGCCGACCTGGGCTTCGAACAGCCCGGCTGCGGCGATCTGAGCCCGTGGTCCAAGCAGGGCGTCATGATGCTGAACAGGGTGCTGACGGTCCGGCCGGGCAATCCCGCGTCGCACCGTGGGAAGGGCTGGGAGGCCGTCACCGAATGCGCGATCAGGGCCCTGATCGCGCGGCCGCAGCCGTTGGTGGCGGTGTTGTGGGGCCGGGACGCGCAGACGCTCAAGCCCATGCTCACCGGTGACCGGTGTGCGAGCATCGAATCGGTGCACCCGTCCCCGTTGTCGGCGTCCCGCGGGTTCTTCGGATCCCGGCCGTTCAGCCGGGCCAACGAGCTGCTGACGCGCCTCGGCGCCGAGCCCATCGACTGGCGCCTGCCCTAGTCCCGGAGCGCTGTTTCCTCGTCCCGCGACCAGCGCTGCGATTACCTCCCGCGAGCGGCCGTGTTTGTACGCCGACACGCCGGTTCTGGTGTGCATTCTGCGGCCGCTCGGCGGCGGTGAGCGGCCGCGGCCCGCACCTGAAGACACACAAAAGCGCTGCGCGGGATACGCGCAGCGCTCAGGTGCAAAGCTTCAGTTGTCGGCGGAATCGATCCGCCTGGCGGTAGCCGGAACTAGCCGCGGGTGACCTTGCCGGCCTTGAGGCAGGAGGTGCAGGCGTTCACGCGCTTGCGGTTGCCACCCGGACGGTCCACGGCACGCACGGTCTGGATGTTCGGATCCCAGCGGCGGTTGGTCCGACGGTGGGAGTGCGAGACGGACATGCCGAAGCCCGGTCCCTTTCCGCAGATGTCGCACACGGCGGCCATGAAGAACTCCTCGAAATCAGTACTTGGGGGTCTGAGTCCGACGGCCACACAGTGATGCGGCGCGAACAGACAACCTGACCAGGATACCGGGCGGCCCGACGATCACCAAAATGGGTCCCGTGGCCGGCCGGACATCGTGCGCTCCATGGGAGTTGGTCAGGAGATTTGTCGGGGCCAGTGGCTAGGCTGGCGGGGCACCGAGGGGTACGGGCGGGCGACTGGAGAATCGGGGCGAACCCGGGCGGACGCGATGGAGGTCACATGTCAGCTGGCGTGGGTCGCACACCCCGTCCGCTGGATGGGATCGCGCTGCGTGACTGGGCTCACGCCGCGGTCCTGCACCTGATCGCCCACACCGACGAGATCAACCGGCTGAACGTCTATCCCGTCGCCGATTCTGATACCGGCACCAACATGTTGTTCACCATGCGCGCGGCCGCCGCGCAGGCCGACGAGGCCGTGGAAGCGGCGGGCAACGATGTGGTGGCGGTGTCGGCGGCGCTGTCGGCCGGGGCGTTGCACGGCGCTCGGGGCAACTCGGGTGTCATCCTGTCGCAGATCCTGCGCGGCGTGGCCGACGTGGTCGCCGAGGCCGCGTTGCAACGTGGTGAGACCAGAGAATGCGGTGAGATCACCGCCCCGGAGTTCACCGCGGCCCTCCATCACGCCCAGGTGCTGGCCGTCGCATCGGTCGGGCAGACCGTGCCCGGAACCATCGTGTCGGTGCTGCAGGCAGCTGCGTTGGAAGCGGAGAACCACAACGGGGTGACCGACCTCGCCACCGTGGCGGCCGCGGTCTCGGACGCCGCCGCGGTGGCTCTCGAGCGCACGCCCGATCAGCTCGACGTGCTCGCGGAAGCAGGTGTCGTCGACGCCGGCGGCCGCGGACTGCTGGTTCTGCTCGACGCCCTGACCGCGACGCTCTCCGGTGGCTCGACGCCGCGTCCTCAGTACCAGCCGGGGACCGGCTACCCGCGGGCCGACCACGACCATGACCATCACGAAATCAACGGCACACCACCGCAATTCGAGGTGATGTACCTGCTGGGCGACTGCCATCCGGACGACGTCGAGGTGTTGCGCGCCCGGTTGCTACGGCTCGGTGAATCGGTCGCCATCGCCGCCGCGATCGCGGGTGTCCAGTACAGCGTGCATGTGCACGCCGACGATGCCGGTGCCGCGATCGAGGCCGCCCTGGATCTGGGCACGGTCAGCAGGATTCAGGTCACCGCGCTGATCGGGGCCGCCGGGGCCCGGCCGTCCGGGGGCTGGAGCCGGGACCGCGCCGTGCTGGCGATCGTCGACGGCGACGGCGCGGGGGAGTTGTTCGGCGGGGAGGGCGCGCATGTGCTGCGGCCGGGCGACGGACCGGTGAGCGCACAGCAGTTCCTCGCCGGGCTGGTCGGCACCGGCGCCGCGCAGATCATGGTGCTGCCCAACGGTTTCCTCGCCGCCGAGGAATTGGTGGCCGGCTGCGCCACCGCGATCAGCTGGGGCATGGACGTGGTGCCGGTACCGGCGGGATCCATGGTGCAGGGATTGGCGGCGCTGGCCGTGCACGATGCCACCCGGCAGGCCGTCGACGACGGTTACACCATGGCGCGCGCCGCGGCGGCCGCCCGGCATGGATCGGTGCGGATCGCGACCGAGGCGGCGTTGACGTGGGCCGGCCGGTGCCGTCCGGGCGACGGCCTGGGCATCGCCGGTGACGAGGTGCTGATCGTCGGCCACGATCTGGTCAGCGCCGCCAGCGGCCTGATCGATCTGCTGCTGTCGTCGGGGGGCGAACTGGTGACGGTCCTGACGGGCGCGGGTGTCGACGCGGAGGTGGGTGCCGCGCTGGCCGAGCACGTGCGCCAGGAGCACCTGGCGGCCGAGTTGGTGACTTATCACACCGGTCACCGCGGGGATGCGCTGTTGATCGGGGTGGAGTAGCGGTGGTCGCGCTGACCGACTCTCTGGTGCACGTACTGGGTGCGAAATCGGCCGCGCCACTGGAACAATTTTTCGGTATCCGCACCGTCAACGACCTGTTGCGGCATTACCCGCGCAAGTACAGCCAGGGTATGACGGTGCTCGGTGAAGACACCGAACTGCCGGAGGAAGGCGACCACGTCACGTTCGTCGACGTCATCACCAAGGCGGAGACGCGCTGGACCAATCGGGCGCCCAAGCGCGAGTACCTGGTGGTGACGCTGGGGAACCGTAATCCCAAGGTCACCGCGACCTTCTTCAACGCCAAATTCCTCAAGAAATCCCTTGTCGAGGGCACCCGGGTGATGCTGTCGGGTGTCGTCGGATTCTACGGGCGCACAATGCAATTGACACATCCCGCGCACCTGGTCCTCGGTTCCGCGGGAGGCCGCACGTTCGGGTCGCCGGCGCTGAAGAAGATCGCCGATGCCTCCGAGAAGATGCACGGCGAACTGCAGATGTCGGCGTTCGAGCGGGAGTTCTTCCCGATCTACTCGGCGTGCGCGAAGGTGCAGAGCTGGGACATCTACGCATGCATCCTGCAGGTGCTCGCCGTGCTGGACCCGATATCCGACCCGCTGCCGGAATCGATTCGGGCGCAGCGTGGTCTCATCTCCGAGGATCAGGCGCTGCGCGATATCCACCTCGGCGAGCGTGAAGCCGATCGCGAACAGGCCAGGGAGCGGCTGACTTTCGACGAGGCCGCGGGGCTGCAGTGGGCGCTGGCCGCCCGCAGGCACGGCACGCAGTCGCAGTCCGGCCCACCCGCGCCGCCCATCGACACCGGCCTCGCGGCCGCGTTGCGCGACCGGCTGCCGTTCGAATTGACCGCAGGCCAACGTGATGTGCTCGACGTGCTGTCGGCCGAGCTGTCCGAGTCCCGCCCCATGAACCGCATGCTCCAGGGCGAGGTCGGTTCGGGCAAGACCATCGTCTCGCTGATCGCCATGCTGCAGATGGTCGATGCCGGATACCAGTGTGCGCTGCTCGCTCCGACGGAAGTGCTTGCCGTGCAACATGCGCGGTCGGTTCGCGACGTGCTGGGACCGCTGGCCATGGCGGGCCAGCTCGGCGCCCCCGACGATGCGACCTCGGTGGCGCTGCTCACCGGATCCATGACCGCACAACAGAAACGGCAGGCGCGCGAGGAAGTTTCGAGCGGGCGCGCCGGCATCGTCATCGGCACCCACGCTCTGCTGCAGGATGCGGTGGAGTTCGACCGGCTCGGCATGGTGGTGGTCGACGAGCAGCACCGGTTCGGAGTGGAGCAGCGAGACCGGTTGCGTGCCAAGGCCCCTGACGGGCTGACGCCGCACCTGCTGGTGATGACGGCGACCCCGATCCCGCGTACGGTCGCGCTGACGGTGTACGGCGATCTGGAAACCTCGACCATGCGGGAGCTGCCGCGGGGCCGGCAGCCGATCGACACCAAGACCATCTTCGTCAGCCAGAAGCCGGCCTGGCTCGACCGTGCGTGGGCCCGCATCCGCGAAGAGGTCCAAGCGGGACGGCAGGCCTACGTGGTGGCCTCCCGGATCGACGAGGACGACAAGACGACCGAGAACAAGGAGGCCGGACCGCCGCCGGTGACGGTCGTCGAGCTCTACGACAAACTGCGCACCGGGCCCCTGCACGGACTGAAGCTGGGGCTCATGCACGGCCGGCTGCCCGGCGACGAGAAGGACGCCATCATGTCGGCCTTCCGGGCCGGACAGATCGATGTGCTGGTGTGCACCACGGTCATCGAGGTCGGCGTCGACGTGCCCAACTCGACGGTCATGGTGGTGATGGACGCCGACCGCTTCGGGATCAGCCAGCTGCACCAGCTGCGGGGCCGCATCGGCCGCGGCTCGCACGCCAGCCTCTGCCTGCTCGCGACGAAGCTGCCCGAGGGATCGAAGGCCGGAGCCCGGCTGCAGGCGGTGGCCGGCACCCTCGACGGTTTCGAACTGGCCGACCTGGACCTCCAGGAGCGTCGCGAGGGAGACGTGCTGGGGCTCAACCAATCCGGACGGGCAGGGCACCTGCGGTTCCTGTCGCTGGCCGACCATCAGGAAGTCATCGAGTCGGCCCGCGCGTTCTGTCAGGCCGCCTACGCGCAGAATCCGGACGATCCGGGGATGTCGGCGCTCGCGGCCCAATTCGTCGACACCGAGCGCGTCGAGTACCTGGACAAGGCGTGACCAGGCGAGCGCAGCGACGGGAGTCGTGGTGAAGCGCCTGCTCTGGCTCGTGGCGGCGGTGGTCCTGGCCGTCGTGGTGGCCATCCAGGTCGGCACGGCCGACGAACCGGCAGCGGTCGCCGACGGCGTCGACGGTGCCGTCATCCCGACGGTGGCGCCCGGCACCGACATCGTGGCCGGTGTCGCGGTCATACCGCGGCGGGTGCGTGACCCCAACTACCGGCGCGCCGCGTTCGGGGAATCCTGGTCCGACGACAACTCGGCGCCCGGTGGCCACAACGGCTGTGACACCCGCAACGACATCTTGAACCGGGACCTGACCGACAAGACTCTCGTATCGCTCAAACGCTGCCCACAGGCAGTCCAGACCGGCGTGCTGCGCGATCCCTACACCAACGGCACCATCGCCTTCACACGCGGAAACCAGGTCGGCGCTGCGGTGCAGATCGACCACATCGTGCCGCTGGCCCTCGCCTGGGACCTCGGGGCCAGGGACTGGAATGACGAGCTCCGGCTCCGATTCGCGAATGATCCGGCGAATCTGCTGGCGGTGTCCGGGAAGTCGAACCAGGACAAGGGGGACAAGCAGCCGTCGGACTGGATGCCCCCGAACCATGGCTTCTGGTGCCAGTACGCGGTGCAGTACATCGCGGTCCTACGCGGCTACGGGCTGCCCGTCGACGCGCCGTCGGTGCCGGTTCTGCGAGATGCCGCGGCCACCTGCCCGACGAGCTAGGAGCCCTGGTCGTAGTACACGGCCACACTTCCGCGTAGTTGTTGCCTGTTCGACTGATCTCGCACCACAAATGGCTGGAGATCGTTTGCTGTGATGCGCGGAGGTGGAAAGGCCGCTAATTCGAATGCGGTCGGCGCCAAATTGCGCAGATATTGGTTGCCGAGCTACCGCGTCTCGGCAACCAATATCTGCTCATAGTGCCACGGCGAAATGACCGAGAGCGGGGCGACTGAATTTCGGGTCGGAATGCCGTCAATTCAGCTATCGGTCAATAATTCGCCGCAGTCCGATGTCAAATTCGCTCCTGTCTGTTGCGGTATCCGCTAGCGACGTCCGAAAATGCCGCCGATGGTCTTCAGGGTGCCGTTGAGTGCACCGGCGACGGTCTTGGTCGTGCCGTCGAGCGCACCCGCGGCCGTCTTGGTGGAGTTGTGCAGCCCGCCCGCGACGGTCTTGGTGGTGCCGTTGAGATCGGCGGCGACGGTCTTGGTGGTGCCGTTGAGTGCGCCGGCGACGGTCTTGGTGGTGTTGTGAAGGCCACCGGCCACCGTCTTCACCGTGCCGTCGAGTGCGCCCGCGATGCCGCCCACCGGGCTACTCGAGGTGGGCGCGTTGGCGTGGCTCGTGACCCCGGAGGTGTCGGCCTGTGCCGTGCCCGCGCCGAATGTGAATAGCAATGCGCCCAGTCCAATTGTTGCCGCACCCAATATCAAGCGTTGAGAGCTGCGACCAATTGTCGGTGTCGTTAATTCGGAAGTGTTCCTGAATGGATGAATCATTTCTCGAACCCCCTGCTCGATGATGTCCGGCTGCGTCGGAATAAACGGACGCAATATCAAATTAACGCACCAGAGGTAATAGTGGGATAGTTAACACGAACCAATTGCTGCGAGTTGTTCGACAATCGACACACGCGACCCACTGGAAACATCTGTGACAGGGGAGCGCAGACGCCCGTCGTACCGACGTGGCGCTTACCCAAAATCGTTCGCGCCAAACACAAATGGCCGTCCTCCCCGATGGGAGAACGACCATTTGTGTCTGTGTCGGTTGAAACCGCGGGCGGACTCAGATGCCGGTGTACGTGGCGGGGTCCGGGCGGTAGCGGGTGCCGTCGTCCAACCCGTTCAGGGCGTCCATGTGCTCGGCGGCCAGCTCGAAGCCGAACACGTCGAGGTTCTCGGCGATGCGCTCCGGCGACGACGAGCGGGGGATGACCGAGTTGCCCAGCTGCAGGCTCCACCGGATCAGCACCTGCGCCGGGGACTTGCCGTACTCGGCGGCAACGGACTGCACGGTTGGGTTGGTCAGCAGGCTGCCGACGCCCAGCGGGCTGTAGGCCTGCGTGACGATGCCCCGCTCGGCGTGCACCGCGCGCAACGCCGACTGGTTGAGCAGCGGGTGCAGCTCGATCTGGTTGACCACCGGGCTGACGTAGCTCAGGTCGATGATGGTCGACAGGTCCTCGTCGGAGAAGTTGCACACGCCGATGGACTTGGCACTGCCGTCGTTGTGCAGCTTGATCAGCGCACCCCAGCTGTCGACGTACTTGCTGATGTCGCCGGCCGGCCAGTGGATCATGTACAGGTCGACGTACTCCATGCCGAGCTTGTCCAGGCTGACCTTGATGGCGTCCTGTCCGGCCTGGAAACCCTGGTCGGCGTTGGCCAGCTTGGTGGTGAGGAAGATCTCGGCGCGCGGGATGCCCGAAGACGCGATCGCGCGCCCGACGGCTTCCTCGTTGCCGTAGACGGCAGCGGTGTCGATCAGTCGGATGCCCATCTCGAGCGCTGCCGAGACGGCACGCTCGGTGTCGGCGTCCGACAGTTCGGCGACACCGAGGCCGAGGGCCGGAATCGTGTTGTCGTCGTGGAGCGCCAGATTGGGAATCTCTGCGGAGGCCATGTCACCTACCCTGTGAAGTTGAACGTTCGTGGGTCGGGGCCCAGACGGGTGCCGTTGTCGAGGGTCGCGATGGACGCCATGTCCTCATCGCTGAGCTCGAAATCAAACACGTCGAAATTGCTCGCAATCCGCTCTGGGTTCACCGATTTCGGGATGACGATATTACCCAGCTGTATATGCCACCTAATCAGTACCTGCGCTGGCGTTTTTCCGTGTCGCTCGGCGATGGCGGTGATGATCGGGTCCTCGAGCAGGGAACCCTGCCCCAGCGGGCTCCACGCTTCGGTGGCGATGCCGTACCGGGCGTGGGTCTCGCGCAGCTCGGTCTGCGGCAGGCGCGGATGCAGCTCGATCTGGTTCACCGCGGGCACGATCCCGGTTGCGTCGACCAGCAGTTTGAGGTGCTCGGGTTCGAAGTTGCTGACGCCGATCGCACGAATCCGGCCCTGGTCGCGCAGGTGGGCGAACGCCTTGAAGGTGTCGATGAACAGGTTCTGCGCGGGCGTCGGCCAGTGGATCAGGTAGAGATCCAGGTAGTCGAGTCCCAACTGCGCCATGCTGGCGTCGAATGCGGCGAGGGTCTTCTCGTAGCCCTGCTCGGAGTTCCACAACTTCGTGACGACGAAGACGTCTTCACGCGGGATCCCGGAGGAGACGACGGCCCGCCCGACACCGGCTTCGTTGCCGTAGGCAGCGGCAGTGTCGATATGGCGATATCCGGCGTGCAATGCTGCACTGACGGCGCGTTCGGTCTCCTCGGCCGGTGTCTGCCACACCCCGAGCCCGACCACGGGGATGGCCGTACCGTCGTTGAGCGTCAGTGTTGGACTCGGAGCACCTGAAGGATCAGCCATGACCATGAGCATGCCAGGCGATGCTGTCCAGTCGGCGGCGACAACCGACGCCGAACTGGTTGTCCGCCCAGGGCATCCGATCGCGGGCCGCCCCAGCCGACTGCGCCTGGCGGTCCTGACCCGGGCCGGCGGCACCGCTCTCCGCATCCTGCCCAAGATTCCCGACCGGGTGAAGCGCCTGCTGCTCGGTGGGCGCCGGGTCACCATCGACGGCAACACCCTGGACACCACCTTGCAGCTGATGCTGACGGCGCAGAACTCGAGCGGCGCCGGCGGCCTGGTCGCCAGCAGTGACGTCACCGTCGCGCGCGCCCAGCTGACGACGCTGTCGCAGTACCTCGACCCGGCCATCGCCGTCACGACGACAGACTTCACCATCCCCGGCCCGGCGCAGGCGCTGCGCGCCCGGCACTACCAGCCCGACGTCACCGGCCCCACGCCGATGCTGGTCTTCTTCCACGGTGGCGGGTTCGTCGTCGGCGGCATCGAGTCGCATGACGGGCTGTGCCGCCTGATCAGCCGGGATGCCGGAGTGCAGGTCGTGTCCGTCGAGTACCGGCTGGCCCCCGAGCACCCGGCTCCGGCCGCCTCCGACGACTGCTACGCCACCTACCTCTGGTGCGTGGAGAACGCGGCGCGGCTGGGTGCGGACCCGGCGAAGATCGCGGTCGGTGGCGACAGCGCCGGCGGTAATCTGGCGGCCGTCGTGTCGCAACAGGCCCGCGACAACCGCGCGCCGTTGCCGGCCCTGCAGCTGCTGATCTACCCGGTCACCAATTTCGCGGGGGACACGCGATCGAAGGTGCTGTTCGCCGACGGCTACTTCCTCAGCAAGATCGACATGGACTGGTTCCGGGCGAACTATCTGGCTGAATCGAAGCTGGACCCGTCGGATCCGCGAGTGTCGCCGCTGCTGGCCGACGATCTGTCAGGCCTCCCGCCGGCGCTGGTGCTCACCGGCGGGTTCGATCCGCTGCGGGACGAAGGCGACGCCTATGCCGCGGCGTTGGCCGCTGCCGGGGTACCGGTGGATCACCGCACGTACGGGTCCCTGATCCACGCCTTCGCGAATTTCTTCCCGCTCGGCGGCGACAGCGCGGTTGCGACTGCGGACTTCATATCCGCCTTCCGGGCGCACCTCACCCGCTGAGGCACGGGTCCGGCCGAGTTTCGGGACGGCGTCGGTACCCTTGACGCCGTGCCGTCGAAATCGTCGAAGTCATCGAAGAACGCCAGCTATGACCTGAAGGCCGCGGACCGCAAGCGGGACTGGGTGGTCAAGGGCGGGCTGACCGCGCTTGTCATCATCTTCGCGGTGGTGCTGGTGGCGTACATCGTCATGAACGGCAAGCCCAAGGCCGACCCGCACAAGGTCCAGGCCGTCCAGATCGCGGCGAGCAACGTGGTCACCAATCCCGGCACCAAGGATCCGAAGGTCACCCTGACGATCTACGAGGACTTCCTCTGCCCGGTCTGCGGCGTCTTCGAGAAGACGTACGGCCCGACCATCGCCAAGCTCATCGACAACGGCGACATCGCCGTCGACTACAACATCGTCTCGATCATCGGCCGCGGCGACCCGAAGTCGTACTCGACGCGCGCCGGCGCCATGGCGTACTGCGTCGCCGACGAGGACAAGGCCGCGTTCCGGCGCTTCCACGACGCGCTGTACAAGAACCAGCCCGAGGAAACCGCGGCCACCTTCCCGGACAACGCCAAGCTGCTGGAGTACGCGCGCCAGTCCGGCCTCGCAGTCGGCCCGAACGACCCGCTCAGCAAGTGCGTCGAGAACGGCGTCTACACCGAGATGGTCAACAACATGGCCCGCAACGCGGAGATCCAGGGCACCCCGACCATCAAGATCAACGGCACGGAGACCAGCCTGGTCCCGAACGGCGACCCCAACAGCCTGGTCGAGAAGATCAAGTCCATCGCGCCCGACCTGCCGAACCTGCCCGCGGCGCCGGCGGCCCCTGCCGCTCCGGCACCGGGCGCCCCGGCCCCGCAGCCTGCTCCGGCACCGCACCAGTGACCGACGTCGAGACGTCCCAACGGCCGGCGGGGATGGCGGTCAGCCGCCCCGCCGCCGTGTGGGTTCTTCTCGCCGGCATCATCGGCGAGGTCGCCGCGTTCGTGCTGACGGTCGAGAAGGTCCGGCAGCTGCAGAACCCGTCGTACGTCCCGTCGTGCAGCATCAACCCGGTGCTGTCCTGCGGGTCGGTGATGCTGACCAAACAGGCCTCACTGTTCGGATTTCCGAACCCGCTCATCGGCATCGCCGCCTTCAGCGTGGTGATCGTGACGGGTGCGCTGGCGGTGGCGGGAGTCCGGTTGCCGCGCTGGTACTGGGTGGGCCTGGCGGGTGGCACGCTGCTGGGTGCGGTGTTCGTGCACTGGCTGATCTACGAGAGCCTGTACGAGATCGGCGCCCTGTGCCCGTACTGCATGGTGGTCTGGGTCGTCACCGTGGCGCTGCTGATCGTGGTGGCGTCAATTGCCTTGCGTCCCTTGGCCGGCAGCAACAAAGTAGTGGACACGCTGTACCAGTGGCGCTGGCCGCTGTACGCCGTGTGGATCACCGCGATCGCGTTGCTGATCCTTGATCGATTCTGGAGTTATTGGTCCACGCTTATCTAGCGCGCCACCTAGCCGTACCCGCTAGGGTCACTGGGTGATTTCCAAACTCCTGGTGGCCAATCGCGGCGAGATCGCGATCCGGGCCTTTCGCGCAGCCAACGAACTGGGTATCGCGACTGTCGCGATATACCCGTTCGAGGATCGCAACTCACTGCATCGGCTCAAGGCTGATGAGTCGTACCAGATCGGCGAAACGGGCCATCCGGTCCGGGCATACCTGAACGTCGACGACATCGTCGCCACCGCGTTGGCATGCGGCGCCGACGCGATCTACCCGGGCTATGGCTTCCTGTCGGAGAATCCCGAATTGGCGGCCGCCTGCGCTGCCGCCGACATCACATTCGTCGGACCCAGCTCCGACATTCTCGAACTGACCGGCAACAAGGCGCGAGCCATCGAGTCGGCCCGCGCCGCGGGGCTGCCCGTGCTGGCGTCGTCGGAGCCGTCGTCGTCGGTCGACGACCTTCTCGTGGCCGCCGAACGGATGCAATTCCCGTTGTTCGTCAAGGCCGTCGCCGGCGGTGGCGGCCGCGGTATGCGCCGGGTGGCGGACCCGGCCGACCTGCGGGAGGCCATCGAAGCCGCATCCCGTGAAGCCGATTCGGCCTTCGGCGACCCGACGGTGTTCCTGGAGCAGGCCGTCGTCAACCCGCGCCACATCGAGGTGCAGATCCTCGCCGATACCCACGGCAACGTCATGCACCTGTTCGAGCGCGACTGCAGCGTCCAGCGCCGGCACCAGAAGGTCATCGAGCTGGCACCCGCGCCGAACCTCGATCCCGAACTGCGGAAGCGCATGTGTGCCGACGCCGTGGCCTTCGCCCGGCAGATCGGCTACACGTGCGCCGGCACCGTCGAATTCCTCGTCGACGAGCGCGGCCAGCACGTGTTCATCGAGATGAACCCGCGCATCCAGGTGGAGCACACCGTCACCGAGGAGATCACCGCCGTCGACCTCGTCGCTTCGCAGTTGTGTATCGCCTCCGGCTCATCCCTCGAAGACCTGGGGCTGAGCCAGGAGACCATGCAGGCGCGCGGCGCCGCGCTGCAGTGCCGCATCACCACTGAGGACCCGGCCAACGGCTTCCGTCCGGACACCGGCCGGATCACCGCGTACCGCACACCGGGCGGCGCCGGAATCCGGCTCGACGGCGGCACCAACCTGGGCGCGGAGGTATCGGCGCACTTCGACTCCATGCTGGTCAAATTGACTTGCCGCGGAAGAGATTTGACGACGGCAGTGGCTCGCGCCAAGCGGGCCCTCGCCGAATTTCGGATCCGCGGTGTCTCGACGAACATCCCGTTCCTGCAGGCGGTGCTCGACGACCCCGACTTCGTCGCCGGAAAGGTGACGACGTCGTTCATCGACGAACGCCCGCAGCTGCTGACGGCGCGCAGCAGCGCCGATCGCGGCACCAAGATCCTCAACTACCTGGCGGACGTCACCGTCAACCAGCCGCACGGGCCACGCCCGTCGGCGGTGTACCCGCGCGACAAGCTGCCCGCAGTCGATCTGAAGGCGGCGCCGCCGGCCGGGTCGAAGCAACGGCTGACCGAGCTGGGGCCCGAAGGCTTCGCCCGCTGGCTGCGCGACACCCCGGCCGTCGGCGTCACCGACACCACGTTCCGCGACGCACACCAGTCGCTGTTGGCCACCCGGGTGCGGTCCACCGGCCTGCTGGAGATCGCCCCGTACATCGCCCGGTCGACCCCGCAGCTGCTGTCGGTGGAGTGCTGGGGTGGCGCCACCTACGATGTGGGCCTTCGCTTCTTGAAGGAAGACC
>Ga0265327_10002240_pt1 | contig 20965 bp, 15 predicted proteins | sample 41621metaG_FD_202089 | JGI IMG/M metagenome (GOLD analysis project Ga0265327, IMG submission 202089) | Rhizosphere microbial communities from Carex aquatilis grown in University of Washington, Seatle, WA, United States - 4-16-21 metaG | ecosystem: Host-associated > Plants > Roots > Rhizosphere...
AAACCGTTTCCTCTCCGCCCGCACAGACATTTCTCTCCCTTCGGCCCCGCTCGGTTCCCTCCGTTCCCTCCTGCAAACCATCTCGCCGCATGAAAAATCCCACGCCTTTCCTCCCGACCACCCGCCGCGAGTTCCTGTCGTTGGGCGCGCGCGGAATCGGCCTGCTCGCCTTCTCCCGCTTTGCCCCGTCCTTCGTGGTCGAGTCCATCGCCGCGGAAGCGCCGCGGGCCGAGAAGGACCGCACCATCCTGGTCCTGATCCAGCTCGCCGGCGGCAACGACGGACTCAACACGGTCGTGCCCCACGCCGATCCCAACTACCGCCGCCTTCGCCCGACGCTCGGCCTGCCCGCCGACCAGCTTTTGCCGCTCACCGATTCGCTGGCTCTGAACAGCGCGTGCGCGCCGCTGCACCGGTTGTATCAGGACGGCAAGCTCGGGATCGTCCAGAACGTCGGCTATCCGAATCCCAACCGCAGCCACTTCCGGTCGACGGAGATCTGGGAGACGGCGAGCGACAGCGCGCAATATCTCCCCACCGGCTGGCTCGGGCGCTTTTTCGACAACTCCTGCCCGGGCGCCCCGGTTGACGGCGCGACCCACGGAGATCCTTGCGGGATCAACATCAGCAACGAGGTTCCGCAGTCGTTCCTCGCCGCCCAGGATCATCCCACCTACAGTTTTTCCGCCAATGGCCGGGGCGCCCGCGGCCGGCGCGAAAGCCTGGCGCTCCTGGAAAACCTGCTGCAGGCGCCGGCCGGACCCGATCACGAGCACGACAACGCCGGCTACCTCCGCCACACGATGATGGACGCGCTGGTGACCGAGAAGCGTTTTCAGGGAATCCTCGCCGACTACAAGCCGGGCGCCGAATACCCGTCATCGCCCTTCGCCGGTTCGCTGCGCAATGTGGCGGCGCTCATCGCCGGGGGGGTCGCGACGCGCGTCTACTACGTCTCGCTCACCGGCTTCGACACCCACGCCAACCAGCTCACCACGCAGAGCAACCTGCTCAAGCAGTTGAGCGAGGCCCTGGCGGCGTTTCAGCGCGACCTCGAAAGCCGCAAGCTCGACGGGCAGGTGCTCACCATGACGTTTTCCGAATTCGGTCGCCGCCCGAGCGAGAACCAGAGCCGCGGCACGGACCACGGCACGGCCGCGCCGCTCTTCGTGATGGGCTCACGCGTCAAGGCTGGGTTGCACGGCCAAGCGCCCGATCTCAGTCTTGAGCACAACCAGGATATGCAGTTCTCCACCGATTTCCGGCAGGTATATTCCACCGTGCTCGACAAGTGGCTGCAGTGCGATCCCGCGAAGATCCTCGGCAACAAGTACGCGCCGCTGGGATTCGTTTGAGGGTTGGAGGGCGGGGTCGCCGCACCACAATTCCGGCAAAGGCACGCCAAGTGCCGATGCCAGTGGAGGCGGCCAACTCCACCTGTTGGCCACAGCCGGTGAGTCCACCGACCTGCCGGGGTGGCCCAGGAAAAGATTAGTCCCAAGGATGGGACAGCCCAATTTCAGTTCCGGCCTGAGATCACCCCAATTGCATGGGTTCAAATTTACCTATCATGTTCATTGGGACAGTCTTGCACTAATTCCCGCCGCTGGCACGCCTGATGCAATTTCCGGAGCGGCCCCTAACCTCTGGCGCCGCTCCTCGTGAAAACTTTCTCCATTGCCCTCCGACTGCTTCTTCGCCGGCCCGGGTTCACTGCCATGGCGGCGCTGTCGCTTGCCCTCGGAATCGGTTTGGTCGCGACTCAATTCAGCCTGGTCGACACCGTCCTGCTTCGCGGGCTGCCGGTTCCCGATGCCGATCGGATCGAGCATGTGGCCTGGCAGGATCCGCAGCGGACCGACGCCGCTCTCTGGCAACCCGTGCCCTACCGCGACTACCTCGCCATCCGCGATCGGCAGACCAGCTTTGAGTCGCTGGCCGCCGCCAATCAACTGGGCATGAACCTCAGCGGACCGGACCGCATGCCCTCGAATCAATTCGGCGCCTACGCCACTGCCAGCCTACTCGACGTCTTTTCCGTGAAGCCTTTGTTGGGCCGGTGGTTCAACGCCGAGGAGGACAAGCCGGGCCGGCCGCTCCTGGTTGTCCTGTCGTCGGCACTTTGGAAGGACGAGTTTGCCGCGGATCCAGGCGTGGTGGGCCGGCCGCTCAACATCAACGGCGAACCCGGCACGATCATCGGCGTGATGCCGCCGCATTTCACCTTTCCCTCGGCCCAACGCCTTTGGGTCAATCTGCGCGCCTCGAGCGAGGGCGACCCGCGGGCGCGGCCGACGGATCGGTTGGAAATGTTCGGCAAGCTGAAGCCCGGCTTCGCGGCACCGAAGGCGCGGGCCGAATTCGACGCGCTGTTCGCCAACCTCGCCAAGGTCTGGCCGGAAACCAACAAGGGATTCGACAAGGCGAACCTGCAAACCATCGCCGTCGCCTATTCCGGCCCGGGCACGGCGTCGCTTCTTTTCCTGATGCTCGCGATGACCGTGTTCATCCTCGTGCTCGCGTGTGTCAACGTGGCCAACATGCTCCTCGGCCGCGCCTCGCAGCGCACCCGCGAGCTGGCCGTGCGGGCGGCGGTCGGCGCGAGCCGCAACCGCCTGATCCGCCAGCTCCTGACGGAGGCCCTGGTACTCGCGGGCGTCGGCGCGCTCGGCGGGCTGCTGGTCGCCCAGGAGGGCGTCGACCTGATGCAAAGCTACCTTTCGGTGCAGGACTACCTGCCGGGCTGGTTCGAATTTCGTCTCGATCATCGCGTGGTGGCCATCGCCGTGTTCGCGACCGTGGCGGCCGGGGTTCTGGCCGGCATCGTTCCCGCCTGGAAGGCCTCGCGCGTTGACATGAACACGGCGCTCAAGGACGACTCGCGGGCCGCCGCCGGCCTCGGCCTGGGCCGCATGGGCCGCTGGCTGGTCACCGCCCAGATCGCCTTTTCCACGATGCTGCTGATCGCCGCCAGCGTGCTCGCCACGACTGTTTACCTGACCCGCCAGGCCAACCTGCGCTACGAGCCCGACCGGCTCCTCTCGGGTCGGATCGACGTGCAGGACGCCACGCAGACCACTCCCGAAGCCAGGTCGCGATTCTTCCGCGTGGTGCTGGAACGACTGCGCTCCGAGCCCGGCGTGGAAACCGTCGCCGTCACCAGCCGCAATTTCATTTATAACGGCGTGCCGACCCAGGTCGCCGCCGAGGGGATGGTCTATGCGCACGACAATGACCGGCCCACCGTGTGGCTGGAGGTCGTCTCGAACGACTACTTCGACCTCGTGAAGGTCAAGCCGGTCGCCGGGCGGGTGTTTGACACCCGCGAGCAGAAGCCGGAACCCCGTTCGGCCATCGTGAACGAGTCGTTTGTGCGCAAGTTCTGGCCGAAGGGGGACCCGCTCGGCCGGCGTTTTCGCACCAACCAGACCAAGGAGGAATGGGTGACGGTTGTCGGCGTGGTGCCGGACCTGCAGATGCAAAGCGTGTTCGCCCCGCCGGGTCGCGATGAGGCGGGGTTCTACCTGGCGGAGGATCAGATGGGCTGGGGCTGGCTGAACCTGTTCGTCCGGACCAAGGGAGATCCGCTCCAGCTCGTGACGCCTCTGCGGAAGGCCGTCGCGAGCATCGACCCCAACCAGCCGGTTTATTCCATCGGCACCCTGACCAGCGAAACCGCCCGGGCCGTGCGCGGCTTCACCATCGTTGGAATGATGGCCCTGGTCTTCGCCGGTATCACGCTGTTTCTTGGAGCGCTGGGTGTGTACGGCGTGACGTCCCAGGCGGTGAGTCGGCGCACGCGCGAGTTCGGCATCCGCATGGCGCTGGGTTCGACCGTCGGCCAGGTGCTCAAGCTTGTCCTGCTTCAGGGCAGCCAGCAAATCGCCATCGGCGTTGGCGTGGGTTTGCTGGCGGGTTACGGCATCACCCGCCCGCTCCTCGCCCTCTTTGGCTCCGATCTGGCGAACAGTCCGGCAACCTACGTCGCCGTCAGCGCCCTGATCATCGTCGTCGCCCTCGCGGCCCAGTGGATTCCGGCCCGGCGGGCGGCCCGCATCGACCCGATTGAGGCGCTCCGGACCGAATAGCGGACGGACCGCATCGGATAAAGCAGGATTAACATAGATGTGGCCGGGGTCGCGACGAGTGCGCAGCCTCGGCGGCTGACCCGGTTCGATGTTCCCCGTCCGCTAGCTCAAGCTTCGGGGTCAGCGACCCCGGTTACACCGCAGTTCGACTTGCTCGAAATGCCGTCTCTCCAGCGAACATCCAGCCGTGCGCCCGAGGTCTTGGACTCTCGCAACCCTCAGCTCTCAACCCTCAACTGAATGATCCGGCCTCAGCCCGGCTTGCCGATGCCGGAGGCGTTGAATCCGATCTTTCGAAGTGCGGCCAGATCGAGGATGTTGCGCCCGTCGAACAGGAATGCCGGCTTCGGCATGCCCGCAAAGATCTTCGCATAATCGAGCGTCCTGAATTCGTCCCACTCCGTCATGATCGCAACGGCATGGGCGCCGGCGGCCGCCTCGTAGGCGTCCTTGGCCACGGTCAGATTCGGGCTGACCGGGCCGCTGCCGAGAACGTCCTTCCGGATCTCGTCGGCCGGCACCTTGGGATCGTAAACCGCCACCTTGGCGTGCTCCGTCAGGAGGTCGCGGCAAATATTGATGGCCGCCGACTCGCGGGTGTCGTTCGTGTCTTTCTTGAAGGCAAACCCGAGGATCGCGATTTTCTTGTCGGCGACGGTGTTGAAGAGGTCCCGGACCATCCGGCCGGCAAAACGGCTCTTTTGCCAGTCGTTCATCGACACCACCTGGCTCCAGTAGGCCGCCACCTCGGGCAGACCGAAGCTCTCGCAAAGGTACGTGAGGTTGAGGATGTCCTTCTGGAAGCACGAGCCGCCGAACCCGACCGACGCCTTCAGGAATTTCGGCCCGATGCGGCTGTCCTTGCCGATGGCGTTGGCGACCTCGTCGACGTCGGCGCCGGTCGCCTCGCAGAGGGCGGAGATGGAGTTGATCGAGGAGATGCGCTGCGCGAGGAAGGCGTTGGCCACGAGCTTCGACAACTCGGATGACCAGAGATTCGTCGTGATGATGCGCTCGCGCGGCACCCAGCGGGCATAAACATCGACCAGGGCCTGCACGGCCTTGTCGCCGTCCGGCGTGCGCTCGCCGCCGATGAGCACGCGGTCGGGATTTTCCAGGTCCTTGACGGCCGTGCCCTCGGCGAGGAACTCGGGATTCGACAGCACCTGGAACTTCAGGCCCTTCGTGTTGGAGGCCAGGATGGCGACGATGGTGTCGGCGGTTTTGACCGGGATGGTCGATTTCTCGACGATGATCTTGTTGCTCTCGGCGTGCTCGGCGATGGTCCGCGCCACCGACTCGATGAAGCGCAGGTCGGCGGCGCGCCCCGCCCCGACGCCGTAGGTTTTCGTGGGGGTGTTGACCGCCACAAAGATGATCTCGGCCTTCTTGATGCCGCCGGAAACGTCGGTGGAGAAATGCAGGTTGCGTCCCCGCGCCTCGCGGACGACGTCTTCGAGGCCGGGCTCGTAAATTGGCAGCTTGCCCTCGTTCCATGCGGCGATGCGGGCGGCGTTCATGTCGACGACCGTGACTTGGATGTCAGGACATTTCCGCGCGATCATGGCCATGGTCGGGCCGCCCACGTAACCGGCGCCAATGCAGCAAATGTTCATAGAAGGAGGCGAATTTGTGCCGGCGGGCGGTTCTGCCGGCAACAATCAAATTCACCTCCATCGGCCGGGCCGGGACCACTGCAAGCGCCTCTTTTACAAAAACAAACAGAGGAAACCGGGGATCGACGGCACTCGTGGCGCCAAGACGCGAGCGGAACCGTCCTCTGCATGCGGATCGCGTGACTGCTGGAGGCGTGATGCCCAGCCCGCGCGTAGGGCCGGCGCTCGCCGCCGGGCCGCGTGCTTGTTTTGGAGGCGGGGTGAGGGCACGCCACCTCCGGGATACACCCAATAAAAAGGCCGGGCAAGAACCCGGCCTTTGGAATCTTCTCAGCTAAAATCCTTACGCCGGACTCGGCGCCGGCGTCGGAGCGGCGCCGGCCGAATCACTGGCCGAGGCGGTCGGCGACGCCGGCTTGGCCGGCGTGTCGGCGCCGGGCAGCTTGGGCGGACGCGCGGTGGCGATCGGCGATCTGACCTCGCCGTGCTTCAGGATCTCGAGCACGTGGCGGCCTTCGATTGTCTCATGCTCGAGGAGCAGGTTGGCAATCATGTCCAGCCCGGCCCGGTGTTCCGCAATGATTTGTTCGGCCCGCTTGTATTGCGTGCTGACGATCTCGGAAACGGCCAGGTCAACCTTCCGGGCGGTGTCCTCGCTGATGTGCTGGGACCGAGTGATGTCGCGACCAAGGAAAACCGTGTCCTGGTTCTCGCCCATCGCGATCGGGCCGAGGTCGCTCATGCCGAAGTCGCAAACCATCGCGCGGGCGATCTTCGTGGCCTGCTTGATGTCGCCGGAAGCGCCGTCGCTGATGTCGGAAGTGACCAGCTCCTCGGCGATCCGGCCGGCCATCGACATGCAAACTCGATCGCAATACTGCTTCTTCGTCCGGCCGAGAATGTCCTTGGTGGCCAGGTAAGTCGTGCTGCCGAGGCTCTGTCCGCGCGGAATAATGGTCACCTTGTGCACGGGAAAGGTGCCGTCGTCGAGGATCGCCCCGACCACCGCGTGGCCGGCCTCGTGCCAGGCCAGGGATTTCTTTTCGGCGTCATCCATGACCCGGCGTCGCTCGCGGCCCCAGAGGACCTTGTCGCGGGCGTCGTCGATGTCCGTCATGTCGACCTTCTTCTTGTTGCGTCGCGCCGCCAGCAGCGCCGACTCGTTCAGGAGGTTGGCCAGCTCGGCGCCGGACAGGCCCGGCGTGCCGCGGGCGATGATCCCGAGGTCGACGTTGTCGGAAAGGGTGATCTTGCGGGCATGCACCCGGAGAATCTGCTCGCGACCGATGATGTCGGGCAGGTCGATGTAGACCTGCCGGTCGAAACGGCCCGGCCGCAGCAGCGCGCTGTCGAGCACGTCGGGACGGTTGGTGGCCGCGATGATGATGACGCCCTCCTGAGTGTCGAAACCGTCCATCTCGACCAGGAGCGAGTTGAGCGTCTGCTCGCGCTCGTCATTGCCGCCGCCCAGGCCCGCGCCGCGCTGCCGGCCGACGGCGTCAATTTCGTCGATGAAAATGAGGCACGGTGCGTTCTTGCGCCCCTGCTCGAACATGTCGCGGACGCGGCTCGCGCCGACGCCGACGAACATCTCGACGAAGTCCGAGCCGCTGATGGAGAAGAAGGGCACGTCGGCCTCGCCGGCGATTGCCTTGGCGAGGAGGGTCTTGCCGGTGCCGGGCGGGCCGACCATCAGGATGCCCTTCGGGATCCGGCCGCCGATCTTCTGGAATTTCTTCGGGTCGCGGAGGAACTCGACGATTTCGCTGACCTCCTCCTTGGCCTCGTCGCAGCCGGCGACGTCGGTGAACGTGATCCGGTCCTTCTCGCGGGTGAGCAGCTTGGCGCGGCTCTTGCCGAAGCTCAGCGCGCCCTTGCCCGCCTGGCGGAGCTGCCGGACGAACAGGAAGTAGAGGAAGCCGATGACCACCACGAACGGCAGCGTGTTGTAGAGCAGCGTCGACATGACGGTCGTCGCCGGCTTTTCAGTGAACACCTGCGACTTCTGCAGGCGCTCCAGGTTGGTGTCGGTCAGCCGGCCGGTGGCCACGAACGACTTGGTCGGGCCGGCCTCGTTGTGCAGGATCGGCTCCTTGGTTTCACCATTGAGGAAGGACCAGTCGCGACCGCCGGAGGAGTCGCTGCGGATGTACGCATCGGCGATCTTGCCCTGCTCCGCGAGCTCCACGACCTGCTGGATCTTGAGGGTGGCGGGCTGCGGCGAGCGGGCGGGATTGAAGAAATAGAGTGCCACGATGGCGGCGATGATCACGACCCAGATGAGCAGCATCTTGGGCTGGAAACCATCGGGGGGCATGCTCTTGAGCGGCCGGCGTTTCTTGTTATTGTCGGGTGCGGACATCGATAATTTGGACTTGTCGCGTAACGTGGATGTTCCCCGGCGATAAGTCAAAAGGAAGCACGTGGGAATCTTCCGGCTTGATCGGAAATGGCTCAGACCGCCCGGTAGGCCAGCCGGCCGTCGCGCAGGACGGCGAACCCGTTGGCACCAAGGCTGAAACGGGTGTCGGCGCCGCGCTCCACGGCCTCGAGCAACTGCTCGAATCCGCGCCGGGATAGATCGGTCGCGGGACGGACGGCGAGCAGCCACCGGTGAAGCGCGCGGCGCCACAGGGCGCGCGGGGCCACCTTCAGGATCCGGACATCCAGCACGCGCCGCCGGAGCGGTGCGAGGCGCTCGAGCCAGGCCTCGAGCGCGGCGTCGTCCTCCTCCAGGCGTTCGCGCGAAAGCGCCGCGCCCGCGACGGCCTCGCGGCCGGCGGCCTTCACCCAGGCGGGCACCACGGAGCGGCGGAGGCGGTTGCGGAAATGTCCGTCGCCACGGTTGGTGGCATCCTCGCGCCACCGCGCGCCGGCCTGCCGAAGCGCCGCCACCAACTCCGCCTTGCGCAGGGTGAGCAGAGGGCGCCAATGGACCCGGCCGTCACCGGTCGGGTGAACCGGCCGCGGCGCCGCCAGCCCGCCGGTGCCGCTGCCGCGGGCCAGGCGCATCAGGATCGTCTCCGCAACGTCATCCTGCTGGTGGGCCAGCCAGAGCGACCGCGCGCCGAGCTTCCCCATCGCGCGCGCAAAGAAAGCCAGCCGCGGAAGCCGGGCCGCGGCTTCGCTGGCCCCGGTCCGCCGGCCGCGCCAGACTCCGATCACAATCCGGATGCCCAGCCCCCGCGCCACCCGGCGGCAGAATGCGGCGTCCGCATCGGCGGCGCGGCCGCGCAACCGGTGGTTGAAGTGCAACGCCACGAGGCGGTCCCGCCGACCCGCCCAGTGCACCCAGACCAGCAGCAACAGGGCCAGCGAGTCGGCGCCGCCGGAAAAGGCGACACACCACCGCGCCGCGCGCCGGGCCCGGTTCGCCTGCGCGAGCACAGCGGGGTGGAGCCGTTCGCGGGGCAGCAACTCCCCCACCCGCGCGGCCTTGGCCGGCCAGGATTTGGCTGGTAGGGCGAGTCGTCCCCGACGAGCCGCACTGCGCAACGGCTCATCCGGAGGATTCGCCCTACCCGTGGCGCCGTCACTTCTTTGCTTTTGCATCAAATGGACAGGGGTCGATCCATTGCCCGCTGCCCACGGGGCCGCGAGCCCGGGCTCACTTGAAGCTGAAATACTCCTTGCCGAAGTACGGCCCGAGCGCGTCCGGAATCCGCACCCGCCCGTCGGCCTGCAGGTTGTTTTCGAGCAGGGCGGCGAGGACGCGCGGCACGGCGAGGCCGGAGCCGTTGAGGGTGTGGACGAGTTCGGGCCGGCCCGTCTCGCGGTTGCGGAAGCGGATCTGGGCGCGGCGCGCCTGGAACGACTCGAAATTGGAGCAGCTCGACACCTCGAGCCAGCGCTTCTGGCCGGCCGCCCAGACCTCGAGGTCATATTTCTTCGACTGCGCAAATCCGAGGTCGCCGCCGCACATCAGCAGCACGCGGTACGGCAGGCCGAGCTTCTGCAGCAGCCGCTCGGCATCGGCGCGCAGCTTCTCGAGCTCGTCGTAGCTGGCCGACGGATGCACCCACTTGAGCAGCTCGACCTTGTCGAACTGGTGCACGCGGTTGAGCCCGCGGACGTCCTTGCCGTAGCTGCCGGCCTCGCGGCGGAAACACGGCGTGTACGCGCACCGGCACACCGGCAGCGCCTCCTCGTCGAGGATCTCGTCGCGGAAGAAATTGGTCAGCGGCACCTCGGCCGTCGGCACCGCAAAAAGGCGGTCGGGCGTCGTCTCGTACATCTGCCCCTCCTTGTCCGGCAGCTGGCCGGTGGCCGTCGCGCTGGCGGCGTTGACGAAGATCGGAGGGCTGACTTCCGTGTAACCCGCCCGGACGTTCTCATCGAGGAAGAACTGGAGCAGCGAGCGCACGAGCTTGGCGCCATCGCCGATGAAGAACGGGAAGCCGGCGCCGGTGACCTTGGCGCCGCGCGCGAAGTCGATCACCCGGTCGAAACCCGGGATTTCCCAGTGCGGCAGCGCCTGGGGCGACACGGCCGCCACATCGCCGTTGGTCGCATGGACGACATTCTGCTCGGGGGTCCGCCCCTCCGGCACCGTGGAATGCGGCAGGTTGGGCAGCGTCAGCATGGCCTCGTGACACTTCGCCTCGAGCTGCTTGAGCGCCTCGTCCCGGGCCTTCAAATCGACCGACACGGCCTTCATCTCCTGGACCTTGGCAAGGAACTCGGGCGAGCCCTTCTTGAGCGCCACCATCTCGGTGTTGGCGGCCTTCTGCTTGGCCCGCAGGTGCTCCACGTCGGCCAGCGCACTGCGCCACGCAGTGTCGACCGCCAGCACGGCGTCAAGATCGACGTCGAGATGCTTCTTGGCGATGGCGGCCCGGACGAGGTCCGGGGACTCGCGGAGGATTTTGGGATCGATCATGTCTGTTGCGGGACGATCAAACGAGGGCGCGGCCGGTCAGGCGCTCGAGGATGCGCAGCGGCGACTTGGACGGGTCGTGCATGCCCGACACGGGCAGGGCGAAGGTTTGCTCGAACTGGTGCTGGCCCGACAGCGCGGCGTGCGAGACCGAGTCGGTGAACGTGATCCACGTCGTGGCCGGCTTGATCTCGATCGGCGCCTGGCCGACGGAGCGCTGGTAATCCAGGTCGGACTTCATCGCGTCGTGGATGCGGGTCATGTAATGGTCATACTCCGAGCGCGGCTTCTTGGTCAGCCGGACCCAGTACATCAACTGCGCGCTGCCGGGAAACGGCCGGCCGATGCCCGGGAGGAATTTCTTCGCGACGTTCTCGAACGGCTCCCCCAGGCGCCAGACGCGCGGGCGCCCGTGCGGGTTGACGTTGCAGAACATCCGGATGATCCGTTCGCCGTACACCGGGGAGCTCGGAAAGGCGTCGACGTGCAGGCGGGTGTCGTCCTTGCGCCACGACGACTTGCGGCCGGCGATCTCCGCGGGCCGGAAGCTGGCGCGCTGCACCTTGAGCGCGGGCTCGTAGTGGGGAAACAGCGCCCTCATCAATTTTTGCGCCGAATCCGAGTAGCGCGCGAGCATGACCCGCATGGTCTCCGCTTCCTCCCCCACGCAGGTGGTGTGGCCGATCTTGCCGGTCCAGGGCGTGAAGCTGACGTTCTTGGCCTTCCCGAGCACCCGCGGGTCGAGCAGCTTCTTCTCGGCCTCGCTCAGTTCGAAGGCCAGCGCGGGCAGCATGACCACGGCGCCGTCCTCGAGCGCGCTCGTGGCCGTTTCCTGGGTCGCGGCTGGAAACGGGGTCGACCAGCCGGAATGCGTAACCTCAAGGATCTGGTTGCTCATTGGCGGACTATCGGAAATCCCCGGCGCGTTGTTCAAGCCAATATGCCGGAGCCCGGGTCCCTCCGCATCCCGGGCGGATCCGCGGATAGCGCCGCCTCGCACTGCCGGAGCACCTCGGCCACGGTGATGAGGTCCATCGCCCGGCGGTCGTGCACGCGTAGTTCCCAAAGTTCGCGCTCCGGATCGCGGCGCAGGAAGCGGCGGACGGCCTCGTCGTAGCGGTCCACGCAATACTCCGGGTGGCGATACGGGCCGGTGCGGGCGCAGCGGGCGCTGGTGTAGAGGCCGACCACGGGCCGGCCGAGCGCGTTGGCGATGTGCACTGCCCCGGTGTCGGGCGCCAACAACAGGCGCACGCGGGCCAGCACCGCCACCAGTTGCGGCAGCGTCGTGCGTCCGACCAGGTCAACGGCCCTGTCGCCGAGCGCCGCCTTCAGCTTCTCCGCGACCCGGCGTTCGTCCGCGCCCGGTCCGCCCAGGAGAATGGTAACCAGCCCGTGCCGAGCGTGCAGCTCGCGCGCCACCGCCGCGTAGTGGTCCTCGCTCCAGTTCCGCTCCGCCTTGCTGGCGCAGGGGTTGAGGGCGACCAGCGGTCCGGCTGGCAGCGCGCCGGCGGCCCATGCCGCCGCCGCCGGGTCGACCGGCAGCCGCCACTCCGGCACGGCGGGCGCGGGCACGCCGATCGCCTCGCCGAACTGCAGGAACGCGTCGGCGATGTGGTTGCGCCGCGGCTCGATGCTCTCGCGGACAAACATGCCGTGGAAGTCCTTGGCCCGGTCCGCCCGGTAGCCGATCTTCCGGCCGGCGGTGATCCAGGGATAGAGAATGTTCGCCCGCCAGCTCGCCTGCAGGCAGAGCAGCACGTCGAAGCGGCGCCCGGCCATCCGGTCGCGAATTTCCCGGAAGTCGGCCAACCCGCGCGGCTTTTCCAGGACCACGAACTCGACGCCCTCGCCAGCCAGTCCGGCCACCAGCGGGTAGGCGCCCTTGGCGATGACCCAGGTGAGTTTCGCATCCGGGCGGCTCGCCTGGATCGCGCGCACCAGCGGCAGGACCATGACGACGTCGCCCAGCGCGGACAACCGGAACAGGCAGATGGAATTCGAGGGAGCGGGAAGGGATGGCATCAGCGGGGCCGCGTCAGAGTAAGCTGCTCGATGCGCTGGAAACGAGCGTACGCATCCTTGGCCGAGAGCAGCCGGAGGTCGCCGACCGGCGCCTGGATGACGTAGTTGGTCGGGCTGTTGAGCGGGTAAGGGCCGTGGAGCTGCGGGTCGGTCGGGCCGAAGATCCCCAGAGTCTTCACCTGCAGCGCGGCGGCCAGGTGCATCGGCCCGCTGTCGTTGGCCACCACCCAGTCGGCGCGGTGCATGAGCGCCGCCAGCGAGGTGAGGCTGGTGTTCCCCGTGAGGTTGACGAAGGCGCCGTCCGGAAAGGTCTCGCGGCACGGCAGATAGGCGGTGCCGGCCCAGACCACCTTGCGGCCGCCCTCGCGCACGAGCAGCGACGACAACTGCGCGTAGCCGTTCCACTTCAGCTCCTCGCGGCGGCTGTCGGGAAACATCAGGACCGGCCGCAGTCCCCGCCGCGGCTCCATGAAATCGAGGCTGAGGCGCTCCATCTCCCGGAAATGCAACGGACCGCGCAACTCCGGCCGCGCGCCGGCGACGGCGCAAAATTGCAGCAGCACGTCAAGCGCATGTGCCCGCCGGCCCTCGGGCGGCAGCGGCGCCTTTTCCCCGTAGAAGAAGCCGGCGCCCTCGCGCGCGTCGGTCCGGCCCACCTTGCGCTTCGCCCGGCTCCACTTCGTCATCAGGCCCGAGCGCAGCAGGCCCTGCAGGTCGAGGGCGAGGTCGAATTCCCGGCGCCGCACCTCGCGCATCAGCCGCAGGAAGGCGCCCGCCCCCTCGTGCCGGCGGAACACATAAGTCTGGTCGACCACCGTGCTCGCGCGCACCAGCGGCGCGAATATGTCGCGCACGATCCACGACACGCGCCACTGCGGCTGCTGCGCCTTCAGGGACGCGACAACCTGCAGCCCGTGCGCGATGTCGCCGAGCGAGGACGGTTGAATGACAAGAAGTTCCGGCATGCCGCAGGCGGAGAAATGACTTTCAACCACCCCGGACTTAGGTTTCATGCAGTTGTTCCTCCAAAGGCAAATGCGAACCGATATCCTCCCGGGCCAATCCATTCGCTCCCCGCGCGCCCCGCGCCCCTCCGCATGACTGGATTCCTGCTGTACCTGGCCGGCTGGGTGATCGCCCATACGCCCGAGGCCCTGCTGCGCGGACTGTCCGTCGCCCTCGGCTGGGTGATGTATCTCGGGGCCGGGCGGCGCCGGCACGTCATGCTGCGCAACCTGCAGGCGGTGTATCCGGACCGGCCGGCCTCCTGGCGCCGCGGCGTCGCCCGCGAGAGCTGCCACCGGATGATCGAAACCGGGCTGCTGGCGCTGGCGGCGCCGCATTTCTCCGTCGAGCGGGTGCGCCGGATGGCGCGGCTCGACCCGGGCGCCACGGCCTTTCTCGCCGAAATCGAGAAGGAGCCGCGCGCCGTGGTGCTCGGTTCCGCCCACCTCGCCTACTGGGAGGCGCTCACCTGGCTCCCGGTGCTCACCGCCGTCCCGATGCCCGAGCCCTCCACCATTTACCGTCCGCTGCGCAACGCCGCCCTCAACGAGTGGATCGTGCGGACGCGCGGGCGCTTCGGGGTCAAGCTCCTCTCCCGCAAGAGCGGCATCCACGCGGCGCTCCACGTCCTCCAGCGCCGCGGACTCGTCAACGTCCTGTTCGACCAGAACGCGGGCGGCCACGGCACGCTGACGACGTTTTTCGGCCGGCGGATCTCCATGACGGAGCTGCCCGCCCTGCTCGTCAGCCGCACCGGCGCCGATCTCCGCCTCATGGGCACCCGCCGCACCGCCTTCTGGCGGATGGACATCTTTGTGCGCCCCGCGCCGCACGACGGCACCACGGCCGGGATCCTCGCCGCCCTCAACATCGCGTTCGAGGACCTGCTCCGCGCCGACGAGGGCATCTGCGCCAGCTGGCTCTGGGCGCATGACCGCTGGAAGATCAACGAGCTGCCGGTCGAACTCAAAAAGATCACCGAGAAGCGCAACCTCCTCGCCGAGGACGCCCGGTTCCGCGCCGCGGTCGGCCACCCGGGAGGACCGCCGGCGCCCGCCGGCCGCTGACTTGTAACTTAACAGACTACTAAAACCCCGCGCGGGGTCTTAGTAGTCTGTTAGGTTACATCCCACGATCCCCGGGCCCTCCCGGGATCCGCCCCTTCGCTCGGGACGACCGGCGCCATTCCACGCATTTTCCGCGGCTCCGCCGGCGCCAAGCCCAGAATCCGGCGGCGACCCGCCCCCCGGCCCGGATTGGGCGGCGACCGCGCGATCGCCGTCCGGGCGTCTGCCCACGGTTTGCTGGCTTGCGCCAGACTCCCGCTTTGCCGTTATCCTGACGCGATGCCCGCCGCCCCCTCCGCCCTGCCCTTCGTGACCGTGGCGATCCCCACCTACAACCGCAGCCGCTGGCTGCGCGAGGTGCTCGCGTTCGTCACCCGGCAGGACTACCCGGCCGACCGGTACGAGATTGTCATCGTGGACAACAACTCGCCCGACGACACGCGCGCCGTGGTGGCGAGCTTCGCCGCGGACCCGAAGGCGCCGCGCTACTTCCTCGAGACCAAGCAGGGCTCCTCCCACGCCCGCAACCGCTGCCTCGCCGAGGCGGCGCCGCACACGGACATCATGCTCTATGCCGACGACGACATCATCGGCCGGGCCGACTGGATCCGCCTGATGGTCGCCCCCCTGCTCCTGCCCGGGAACGAGCGGGTCGCCGGCGTGTGCGGCGAGACGATTCCGCATTTTCCGGACGGCCAGCCGAAGTGGCTCGAGGGTCAGTTCCGCCCCTTCGGCTACCGCACCGACTCCGGTCCGCTCACGGCCCGCCAGCTGCCCTCGACCGCCAACGTCGCGCTCTGGCGGCGGGTGATCGACGAGGTCGGCCCTTTCCGCACGGACCTCGGCCGTCTGCCCAACCGGCTCACCGCCGGCGAGGACAACGACCTGATGCGCCGCATCCTCGCCGCCGGCTACACGTTCTGGTTTGAACCGCGCGCGGACGTGCTCCACGTCGTCCCGGCCAGCCGCCTCACGTTCAAGTACGCAATGAAACTCCAGTACGACGCCGCCTGCTCGCGGGTGATCGAGCGTTTCAGCAGTCGCGGCGGCATCGGCTGGCTGCTTTCGCGGATCGTCCTCTACACCCTGCAAATGCCCCTGTTCGCGGTCCTGGGCGCGCTCGGCTTCGTGTTTTTTCAGGCCGGGGCGGGCAAGCGGCAGTTCACCCGCGTCGCGCGCGCCGCCGGCTACGTCGTCGAGTCGGTGCGCACGCTCAAGCGCCGGGCGCTCGGCCAGCGAATCGACGTCTACTCATGAGAGAACCGGCCCAGCGTCCGTTTGTGTCGGTGACGATCTGCACGTTCAACCGCGCGCGCTGGCTGCGCGAGACGCTGGCCTTCATCACGCGCCAGGATTATCCCGCGGACCGCTGGGAACTCATCGTGGTGGACAACAATTCGCGCGACGAGACCGGGCACGTGGTGCACGGCTTCTCCCAGGCGCCCAAACCGCCCCGCTATGTCTTCGAGCACCGCCAGGGCTCCAGCTTCGCCCGCAACCGGGCGATTTCCGAATCCAAGGGGGACATCATCGTATTCACCGACGACGACATGCTCGGCGGGCCCGGCTGGCTGAGCCAGCTCGTCGAGCCATTCACCCGCGTCGGCAACGAGCGAGTGGGCGCGGTCGCGGGCGATGTCATCCCGGTGTTTCCGGAGGGTCTGCCCAAGTGGCTCCACAAGCAGTGGGAGCCGCTCGCCTTTCGTCCGGACGTCGGTCAGTTGGAGCCGCGGCAACTGCCCATGACGGCCAACCTGGCCCTGCGGGCCAACGTCCTCCGGGAAATCGGCTCGTTTCGGACCGACCTCGGCCGTTTTGGCAACCGGCTGACGGGAAGCGAGGACCATGAACTCGCCCGGCGGGTCTGGGGCGCCGGCTACACGATCTGGTATTCGCCGCCCGCCGGCCTGCAGCACCAGATCCCGGCTGGCCGGCTGACCTTCCGGTACGCGTTCAAGATGGCGTTCGATTCGTCGCGTTCGCGCGTCATCGAAAAAACCACCGCCCCCGGCCACGGCCTGTTCTGGCTCCTTTCGCGCCTGGTGACTTATGCGTTTCACCTGCTGTGGTGCGGGCTGCTCAGCCTGCTGTCGCTCGTGATCTTCCAACTCGGCTGGTCCAAGCGCTGGCTGACGCGAGCGGCGAAGGGCGCCGGCTATGTCGTCGAGTGCGCCTGCGCGATCAGAAGGAAATTCGTGGGCGATTCGCACCGATGAACCCGCGTGAGCCCAGAGTGCGCCCCGCCGTCCTGCCTCCCGCCCGGGGAAAATCCAGGTGGAGCGCGGCCTCCGGACGCGCTTCGAACGCGTCCGCAGGCCGCGTTCCACCCGCAAACTGACAACGCCCGTGGACTCCCCTGCCCTCCGTATTCTGCTCGTCAACCGCCATCTCAACATTGGCGGGGTCGAGACCTACCTGTGCCGGCTGGCCGCGGCGCTGACCGCCCGCGGACACTGCGTGGGTCTCCTGACCGAGGGCGGACGCTACGAGGAATGGGCGGCCCAAAGCGGCGCGGTGTTGCACAAGGTCGGCTCCCTGAAAAACGACTGGACGAAGGAGCTCCCCGCTTTGCGCGCGGCCGGTTACCAGTTGGTCCACGCGCACAATTACAACTCCGCCCGCACCGGCCGAAAGCTCGCCGCCGCGCTCGGCGTGCCGTATCTGATGAGCGTCCATGGCCCCCGTCCGCGGCTGAAGCAGCTTTTTTTCCGCGACTGGAGCCGCGAGGTCGTCGCCATGAGCGAGGGCGACCGCGACAATATCAGCTGGTGGGGCGGCGCGGGCGCCCGGCCGGTGGCGCTGAGCTTTTACGGCATCGACACGGCGCGGTTTCGCCCGGGCCTCGACACCTCCGCCCAGCGCACCGCCGCGCACCTGCCGCCGGACGCGCGCTGCCTTGTCTTCGTCAGCCGTTTCTCCAACCGCAAGGCCGACGTCGGCCACGCCCTCCTCGGCGCGCTGCCGGAGATCGAGCGCCGCTGGCCCGGCTTCCACCTGCTGCTCGTCGGCGAAGGCCCCGAGCACCCGGCTCTGGCAGAACATGCGCGGCGCGTGAACAAGGCGCTCGCGCACGAGGCCGCGCACCTCGTCGGTCCGCGGTCCGACGTCGAATATTGGATGAACCTCGGGACCGTCTGCATCTGCACCGCCAACACCGCCCTCGAGGCGATGGCCTGCGGACGGCCGACCATTGCCGCCGGCCGCACCGGTTTCTTCGGACTGGTGTCGCCGGCAGGCTTCGAGGCGGCCCGCGCCCTGTGTTTTGCCGACCACGGAATGTCGCCCGCCGCCAACGATGCCGCGGCCTTTGTCCGCGACATCGCCGCCGTTCTGGCCGATCCCGCCGCGGCGGCGCGAACCGCCGCGGAAAACGTCGCGCTCATCGGCCAGAAGTACAGCCTCGCGCCGATGGCCATCGACATGGAAAAAATCTATCTCCGCCAGCTGCGGAATTCCTAGCCACTGATGTCACGGATGCACACGGATGTGATCATGGGGAGGGCCCGTCTCCCGACGGGCCGCTACCTTGGAGGGCGGGGTCGCCGAACCCCGCCTCGCTCGCTAGCTGACGCCGTGTCTCGCGGGGTGAGGGCACCCCGCCTCCAGGTGACCGATCATTCCGTGTCTTCTGTTTCTTCCGTGGTCTACGGTCATCCGTGCCCTTCCGAGTAATCCGTGGCCAAAAACATGCCCCTCCTCGACGTCACCGACCTCCGCACCCACTTCCACACGCGCGCCGGCGTGTACCGGGCGGTCGACGGCGTGAGCTTCTCCGTCGAGCGCGGCGAGACGCTCGGGATCGTCGGCGAGTCCGGCTCCGGCAAATCCGTCACCTGTTATTCGCTGATGGGCCTGGTGCCGCAGCCGCCAGGCCGGATCGAGGGCGGCCGGGCGATGTTCGACGGCACGGACCTCCTGCACGCCCCGCCGGCGCAGTTGCGCGCCATCCGCGGCAAGCGGGTCGCGATGATCTTCCAGGACCCGATGACGTCGCTGAACCCCTACCTGCGCATTTCGGACCAACTCATCGAGCCGTTGCTGATCCACGAGAACCTCCCGAAGTCCGCGGCGCTCCGGCGCGGCCTGGCGATGCTCGAGGCGGTCGGCATCAACGACGCCGCCCGTCGGCTCGACCAGTACCCGCACGAATTTTCCGGCGGCATGCGGCAGCGGGTGATGATCGCGATGGCGCTGATCACGCGGCCGGAACTGCTGATTGCCGACGAGCCGACCACCGCGCTCGACGTGACCGTGCAGGCGCAGATCCTCGAGCTCATCAAGCGGCTCCAGGGCGAGTTCGGCATGGCGGTGATTTTCGTGACCCACGACCTCGGCGTCGTCTCGGGCCTCTGCGACCGGGTGCTGGTCATGTACGCCGGCCGGATCGTCGAGAGCGCCGACATCCGCACCTTGTTCCGCTCGCCCCGGCATCCCTACACGCAGGCGCTGCAACGCTCGATTCCCGCGCTGCAGGCCAAGGGCAAGGAGCTCTATACCATCACCGGATTGCCCCCGGACCTGTCGAAGCCGCTCCCCGGCTGCCCGTTTGCGCCCCGGTGCGAGTTCGCCGCCGAGCGCTGCCGGGTCGAGACCCCGGCATTGTTGCCGGTGACGCCCACCCACAGCCACGCCTGCCTCCGGGCCCACGCCGGCGAAATCTAAACCGTTCGACCGCGGATAACACGGATGAACACGGATCAGGAAACCTGTGGGGCCGGCGCTTGTCGCCGGGCCGGGCCATCGCCCACCGATTACGCGGGAATGAGATTCACCTCCATGCTGTTTTCCGTTTGTCCTCTGTATTCCGCGGGAAATTCCTTATCCGGGACTTTTTCGCGTCCTTTCGCGTGTTTCGCGGGCACAATGCCTTTGTCGCTGCTTCTCCGCCTTCTTCCGTGCATTCTGCGGGCTTCGTCGATTCTTCCCCGCACCTAGAATAATGGCTTCGCCGCTCCTCCAGCTCACCAACCTGCAGACCCATTTCCCGATGGAGTCGGGCTTCCTGCTGCGGAAGCAGACCGGCGTGGTGAAGGCCGTCGACGGCGTCACCCTCGCGATCGCCCCGGGCGAGGTCTTGGGACTGGTCGGTGAGTCGGGCTGCGGCAAGTCCACCCTCGCCCGCACGGTCATGCAGCTCGTGCCGACCACCGGCGGCAGCGTGGTCTTTGCCGGGAAAAACCTCACGACGGCATCGGCGGCGGAGCTCCTCGCCGCGCGCCGGGGACTGCAGATGGTCTTCCAGGATCCGTTTGCCTCGCTCAATCCGCGGATGAATGTCTTCGCCACGCTCGCCGAGCCGCTCGAGGTGCACCACGTCGTGCCAAAGGACCGGGTGCCCGCCCGCGTCGCCGAGCTGATGGAGCTCGTCGGCCTCGCGCCCCGGTTCATGCGGAAGTATCCGCACGAGTTTTCCGGCGGCCAGCGCCAGCGCATCGCCATCGCCCGCGCCCTCGCGCTTGAACCGAAGCTGATTGTCGCCGACGAGCCCGTGTCGGCCCTCGACGTGTCGATCCAGGCGCAGATCCTCAACCTGCTCGCGGAACTCGTGCGCAAGATGAACCTGACGCTGTTGTTCATCGCGCACGACCTCTCGGTGGTGAAACACATCTCCGACCGCGTGGCGGTGATGTACCTCGGCAAAATCGTGGAGCTCGGGCCGGCGGCGGATGTCATCGAGCGACCCCGTCACCCGTACACGCGCGCGCTCGTCAGCGCGATCCCGGTCTACGATCCCGACGCCCGGCGCGCGCGCATCATCCTGCCCGGCGAGCCGCCCTCGCCGCTCAACCCGCCGGCGGGCTGCCCGTTCCACCCCCGCTGCCCGCTTGTGCAGGAGAAATGCCAGGCGGCCGTGCCGCCGCTGGCGCCGGCCGGCCCCGGTCGCGTGGCCGCCTGCATCCGGCTGGACGAGATTTGATTTCTTTGGCCGCGGATTCCGCGTGAGGACACGGATGGCCGAGGCAAACCGGACTGCATTTTCCACGAGTTAACGGGGAAAACCGAATAGCGGTCCAACCCGCCCGGCGTTCGGAGGTAGGGCCGGGTTTCCAGACCCCACCACTTGACTTTCAGGACGGCGGCGAGCCCAATCCGCGGGCGTCGGGCGCTATTTCTTCAGCGCCCACTGCCCCGCCTCGTTCTGCACCCAGACGCCGGCGCGGCTGTTCTCCGCAAGTTTCTTCGCGCGCTGGTGGCCGACCGCCTCGGACGTCGAACCGGTCTTTTGCGCGATTTCCGCATAGACCACCTGCCGGTCGGCGTTCTCGGCGCTGACGACCCCGTCGGCCT